>Ga0316226_1000166_pt1 | contig 101502 bp, 81 predicted proteins | sample TBH18017metaG_FD_206009 | JGI IMG/M metagenome (GOLD analysis project Ga0316226, IMG submission 206009) | Freshwater microbial communities from Trout Bog Lake, Wisconsin, USA - TBH18017 | ecosystem: Environmental > Aquatic > Freshwater > Lake > Hypolimnion/Profundal zone | place: USA: Wisconsin...
CCTCAAGCCTTGGACCCACTACTACAACCACCAACGACCCCATGGTAGCCTCAACTACAAGCCGCCCATCAGCCGCTCCGACAGTGGAACAACCTCTTGACCATCTACAGGCACCCGGCCTAATCAGCGATCAATAGCTGCGCTCAGGATGACAGCGCAAAATAGACAACGCCAAAATGCGGGGATTCTTCGCTGCGCTCAGAATGACAAATCCTAATGGTTACTTTTTGCTGAAGACATCGCCCATGCGGCGGATTTGTGCGCCGACGTTGCGCAGCTTTTCCTCGAAGTGCTCGTAGCCGCGGTCGAGGTGGTATACACGGTCGAGGATGGTTTCGCCGTCTGCTACTAATGCCGCGAGGACGAGCGAGGCCGAAGCGCGCAGGTCGGAACACATGACTGCAGCGGACTCGAGCTTACTGGGGCCGCGAACGGTGGCGGTGCGGCCCTGCACGGTGATGTTGGCGCCCATGCGGTTGAGTTCCTGAACGTGCATGAAGCGGTTCTCGAAGATGTTTTCGGTGACAGTAGTTGCGCCGTCGGCCTGGGTGGCGAGGGCCATGAACTGGGCCTGCATGTCGGTGGGGAAGCCGGGATACTCCTCAGTGGAGATGTTGGTGGCCTTGAGCGAGCCGCCAGAGCGGACGCGAACGCTCTCCTTGCCGGATTCGAGACGGACGCCGCAGGCTCCGAGTTTGGCGATGAGCGCGCCGAGGTGAGAGGGATTGCAATCGGTGACGTTGAGGTCGCCACCGGTGATGGCCGCGGCGATGAGGAAGGTGCCTGCCTCGATGCGATCAGGGATAATGCGATGGCGCGCTCCATGGAGTTTGGCGACGCCGTGAACGTGAATTGTTGAGGTGCCCGCGCCCTTGATCTTTGCGCCCATGGCATTGAGCAGTTCGGCGAGGTCGGAGACTTCGGGCTCGCGGGCGCAGTTCTCAAAGACGGTTTCGCCGTCGGCGAGGGCGGCGGCCATGAGGAGGTCTTCGGTGCCGGTGACGGTGATCTTGTCGAAGACGATGTGTGCGCCTTTGAGGCGGCCGCTGCCTTTATTCGGCGAGCGTGCTTCCAGGTAGCCGTGGTCCTGGGTGACGGTGGCGCCCATGGCTTCGAGGCCCTTGATGTGGAGGTCGATGGGACGACCGCCAATGGCGCAACCGCCGGGCATGGCGACGCGTGCGATGCCGGTGCGGGCGATGAGCGGGCCGAGGACAAGCGAGCTGGCGCGCATGGTTTTGACGATCTCGTACTTGGCGACGGGGTCGGAGAGGATGGCGCACTTGATGCTGGTGCGATGTTGAGCACGGCCATAGCCAAGATCGACCTCGGCACCCATGGCGGCGAGCAGGCGGCGCTCGGTCTCGATGTCGCGGACCTGAGGAATGTTCTCCAGGATGAGCTCGTCCTCGGTGAGGATGGCTGCGGCCATGCAGGGCAGGGCGGAGTTCTTAGCGCCGGAGACTTTGATGGTTCCGAGGAGGGGATTGCCTCCGCGAACGACGAACTTATCCATGCAGTTAGTTTACGGGAGATAAGGGCGGTGAGATGAGTGACAGGATTGGTGCGGGGGGTGCAGTTGATTACCATCTCTCAAAAGCGAGATATGGGGCACCCGGATCGTGACGGTTTACAGTTCGAGACGTGAGTCGTCGATGGCTAGGCGAACGTTGCCGTCGGACTGGCCGAGACGGCGGACTGCTTCCATCTTGTCGACGTTGGCCTTAAGCATGACGACGGCAATGGGGATTGATTTGCCGGCTGACTTGATGGTGCGAATGGCTGAGTCTCGGTCGATATTACAGACGCGCATGAGAACGCGGATGCCGCGCTCGACGAGCTTCGCGTTCTTCATGTGGACGTTGACCATGAGGTTGTCGTAGACGTAGCCAAGGCGAGTCATGGCACCCGTGGTGATCATGTTGCAGATCATTTTTTGGGCTGTGCCAGCCTTCATGCGGGTGGATCCGGAGATAACCTCTGGTCCGACTTCGACAACGATCGTGTTGTCGGAGACCTGGGCGAGCTGGGTATTGTTGTTGCATGTGATGGCGGCGGTGATGGCTCCACGCGCGCGGGCATACTCAACTGCGCCGACGACGTAAGGCGTGCTGCCCGAGGCGGATACTCCAATGACGATGTCTTTGCGGGTGGGACGGCGACGTGCAATGTCGCGTTGGCCAAGCTCGGGTGAATCTTCGTTGGCGTCGGAGGCGCTGGCGAGAGCCTTGGGACCGCCAGCCATAATATATTGCACCTGTGCAGGCAAGGTGGAATAGCTGGAGGGGCATTCGGATGCGTCGAGCGCGGCGATGCGACCGCTGGAACCAGCGCCAACGTATATCAGACGTCCTCCATCGCGCAGGGAACGGGCGACGATGTCAATGACCGTGGATATTTCGGGAAGCGCCTTGCGGACGGCAGATGCAACCTTGGCGTCTTCGTGGTTAATAATGCGTGCAATCTCCAGCGCCGACTTGGTATCAAATCCTTCGGATGCGATGTTGGAGGTTTCAGTGGTGACGTCGTGGGGGCCATCCACGACTTGCATATGAGGTTTGGGCGCGTCCGTCTGTTCCATCATGGTGAGTGTTGCCATAAGTCGCTGCCACCGGGGAGTGAATTAAATTTCTTGGAGGTCAAGACCAGGCTCTATCTGAAATGCGCCGGAATCTCCATTACTAAGTATACGATGGACCTCGGCCAAATGACCCAAAACATAGCGCGGAGGAGGCAATTTTTTATCGCAAGAGCACATTTCACCATGTTGGGCTGATTGTAAGGCGTTGATTGTCGCCAGAGGGTGTCGCGCTGCAAGTAGCGGAATGTACTATGCAGAAGATGATAGTTCGAGGAAAAATGCGGGAAATCGTGCTTGCTACAGTGTGGTTGATGGCTCTATGCGGAGCTGTGCGCGGGCAAGCTGTGGGAGCTACGAAGACACGCTCGGCAAAGGTTGTGGTGGGTACTGGATCGGAGAAGCAGTCTTCGGATGCAACTTTGGAGACCAGACTGCAGGAGATAGCCAAAGCACATCACGGCAAAGTGGCCCTGTACGCCACACAACTGAACACGGGCCGGAGCGTGGGGATGGACGCCGATGCAGTGGTGCAGACAGCGTCTGTGATCAAGTTGACGATATTGTTTGAGGCGATGGAGCAGGTTCGCTCGGGCAAGGCACACTGGGATGACAGGATCACACTTGCGTCGGGGGATGCGGTGAGCGGTTCTGGGATTCTGTTGTTTCTGGATGCTCCACAGACACTCACGCTAAAAGACGTGCTTACGCTGATGATTGTGATGAGCGATAACACGGCGACGAATCTAGCAATCGACAAGATTGGGCTGGATGCGGTGAATGCACGCATTGCATGGATGGGATTGAAGGACACACATCTGTACAAGAAGATCGGCAAGCCGGCGACCGAGTCGATGCCTGCTGATCAGGAGAAGTACGGACTGGGCAAGTCGACCCCGCGGGAGATGGCGCAGGTGATGGAGCGAATTGGCCGGTGCGAGTTAGAAAAACAGGAGCAGATTAAAACAGGGCCGATCTCCGATAGCGACAGGGCAGTATGCGGGGTAGCCATGAATATGCTGCGCAACCAGTTCTATCGCGATACGATTCCACGCTATCTGGAGAAGCTGGATAAGACTGAAACTGGATCGGGTATTGCGAGCAAGACGGGTAGCCTGAATGCGGTACGCGTGGATGTGGCGATTGTGGCAGGTATAACAGGGCCGATGGTACTCTCAATCTTTACTTACGAGAATACGGATACGGGATGGACAGCAGAGAATGAAGGTGAGTTGACGATTGCGAAGCTGGCTCAGGCGATTGTGGAGACGTGGTCGCCGGAAGGAATTGACGGCAAGACGTTGACGCCAGGACTGGGGATGGAAGGGAAGAGTGCTGAAAGGGAATTGAGTCCCAAGGGCATGCCTGCTGCGTCTAACTGAGAGTGGGGCGGGCGATGGAAGGAGAGAGCGTGATCGGCGAAGGACAGGTGGATCCGGAAGAGGTGATTGCGGGGGGAGAAAATTGCGGTTCAGCGATGGATCGCGGGCCTGTGGATGGTTCAGGTACTGAGCGTATAGTGGCGGGATGGCACACCTGGCTGCGTGATCTGGTGGTATCGCTTGCAGTCTCTGCGTTCATCATTCTTTTTCTATACCAACCGGTGCGGGTGGAGGGAACCAGCATGGTGCCTGCTCTGGAAGACCAGGACCGGTTGTTCATCAACAAGATTGCGTATCGCATGGGAGATATCCATGCAGGAGACGTCGTGGTGTTCCAGTATCCCCGCGACCATGCCAAGAGCTATATCAAGCGAGTGATTGCAGTACCGGGTGATGACCTGCGCATTGAACACGGACGCGTGTATGTAAACGGCGTGTACCTAAAAGAACCTTATATTCAGAGAATCTACGACGATGATCGGTCGCAATCGGAGATAGTTCTGCCGCCGCGGGAGTATTTTGTGATGGGGGATCACCGGTCGATCTCCAGCGATAGCCGCGATTTTGGGCCAGTGAATCGTGACCTGATATACGGCAAAGCGGTCTTTGTCTACTGGCCGATGGAGCAGGTAGGCGTGGTGCGATAGGGTAAGAAAACAAGACTTGTGAATTGTATCGATGAAGAATAATGCCCACGCTGAAGATTGGCGTGGGCGTTATTTAGTGCGAAGCAAAACGGAGTATTTATGCGCTCATCGACTTGGGAAAGGGGACGACCATTTTGCGGGAAGCGCGTTGCATGATTTCAATTTCAGCAGGAGCAAGTAACTCTGGAGGCATTCCACCCACAGCAACGAATCCAGGATTGTCACCGAGGACCTGCGAGATCTGGTTCCAGCGCAGGAACGGTGACGTGGTGGGAAGGACGATCATGCGGCGCTTGGGCTCAGGCATAGCGAAGTAAGCGAACCAGGTTGCGAGGACGAGGCAGATTACGACGCCGTTGACCACGTTGTATGCAGAGTACAAGTTAGGAACCAAAGCCATCCATGCAGACTGCACCAGATCGGTTGCTGCCATTATGCCGAGCCCAAGGCTGACGCCAAAGATGCGGCTGCCATAGTTAAGGCCCATGGGGCGAATGGCGAAGCAGACAAAGACCAGTAGGCAGAGGGTGAGGATGCTTTGAGTACGCTGCAACTGAGAGATGGCTGCAATAAGATAATCGGCACCCTTCATATTGGGAGAGAAGGCCGAACCCAACGCAACAACGATGGAGATAGATGCTGCCCATCGAAATACCAACATACCTAGCTGCTGCAGACCCTTAAGCGGCGCCATGGCGAGACTGTAGATGCTGTATACGATGATGAGGGTGAGAACTGACTCCAGCGCGTAGCTGATCCAATAGATATAGAAGTACGCAACGTAGGCATTATGCCCAATAGCGTCGTTTGCGTGACTAATTTTGATATGGAGGAGAGGAACAAGAATGATATCTGATAGGAATCGTGTGGCAAGAAAACCGCCCAGCGACCAATACTCTGGCCATTGCTTCTTAAGGGTGATAGCGCACAGAGCAGCGAGGCAGAAAACAACTTCGATGTTGACGAGCGAGTTGAGAATCTGTGTGATCACACGCACATCCCCCGGACAAGTTGAGGATACCTTATCCAGGGGAAAATGCACCACTTATTTTCACATCCTTAGTAACCGAAACCGATTACTAGCAGGAGCCGGGATTGTTCGGATTGCAAGTCGGAACCGGCATAGCGCTCGTCTTATGGATGCTGACGGGGGCCTTCGTTGTCGTCTTTGAGGAGGCTGCATTGGCATAACTGGTTGCAATGGCTCCGGTTACGGCGAGGGCGATGACGAGGCTGCGAACGATAATTTTCATGATATTACTCCCTTGGAGTTACTCTTATTGGGCTCAACAAATTTTTAATATGGACAAGACTACGGATATAACTCTAAAATGCGATGTTTAATAAGTACACTGAAATCAGTAACATAACCGTGTATGAAACGGATATGGTTACGAAGGTAACTATCCTTGCAGCAAAGCATTGATTTCATGGGTATTTTAGTAATGTATTCTGCAAAACTGTTCGTGCGACTCCCGATAAATCCAGTGAAAAATTACTGCTGAAGATGATAAATTTTGGCGATTTCTACATCCTTAGGGTGATAACTACAACTTTGGGGGGATGGGACTCCTAAAACATACTTTTTCAGGGTCGGAAATGGCCATTCTGGGTGGAAATTGAGACGTTGTGCGTGAGAAACGCAGTGATGTCGAAGGTGAGTCGCGCTGGGGGTAGCAAAGTTGGGGACTTTAAAGGGAAATATGCACGCGGGGATGGATTTCAGAGTGACAATTGCAGATATATAAGGGAAGTCGCAGAGAAGGCGACAGGAAGCAGGGATTGAAGTTGGGCCACAGCGGCATCGGCCAGATGTGGAAGTGCGCTTGAAGGGAGAAGCGTAATGCATATACACGGCAACCAATTGGACCAGATGAACCAGATGTACGCACTGGCGGAATCGGCGAAGAGCGAGGCGAAGAAACAGGAAGACGACCGGACGCGACGGAAGTTATTGATTGCCGTGGCGTCGTCAATACCTGGCGAGAGCGATGACTGCGTTGTGCGGCTGAGCGGCGATCAGGCTGAGGAACATGGTGCGGACGACGGGCAGAGTCCAGAGGAAGAGGCCAGATCCGAGGACGGCGGAGAGACGATCTCGAATTACGCTTAGCGAGCAAGGTACCCCCTCCCCCTATTTTCGTAAAGTATCCAAAACAAATAGAAAAGTATATGTACCGGGGGTATACGGTTCCCCCTGTGCGGACGTAAGTATTCGACGGCAATTTACCTCCGGTTTGCGGCTTAAATGGAATGGCCCGGCAAGCGCCGGGCCTCAATTTTTTCTTGATTCCTACTTAAATTGTACGCCGTGGAGCATAACTACTATGCCAAGTATTTTCGGCTATTTTTGGGGTGGAAGAGGTTTGAATTGTGTGTGTCGATATTTATAGGGGGGAATCGACCCCCTTGACAAGAAAACAGGGGACAGGGGACAGGGAACAGGCAACAGGGGTCAGGCTGGTTTGGGTGAGAGCCAGGCGGCGGCGGTCAAGCAGAGAGTGATGAGGGCGGAGAAGACGATGGGGGTGGTGAAGGCGTATCTCCAGCTGAGTGCAGTGACTACGGCAAAGCATAGGGCGAGCGCCCAGGCAATGCTCTGCACACGTGCCATAATTTCTGGCGGAAGGTTGCTGAGGAGCCAGGCCAGGACTGCCGCGAAGACAAGAAAGACGGACAGATAAAGACCGAAGGCACTGAAGAAATCCCAGTAGGTACGGGTAAAGCCCTGCGCGTTGAAATGGACGGAGCGCATGAGGGCAAGAACCGCGTCCGCTCCCCAGTCGGGAACATTCTGGCGAAAGCCGAGTGTGTGTCCGGCGGCAAATAGCAGCATGAGGACCGATGCGATTCGGTAGAGGATGGGCGGTTTCATGTGCTGACTCCTGTAGCTTGGTGGACGCAGATTACCACGATGGGCGGTGGGCAGGAGGGGACCGCGGCTCGTTGATTCCTGAAATTACTGCAGTTTCGTCGTCCCTCCGTAACTTTGCATCCAAAGCGAAGGATGGGAGGTGTATATGAGCGACCAAAGCGTGCGATTGCTGTTTGTAGACGATGAACCATCGATTCGAATCACGCTGCCGGAGATTCTGAAGCGTGCGGGATTTGATGTGACCGTGGCGGCAACCGTTCCCGAGGCGCTGGAGTATATCGGGAAAGAAAAATACGATCTGCTGCTCTCCGATCTGAATATCGGACAACCGGGAGACGGCTTCACGGTGATTAGCGCGATGCGGCGATCGCAGCCGGAGGTGGTGACGATTATCCTGACCGGCTTCCCCGATTTCGACACCGCGCTACAGGCCTTGCGCGACCAGGTGGACGATTACCTGACAAAACCGGCCGATATTAAACACCTGATCTCCGTGCTCAACGAAAACCTGCAAAAACCGCGACGCCACCCGCCGGTGCAAGTAAAGCGCGTGTCGACTGTGCTACGCGAAAACGCAAACCAAATTGTGGAAGACTGGTTCGCCGCGGCCACACAGGATAAAGAGGTTTCGCGCGTGTCGCTGGCAAGGCGGGAGCGTATCGATCATCTGCCGGCGATTCTGGCGGAGCTGGCTGAGCGCGTCGATTCAAATCGCTTCGAGGCGGGGGATGAAGCGCGAGAGGCCGCGCGCGCGCATGGGCAGGAACGACGGCGTCAGGGCTATACGGCGCGCCAACTGGTGGCGGAAGCACGCATACTGCATAACACCGTGTCGAACAGCGTGCAGCAGCACATGCTATCCATCGACATGAGCACACTGACGTCGGACTTGATGCAGTTCGGCGAAAGCCTGCACGAGCAGCTTGAGGCATCGATACAAGCTTTCGACGAAGCCTTCTACCAACGCCGGGCGTGATGTGAGTCTCCGGCGGTGGATGAAGCGGGGGCGGTTTTGAGTGGGGATTGAGCGGGCCGTCAGAGAGGCTTCATCGGAAGGGCCCGCGTTTACGCTGGCCGCAGGGCGGCGGAAGAAGTTCGTTCGGAAGGGCCCGCGTTTACGCGGGCCGCGACGCGCGGAAGCAGGATCGGCGGCGCGCAAGAAGGCAGATGAGTCGTTGCGCGCTACGCGCTTCACTCCAGCCATCGGCAGAGCGGATGCGCCTTCGGCGCGGTTGTTTTTGGCCCGCGTGAACGCGGGCCCTTCCGGATTTGCGTGGGATGGAGCGGGGGCGGTATTGAGGGGGGAGATGGGCGGGAGGGTTCGCGAGGGAATGGCACCCCCATTTATTCACCCAGCGAGCAAACTCGCCGGGGACCCCGATCATGCGATGAGGACCGCATCAACGGGGTAGCCGGCTTGACAAGGTTTCTTAACTGGCCCTGCGGCGGGAGTTGCGCGCCTGTTCGCGCTCCCAGTTCTTATAGGAGTCGGGAATTTGGTCGTTCGAGGCGGGCGGTTGGCCTCCCTCGCGATGCAGAAGCGCCATGGCTTTGTCGATCCGGCGCTGGGTGGGCGGACGGCGACGGGCGATCCATGCTTCGTTCTCCAGATACTCGACCTTTTCGGCTACGCGGTTCTGTTTTGCTTGCATGGCTCCTCCTGTCCCTGCGATCAGTATAGTGGAGGGGTTGGGGATGGAGCGCGGGCGGTTATGAGGGGGGAAATTGGGCGGGAGGGCGGAGCGAGCGAATGGCCCCCCCATTTATTCACCCAGCAAGCTGGCTCTCCGAGATTTAAATAAATACATATAAATACATCTAAACTCTTTACAAAAACGTCCGATATCACATATGGTATCGTAATCGTGGTATCATATCTGATATCAGGGAGGGGGAGGCGCATATGAGAATTGCTAGGGCGATAAGGCTACGGGGAGTGAATGATGTCAAACGCCGAAAAGATAAAGCAAGTTATCAGCGAGATTGCGGGACGAAAGCAGAACGTTACCCTCGCTGAAATTGAACGTGTGATGAACCAGCTTAAAGAACACTGCTCCGTTACTTTGAAGAAGAATGTTCATCAGCGTCTGTATTCAATTGATGGGGTTCGCTTCAGCGTTTGTCCCCATCATCCTGGCGGCAAGCAGATTAAGGCCGTCTATGTAAAAGAATTTCTCCGGGCGATGTCGGAGACAGGATGGTATGAAAACTAAAGATATGGATACAAGAGTTGAAGAGCTCGCTGCTCTCAACTACACCATCGTCATGAGGCATGACGATGAAGGGGATGTCATCGCTTCCATTAAGGAACTTGATGGCTGTGTCGCTCATGGACAGGACGCTGTCGAGGCGCTTGCTGCCCTCGAATCCATGAAGAGGCTCTGGATTGAATCTTGTCTCGACGAAGGAAAGCAGGTTCCATTACCTGCTGTTGTAGACGAAGACCTACCAAGCGGCAAGTGGTTACAACGCGTTCCGCGTACGCTCCACAAAAAGCTGACCGATTTGGCTCATCGTGAAGGCGTGAGTCTAAATCAATATGTTGTTTCTGTATTGGCAGAAAGAGTCGGCGCACAAACTTCAGTCATTACTACGCCTAGCATATCTTCAATTCACGCCGGTGCTAATTTCAACGTTGCGGAATTGATGTACCAATCATATGGAAATTTGAGTACTATACCCGAATCGCTAGACGACCTTATTATTCGTACTAATTTGCACGATATGTTTACGACTGAACCGTCAACGAACTTGCGAACAACTGTGTTGTCGGTGAAGGGAGGTCTTTCCAATGCCAAAAAAGAAAGTAAAGAGCTCGCCTACAGCAACTGAACCATATAAGAATTTTCTACTGAGCTTGAAGTTCCTCGGTCTCGGTCTTGATTCTTCATCGGCAAGCGTTGATAGGATTACTCTTGCCGATGATCGATCGGCAGGTCATGCAATTGAGACGGGTTTTGGAGCTGAATACAAAGTTCTAACCCAAAACGCCGGTCGTTTCGTTATTGGTGCTTCCTACTCAATCACACAGAAAAAGAAAGAAGCTACAGAACCGTTGGTCGCGATTAGTGCATCATTCTCGGCCCTTTTTGAATTAAGCTCTACACCTGATCCTGCACAAATTGAGCGATTCTCTCAAAATGAAGCGAGGCTGTTTTTTTGGCCATATTTGCGCTTCTATATTTCTGATATCTCAACTCGCATGTCGATCAACCAAATTTTGCTGCCGCTGACTTTCGAATTTAAAGCCTGAAGTTCAGGATCTCAACGGCCAATCACTCTACGGGAATCTTTTTGTTGCGGGGGCGGGTTTTGAACCAGATGGGGGAGCCGATGAAGCCGAAGGCGGCTCGGATCTGGTTGGCGAGGAAGCGCTCGAAGGCGAAGTGGAGTTTGACGTCGCGGTCGGTGAAGAGGACGAAGGTGGGCGGGGCGACGGCGGCCTGGGTCATGTAATAGATTTTGACGCGGCGGTTCATGGGGACGGAGGCGCGCTGGAAGTCGACGTCGGCGAGGAAGCGGTTCATCTGGCCGGTGGTGACTCGCTTGCGGCGCTCGCGGGCGACGAGTTCGACTTTTTTGAAGAGCGCCTCGACACCGGTGCCGTTGGCGGCAGAGACGAAGACAATGGGAGCGTAGTCGAGGAACTTGAGGTGGTCGCGGACCTGCTGCTCGTAGATTGCCTGTGAGACGGGAGGGGCTGAGGTGCCGGAACGTTTTGCATCCCAACCATCGCTTGAGTGCTGCGAATCCCATGTCTCAGAAGCGAGAGATGGGGCACCCGACTTATTGCCTGTTGAAGACTTGGGTTTAGAGACGAGATCCCATTTGTTGACGACGAGGATGACGGAGCGGCCGGACTCGTGGGCGTATCCGCCGATATTGGCGTCGAGGGCGGAGACCCCTTCGGTGGCGTCGAGGACTAGGAGAGAGACGTCGGCGGCCTCGAGATGCTTGCGGGCCATGATGACGGACAACTTTTCAGCCATGAGCTTGGTCTTGCCCTTGCGACGGATTCCGGCGGTGTCGACGAAACGGAAGTCATGCGAGCCGCGAGTGACGACCTCGTCGACTGCGTCGCGGGTGGTGCCGGCGATGGGGCTGACAATGGCGCGCGCGCTACCGGTGAGTGCGTTCAACAGTGTCGATTTGCCGACGTTGGGGCGGCCAATGATGGCGATCTTGGTTTCGTGCTCGACGAATGCGCCATGGGAGCGGAGCTTGCGTGGCGGTTCAAGATTCAAGGTTCGAGGTTCGGGGGAAGAAATCCCACCCATCGCAGAATGCGCGATGGATGGGGCACCCGGTTTCGTGGTAGGCGCGGGGAGGGCGGCGAAGACTTCGGCAGGAATTGCCGAAAAGACCGCATCGAGGAGGTCGCCGATGCCGGTGCCGTGCTCGGCGGAGATTGGGAGGACGTTGCGGAAGCCGAGGCGGCGGAAGTTTTCGGCGGCGGGGGCGAGGGCGGTGGTGTCGATCTTGTTGACGGCGAGAAAGACGGGCTTGCCGCCGCGCAGGAGGAGACGAGCGAGGGTGATGTCGGGGGAGGCGAGCTCGGTGCGGCCGTCTATAACCATAATTACGACCTGTGCCTCAGATAAAGCTACTTGGGCCTGGAGGAAAATTTCTGCGGGGATGAGTTCGGGGTCGTCGGGGACAATGCCGCCGGTGTCGACCAGGCGGGCGGTGGCGGACTGCCACTCGATGAGGCCGTAGATGCGGTCGCGGGTGATGCCGGGCTCGTCGCCAACGATGGAGCGGCGTGAGCCGGTGAGGCGATTGAAGAGCGTCGACTTGCCGACGTTGGGGCGGCCACAGATGGCGATGAGAGGAAGCGCGCGCGAGGCGGCGGAGTCGGCGGCGAGATCGAGCTGGGCGGCGAGGATTTCGGCGTCGCGCCAGGCACGGGTCTCGGCGGGGGATTCGGTTGGCGTGGTGGCGGGCTTGGTGGATTTAGGAGCGAGGGGCCTGTGGGTGGCGGGAGGTTTGGGGGCGATGGTGCGGCGAGATTCTTTTTCGGGGGAGCGGGTGGGGGTGTGCTTCTTCTTTTCCTGCTCGGCGCGCTTGGTGGAGAGCACTTTGCGCTTGCGGGGATCGACCGCGCCGGTGGTGGGCGTAATGCGCGGTGCGCGGCCCTGTTTGGGTCGGGTGGATGCCTGACGATGCTTCTTGCCGAGGCGTTTTCGGTCGTCGCGTTGCGCCATGTTGTGTGCCTTCCGGGAGACGCGATGCGCCTAAAGACATTATAGGGAGGAGGGAAGGTATGGCGTGACGATGAGGCGAGAGGTGGGGCACCAGGCAACCCATCGGATTACAGGTTCGGAGGCCGTGAGGTAGTGGCTCGAATGTTCAATCGCTGAGTAGTTTTTCCTCAAGCCAGTCATAGCCTTTTGAAACAAAGCGTTTTCCTGTGTCGAGCGATTTTAGGGCACTTTCCAGCGACGCTCTCTCGATACTGGCTGGTGGCCAGCCGATCTCATTGGCGACACATCTGCCCGGAGCAATACGCGAACCACCGAGCTGACGGCATCCAGGGGATTCTCTAGCGCGGTCAGAAATCCCATGTTTGCCAACAACTCAAGGTGAATCAGCGAGTACGACCCAACTAGCTTCGCAACCATCGTCGGATGAAATAGGGTCGAGGCTGCGCTCGCCGGAAGATGTTCGAGACTATGCTGATTCCCTTTCTTGCGAAGGATTCTTTCCACTTCGTCAAACTCATCCTCGCGCAGGGCAGCCTGAAAAACCTGCTCTACATGTGCCGTGTTCCTATTGGTGAGCCTAGCTCGATGCCAGCAGAGCCCACAGTAGATCGTGGCCAAGACAGGAATCATGAATGCGCCAAGAGTGAGAAAGTACGTGACCACCGCCAACGGCCAACCGAATGGTGCAGGGATACCAAAAGGTGCATCGCGAATGATTATGAGAATCAATGAGACGAGACACGCCAAAGGCAGTATCCATGTAGGCACGAACAAATCCAGGGAGCGCCGCTGCACTGGTCTAGCGATAGCCCAGGCGGCTATGAGAATTCCGATGAATGTCAAAAGTGCTTCGAGTGGCACAGTTCTCTTCCTTTGTCTCTGCCAACACAGTGTATACATGTTCGAGTCGAATACTGAATTGCTGGTGTCTGACTGAACGGCGTACCTCAGCGGCTAAAGCCACGTTGTAATGGGAACGCGTGCGGCACGGCTGAAGCCGTGCCCTTAAGCAAGACGAAAACAGGCAAAGGCGAGATGCGGGGATTCTTCGCTGCGCTCAGAATGACAAACAGGAAGACAGAAACAGATTCCCTTCGGGAATGACAAACAAGAGGGATGCTGATGCGCGGCGACGCGTAAGCCCATATCTCAGAAGCGAGACATGGGGCACCCAATTCGTTCGCTACCGCGAAAGATAACCCACCCATCCTCACCCCACCAGCGAAGCTGGCGGGGACCCCGATCACGTGAAACAAAGACGCGATGAATGTGGCACCCGGTGTTCTGTATCACGCGGCTTGTTTGCGGTAGATCGGTGGTTTTGCGGCGGGGCGTTTTGACTTGCTTGGGCGGGGCTTGTGGGAGCGGAGCTTGGCGGCGTCTATGACGGCCAAGGACGAGCCTTCGACCTTTTGCAGATAGGAGACGATCTCGAAGAAGTTGGTGATGGTGGGGTTTCCCCTGGGGCCGAGCATCTGCATCAGGGTCTTGGAGGAGCGACCGACGGCCTCGCCCAGCGCGACGAAGCCCAGTGTTCCGTTGATGTACTTGCGCAGGACGGATTTCCCGGTTTCGACGTCGCCGGAGACGACAGCTCCGACGGCTTCGCGCAGATAGGCACGGCGGTACTCGGCGCTACTCTGAAGGTCTGCACGAACGGTTTCGTTGAAGTCCTTCATTGTTCCCATGTCAGCTCCGTTTCCCATGCTTATATTGTTTCCATAGTGTCTTTGCCATGGCGATGTCCGTCGATTGCCGCTGCTTAGTTCCACCGGCGAGCAGAATGACCAGCGTCTCGCCATCCATGCCGCAATAGACTCGATAGCCGGGGCCGAAGTCCAAGCGCAACTCTGCGACGCCGGCGCCTACGCTCTTCATGGCCGATGTGTTGCCGCGTTCCAGTCGATCCAGAGCCACGTCGATGCGTGCGCGGGTTGTGGGGTCCAGCTTGGCACGCCACGCGCCGAAGCGATTGCGTCCGGCGTCGTCGATGTACTCGCGAACCTGGATCATGGATCAATAGTAAAATATATTATACCAAATGTAAACCCAAGTTTTCGGAGGTGGGACGTAGGCACCCAGCTTGATACAGAAGGCCCGGGGCTAAAGCCCGCTGAATTGATTAGCCTATTTCGTGGGGCTGAAGCCCCACGCTCCCTCCGAAGAGAAGAACAGACAACCGCAGGTTCCTTCGGCTTCGCTCAGGACAGGCTCTTCGACTCGCTGCGCTCGCTCAGGATGACAAACAAAGAAAAGGCAACAGCAAATGACGGTCGTTCGCTGCCGCGAACGATAACCCACCCATCGCGTGAAACAAAGACGCGATGAATGGGGCACCCAATTTTGTGCCTGCGCGTAAAACCCATGTCTCAGAAGCGAGACATGGGGCACCCGATTTCTCGGGTGGTTCGACGATATACTCATAGGGTGGAGAAGACTTTCTATATCGAGACGTTTGGATGCCAGATGAATGCCCATGACTCGGAGAAGGTCATTGGGACGCTGGAGCATGAGGGGTACATGCGGGTGGAGGATGAGGCCGATGCGGGGCTGATCCTGTACAACACCTGCTCGATCCGCGACAAGGCGGAACAGAAGGTCTTCCATCGGCTGAATGAGTACAAGCGGCTGCAGGGCGAGGGCAAGCGCTTTGCCGTGCTGGGCTGCGTGGCGCAGCAGGAGGGCGAGAAGATATTCGAGAAGGCCCCGTATGTGTCGATTGTGTCCGGGTCGGCCAGCTACCGGAAGCTGCCGGAGATGCTGGTGCGGCTGGAGGCGGGCGAGCGGCGAATTACGGGGCTGGACGACCGGAAGACCGAGGAGACGTTCGACACGGAGTTTACCGCGCGGACGAATCCGCATCGAGGGTACATCACGATTGTGGAGGGGTGCGACAAGTTCTGCGCCTACTGCGTGGTGCCGTATACGAGGGGGAAGGAAAGGTCGAGGACCTCGGACTCGGTGATGGAGGAGGCACGGCGGATGGCGGATGCTGGGTTCACGGAGATCCAACTGCTGGGGCAGAATGTGAACTCGTACCGCGACCCGAGCGGCAAGATGAGTTTTGCGGAGTTGCTGGCTGCGGTAGGCGGCGTGGCAGGAATTCGGCGAGTGCGGTTTACGACGAGCCATCCGAGGGACTTTACGCGGGAGATTGTGCAGGCCATCGACGCGGTGCCTACGCTGTGCGATCATGTGCATCTGCCGGTGCAGTCGGGGTCGACGCGGGTGCTGGCTGCGATGGCGCGGGAGTATACGCGGGAGTGGTATCTGGAACGGATTGCGTGGATCAAAGCGGCGCGGCGAGAGATCAGCATGACGAGCGACATTATTGTCGGGTTCCCAGGGGAGACGGAGGCGGAGCTGGAGGAGACGGCGACGCTGCTGGAAGAGGTGAAGTACGACGCGGTGTTCTGCTTCAAGTATTCATCGCGGCCCAATACTCCAGCGACTGGAATGGCGGACTCGATCCAGGAGGAGGAGAAGGTGCGACGGTTGCAGGTGATATTGGAGCGGCAGCGCGAGGTGCAGCGCAAGGGCTATGCCCGTCACCTGGGACAGGTGATGGAGGTGATGGTGGAGGGGCACAACGCGGCTCGGGGACAGGTGGTGGGACGCAGCTCGCAGAACAAGACGGTGAACTTTACGGTGAAGCAGCCGATTCTTCCGGCGGTGGGGAGCTATCCCATGGTGCGGATCATAGAGACGTTTCCCAATAGCCTGGTGGGCGAGGCTGTGACGGGTTGAGCAGTTAGTTGAGGGAGGTGGGGGATGAAGACGGCGAGCGAGCAAGGCGAGAAGGCGGCTGCGGCGATGGCCGAAGTTGAGATGCAGATACGCGGGCTGATGATCGATCCGCTGACCAATATGCCGATTGTGGTGCTGAAGGATGTGGCGAGCGATGCAGTGTTGCCGATCTGGGTGGGAATCTTCGAAGCGAATGCGATTGCACTGGAATTGGAGAAGACGGCGACTCCGCGGCCAATGACGCATGACCTGATGCGCAACCTGACGCGTGCGCTGAATGGGGTGGTGCGCAAGGTGGTGGTAAACGAGCTACGGGATGATACGTTTCTGGCGGTGATCTGGATGGAGCAGGACGGCGAGACAGTGGCACTGGATGCTCGGCCGTCGGATGCGCTGGCACTTGCATTGCGCTGGGATTGTCCGGTGTACGCAAGCCGCGCGGTACTGGACAACGCGAAGCAGGTGGCCGAAGGGCCGCAGAATGCGAGTGGAGAAGAGATGCGGCGGTGGCTGGAGAACCTGGGCGACGACGACATGGGGCGCTACAAGATGTAGGCACTTCCTGCTGTACAGTACGGCACTTCGCACCGTTCTTGACGCTTCGCGCGAGTGCTTCGCACTGTTCTCGACGCTCCGCGTGAGTGCTTAAAAGACAGCTACAAACATAGAGGGGACTCAGCGAAGTTCGGTGGGATCTTTGGGGATGCCGGTGAGGGAGTGGAGGAGGGTGTCCCACTGATCGCCGTAGTGGTCCCAGCCGCCGAGGTGTTTGACGCGGGCGAGGGCTGCGGCGGACAGGCGCGCTTGTAAGGCGGGGTCGTCGGCGAGGAGTTGAAGGCGGTCGGCGAGGGTGTTGGGGTCTCGCGATGGGATGATGAAGCCTTCGATGCCGTCGGTGAAGAGGTCTTCGGCGCCGGTGGCGGCGGTGGCGATGACGGGACATCCGCAGGCCATGGCCTGACCCTGGACGAGGGCGAGACCCTCCTCGATGCTGGGCAATGCGAGGACGTGGCTGCGGGACATGAGGCGAGCGAGTTCCGGCTGAGGAATTGATCCGGTAAAAGTTACATTTGTGGTGGGAAGGACGGCAAGCATGGGGCGAAGATCGTCCTGTACGGCACCGGCTAGGGTGAGGTGCGCGCGCGGATGGCGCAGGCGGGTGAAGGCCTGCAGCAGGTAGGGGATTCCTTTACGCAGACTGATTTGGCCGGCGAAGAGGACTTCGAAGGAGTCGGTGGGAGGCGGTTTGATGGGCGTGAACTTGTCGAGGCGTACGCCGTAAGGAATGACATAGAGCTTTTCCACGGGAACGCCCATTTCGAGGAAGGAGCGAAGGGCAACATGGGAGGGAACGGTGATGGCATCGGCGAGGGCGTAGAGGGCTTCTTCGCGGCGCAGGATGTGATCGGGTGGCTTTGCGTATGGGATGCCCCATTGCTGATACTCATCGACCATGATCTGGTTCTGAAAGCGTTGGTGGGTGGAGCCACGATCGCATATGAATTTTCCACCGCGCGATTGCACCAGAGGGCCGGTGGTGAGGCCAGCGCCGGAGATGGCGATGAGTGCGTCACAGGGTTCGATGTGGCGGTAGAGCCATGCATCGAAGGAGTCAGAGACCCATTGATTGAAGTGGCCACTGAGCGCTGGGGAGTAGATGGGGGTGCTGCGTAACAGCGTATCCAGGGTATGAACCAGCGGGTTGGTACGTACGAACTTGCGAGGCAGGCCCTCTCGCCGGAGCCGCGCCCAGGGCCAGGTGGAGTAGATGCGACGCAGGTGGTTTCGGCGCTGGAGCTGGTGGGCCAGCTCGAAGTGATGGTAGACGCCGAAGACTGCCTGGGTAATCTTCATGGATTTCTTATGTATGCTAGCAGACGTTTATTGGACCCAGGAGCAGAGGCGGGCGACCTGTTCGGCCCAATCATCTTCTGTGGGGATATGAGGTGAGGGAGCGGTGTGATGACGGGAATCGAGGACGCCGTCGATGGCGGAGGCAAGCGCTGCGGTCATGTGTTCGAATCCGCCGTTGAAGACGGTGGCCCAGGGAGTTTCGAGCAGGATGTCTGAGACGCCGGAGTCGCGGTGGAGGAGGACGGGAATGCCACGCTGCAGTGCCTCAATTGCGGGAATGCCGTATCCCTGAATGGCAGGCATGAGGAATAGATGCGCCTGATCGTAGAGGTTTTGCAGATCTTGATCGGGCACAAACCCGTGAAAGTGAATATGGTCAGCGATGCCTAGATGAGCTGCGAGATCGGAGAGTGGGGCGATCAGGGGGCCGCTGCCGGCGAGGTCGAGACGCCAATCTGTCCACTGCGAAAGCGGCGGTGTGGTGGATTGCAGCATGGCGAGCGAGCGGAGAATCCAGTCGATGCGTTTGTTGTCTTCGATGCGGCATACGGAGAGCATGCGAAGGGTATCTCCGGGCTGAACAGGACGGAGGTGGAATAAGCTCTTGGATGGGATGAGACCACCCATGCGCACAATGTGAGCTTTGCACTGGAAGTCGCGGAGACACTGGGAGCGGAGATAGTCGCTGGTTACGATGGTGTTGCCACCGCTGGAGAGTCCGTGGGCGATGATACGGTTGTACAGAGCGATGCGTGCGCGGTGGGGAAAGCTGCGGGTATCGGCGTCGCTGAAGAGTGAGGGCGTGTCGTGCATGAGGGTATGGAAACCACGCAGGCACGCAAGTGTGGAGTGCAACGCGGGCTGATAGCCGGAGACGAGAGGATGAGGCGAGTTGGCGGGGAGGGTTTTGAAGTAGCGTCGGAGGGCTGCGATTCGGCGGCGCGGTCCGGAGGAAGGGAGAGTGATGACTGGGAGCGGGTGGGTGGCGAATTGCGCGATATCAATGTGGTCTTGGTAGAGGACGAAGTGGCAGGGAAGATTCTGTTGATGGAGCCATCGTGCGAGGGCGAGGGCGCTGCGCTCTGCGCCGCCGAACTGGACGATCTCCGTGAACAGGATGGGACGGGAGCCGGCGGATGGAGTGGTTGAGTTCATGGTCAGCGAAGGGCGAGCGAGTCGAGCGCGGTGAAGAACTCTGGGAAGGAGATGGCCGCGGACTCCGCGCCGAGGATTTCGGTATCTTCGGTGGCGCGGAGAGCTGCGATCGCGAAGGCCATTGCGATTCGATGGTCGGAGCCGGAGTCGATGGTGGCCCCATGGAGGGATTGGTTGCCGGGAATCTCGAGGCCGTCTGGGTGTTCGGTGAATGAGGCCCCCATGGCGTGAAGATTTTTAGCAACGAGTGCGATGCGGTCTGATTCCTTGATGCGCAGCTCTTGCGCGTCGCGAATAATAAGGCCATTGGGTGTGTACGGAGCGATGGCGGCGAGTATAGGCAGCTCATCGATAAGCTGCGCGGTGAGAGGGCTGCTGATGATGAAGGGGGCGGTGGTGCGGTCGGTAGAGATGCAATTGACCTGAATGGTTCCGATGAGCTCTCCGTGATGTTCTTCGACGGCTAGAATCTTGATGCGTCCACCGAGTGCTGCGATGACGTCGAGGAGCGCTGCGCGGGTTGGGTTCATGCCCAGCGAGTCGAGGACGAGGTTGGAGTCTGGGAAGAGGAGCGAGGCGCCCAGGAAGAAAGCAGCGGAGGAGATATCTCCTGGGATGGTGGTATCGACGGCTTTGAGGCGCTGGCCTCCACGAATTGATAGACGCGAAGGCTGGTTGTCGCGGGCTCTGGTGCGGGTGAGTGTGGCTCCGAAGGCGAGCAGAGCGTGCTCAGTGTGGTCGCGTGTGAGGATGGATTCGGAGAGGCTGGTGACGCCTTCAGCTTGTAGGCCTGCGAAGAGGACGGCGGTTTTAACCTGGGCGGAAGGGATCGGGGTATTGAAGTCGATAGCCCGTAGCGGAGTGCCGTGGATTGTGATGGGTGCATGTCCATCCGTTAGATTTATTTTAGCTCCCATCTGACTGAGTGGATTGCGAATACGATCCATAGGGCGGAGTGTTAGGGAGGGGTCGCCGAGGAGTGTGAAAGTGTGGGGATGCGAGGCGACGAGGCCGGAGAGCATGCGCATGGTGGAGCCTGAGTTGCCGCAATCGAGTGGCGCGGCGGCCTGGCGGAAGGCTCCGGCGACGCCTGTGATGTCGAGGGTGCCGTCAGGGTTGCGAAGGACTCTGGCACCGAGTGCCTCCATGCAGGCGAGCGAGGAATGGGGATCGGCCCCGGTGGAGAAGTTGGTAAGGCGGGAGGTGCCTTCGGCGAGGCCCGCCAGCATGGCGTAGCGGTGGGAGATGGACTTGTCGCCTGGGACGGTGAGGGAACCTTGCAGGGAGCGGGCGGGGCGAATAATTTGCGTGGACATGCGCTAACAGTGTAACGCGCCGATTGCGGCGAGACTGCTATGAGGGGAGCACTTCCTCCGTATCTCAGAATCGTGACATGGGCACGCGATGATTAGCGGGGCGCGGGCGGAGTTGTGACGGTTGGCGGCGGTGAGCGACGTGGAGCCGAATTGGTGGCCCGGATCATAACAACGCCGTGAGGCGGCACGGTTGCCGTATAGGTGTTTCCGGTGGTGACGACGTCCGTGTGCTTCCAGAGATCAGTAGCCTGGAGAATGCCGTAGGCAAGGCCGAGGCCGAGGTGCAGGCTGTCCCATCGGAAGCTGATCTGCGCGGGCTTGTCGCCGCGATTGAAGAGGCCGACGGCGACGGCCCCCTGGGTGAGTGGTCGAACCAGGACTTCGGTGTCTCCCTCCATGGATTGGACCTGCACGGGCTTTGCTTCGGTGTCCTGATCGATGGCGATGATGTCCGGGTTCATGAGGATGGATTTGGTTTCATCCGTCATGGTCCGCAGATCGTTGCCTGCGATGAGGGGAGCACGCAGCATGGCCCAGAGACTGATGTGGGTGCGATACTCGTCGGCGGTCATGCCTCCGTTGCCCACCTCGAGCATGTCGGGATCGTTCCAGTGGCCGGGCTGGACGTATCCGGCGATATCGAGCTGGGCGAAGCCATTTTTCTCCATGGACTGCCAGTTGTCGGAGATGTCGCGGGTGGTACGCCACAGGTTGCCGCCCGCCTTTGCTCCCCACTTCCAAACATCCCCTGAGCCGTACTCGCAGAGACTATAGACGATGGGGCGCTTGGTCTTCTGCAGGGCATCGCCCATCTTCTGGTATGCGCCCTCAAGGTCGGATGCAGTGGATTGATAGATACCGCCGGCGCTGCACCAGTCATATTTGAGGTAGTCGTACCCCCAGTCGGCAAAGGTTTGAGCGTCCTCGTCCTCGTGGCCGTAGCTGCCCTGGTATCCTCCGCAGACCTGCGGGCCGGGCGAGGAGTAGATGCCGATCTTGAGGCCCTTGGAGTGGACGTAATCGGCCAGCGCCTTCATGTTGGGGAAGCGGGCGTTTCCGGTGATCTTGCCCTGGCCGTCGCGGTAACTGGACCAGCCCTCGTCGATGATGATGTAGGTGTATCCGGCCTTGGCCATGCCGCTGTAGACCATTGCGTCGGCCATGGCTCGAACCGTGGCATCGTCGAAGTGGTCGTGGAACTTGTTCCAACTATTCCATCCCATGGGGGGAGTGCGCGCTAGGCCGTTGTCCGGAAGATCGCGCAGTTCGGGCAGAGAAAGACGGCGGGGATGCACCTCGTCTTCGGTGACGCGCTCCAGAGTGCCATGTTCCACTCCACTGCCAAACTGGTCCTGGCGGGTGGTGAGAGTTGCAGGAAACTTGTTGCCGCTTACAGTGGCGTCGTAGACGGTGAGCCGGGGAGCGACGCCGCTCTCCAGATGCAACTTGCCGTTGTGCAGCGTACCGGTGATGGGACTGCGGCCCGGGCTGGTGATTGCGTCGCCGGTCTGCTTCAGTTCCAGGAAGCTGACACCGCCATCGGTTACGCTGAACTTCCAGTAACCGGTCATATCGGTCTGGGCGAACGCGCAAGTATGGGCGCACAGGAAGAGTGCGTAGGCGAGTGCAATGGAACAAAGAACCGAAACTTTGGTGGACATTTATTTCTCCCGAGTGAAACGGTCGTGCGATGGTTGTCGCTGTTAGGTGCGGAGGATGAAGGCGTAGGCGTATGGGTTGGGGGCTTTGTCGGGGAGATTGAGAGTGAGGCCGGTGGCGTCCTGGGTGAAGGGGACGGAGCCAGCACCAATGAGTTCGACGCGCTGGATGGGTTTTGGCAGGGCAGAGCCGCCGCGGGTGAGGGTCTTGATGAGGAGCTTGCCAGTGGTGGGCCAGCCGAGAGCGAAGGCGTAGACCGTCTCTCCTTTGCGGGTGAAGCGGATATCTTCGGAGGTGTAGGGGCGCTGGGTGCGTTCGTTATAGCTGCCAGTAGCGGCGACCTCGGGAGGACCTTCGCCGTAGACGGAGAAGGGTCGGGTGCCGTAGATGGCTTCGCCATGTTTGGGAATCCATGTGGCGATGGCTTCGAGGAAGGCGCGCTCGTCGGAGTCGATGACGCCGTCACCGGTGATAGGGATGTCGAGCATGAGGTTGCCGTTCTTGCTGACGATGTCGATGAGGGAGTGGATGACGTAGGTGGGTGTTTTGTAGCCGTGGGAGTTGAAGAGGTTGATGTCGTAGTGCCAGTTGCCGATGCAGGTGTCGGTTTGCCAGGGCTGGGCGAGAATCTCGTTGGACTTGCCGCGTTCCATGTCGAGGGTGAATGCGCCGGACTCGGCGGGTCGCGTGTCTTTGGTGGTGAGGACGACATCGAGTTTGCCCTTATCGCGGACGCTGACGTTGTAGTAGTGGGCGGCGATGGAGAGGCCGTAGATGCCATGGGGGAGTTCCGAGTCGTCGAAGTAGAGGAGGTCGGGCTTGTAGCTGTCGACCAGGTCCTGGGCGCGGAGAAACCAGTTCTGGGCGAACTTGGGATGGGTGAGGGAGACGTCCTCGTGCCACTTCTCGTCGTTGTCATGAAGCCATTTGGTGGCCTCGGCGATGGTCTTGATGCCGTCGGGCATCAGGACGCTACGGCCAATGTACAGGTCCTGCGGGTCGAGGCCGTCCCACCACTTTCCCTTGCCGTCGGCCTTGGTGAGTGTGTAGGCGTCGTAGTGAACTCCGGCGAGCGGGCCTTCTGCGTCGTAGTTGTAGGCGGTCTGTAACCAGTTCCACGCATGAGAGCCGTGGTTGGAGACGGCGAAACGAAGGCCACGTTCGCGGGCTAGCTTGCCGTAGATGCCGACGATGTCTTTTTTAGGGCCGATTTTGACAGCGTTCCATGGGTTGTAGCGTGAGTTGTAGGTGTCGAAGTTATCGTGATGGTTGGCGAGGGCGGCGAAGTACTTTGCTCCAGCGGCAACGTAGAGATTCATCAACTCTTCTGGCTTCCAGTTTTCGGCCTTCCAGAGGTTGGTGAGCTCCATGAAACCGACCTTGGAAGGGTGTCCATAGGTGGCGAGGTGGTGGTTGTACTGCTTGTGGCCCTGGATGTACATCTGACGGGCATACCAGTCTCCCTGGCCAGGGACACATTGCGCGGACCAGTGGTTCCATATGCCGAACTTGGCGTCGCGGAACCAGTCGGGAGTTTTATAGGCGTTGAGCGAGTCCCATGTGGGTTGGAAGGGGCCCGGCGCGATGCGCGGCGCGGGTGCTGAGGCGGCTGCCTGAGCGAAGAGGCTGCGCGTGGCGCGTGAAGAGAGGGCTGCGGCCGGTGCGGCGGCGAGAGCAGACTGAAGAAGACGGCGGCGAGTGAAGTGCCTTGTAGACATGCGGGAGATGATAGACGCGGGGCGAGTAGGTGGGCAAGAGGACCAATGCGGGGATTCTTCACTGCGCTCAGAATGACAAACAATAGTACAGAAGCAGATTCTTCCGCTACGCTGCGGAATGACCAACAAAAAGGAACCCCACCCATCGCGGTAATGCTGCGGTGAATGGGGCACCCGGCTCAGGGGCAGAATGACAAGCAAAAGGCAACCCACCCTTTCACGATGAAGCTGTGAAAGGATGGGGTACCCGGTTTGGTGGTGAAGCAAGTTTAGGTGCGGAGGATAAAGCCGTAGGCGTAGGGGTTGGGTGCCTTGTCGGGGAGATTGACGGTGAGGCCGGAGGCGTCCTGGGTGAAGGTGAGCGAGCCTGCGCCGATGAGATCGACGCGCTGGATGGGTTTGGGTAGGGCAGAAGCGCCACGGGCGAGGGTCTTAATAAGGAGCTTGCCGGTGGTGGGCCAGCCGAGAGCGAAGGCGTAGACCGTATCTCCCTTTTGGGTGAAGCGGATATCTTCAGCGGTGTAGGGGCGCTGAGAGCCCTCGTTGAAGCGGCCGGAGACGATGTCGGGCGGGCCTTCGCCGAAGACGACGAATGGACGCGTGCCGTAGATGGCTTCGCCGTGCTTTGGAATCCATGTAGCGATGGCCTCGAGGAATGCGCGTTCGTCGGCGTCGATGGTGCCGTCGCCCTTGACCGGGATGTTGAGCATGAGGTTCCCGTTCTTGCTGACGATGTCGATGAGCGAGTGGATGACGGAGACGGGCGTCTTGTACTTGTGATTGGTGAAGAGGGAGAGTTCGTAGTGCCAGTTGCCGATGCAGGTATCCGTCTGCCAGGGCTTGGGTTGTATGCCGTTGGTTTTGCCGCGCTCGATGTCGAGGGTGAATGCGCCGAGGTGTTCGGGCTTGATGTCCTTGGCGGTGAGGACGACATCAACGTGGCCTTTGTCGCGGACGCTGGAGTTGTAGTAGTGGGCTGCGATGTCGAGGCCATACTGTCCGAGGGGTAGTTCGGAGTCGTCGAAGTAGAGCAGGTCGGGTTTATAGGTGTCGACAAGATCCTGGCAGCGGAGGAACCAGTTGTTGGCGAAGGCGGGCGCCTCGGGCGGAAGTTCCTCATGCCAATTACCATCGCCAGCAGCGTGAAATTTGTTGGCGTCGGCGATGGTCTTGATGCCGTCGGGCATAACGAGATTGCGACCGGTGTACAGCTCCTGCGGATCGAAGCCATCCCACCACTTGCCCTTGCCGTCGGCCTTGGTGAGGTTGTACGCGTCGTAACGAACGCCGGCCTGCGGGCCCTCTGGGTCGTAATCGTACGCAACCTGGAGCCAGTGCCATGCGTGCGAGGAGTGATTGGTGACGGCGTAACGAAGGCCGCGATCCTTGGCGAGCTTCGCCCAGATGCCGACGATGTCTTTCTTAGGGCCGATCTTGACAGAGTTCCAGTTGTGGAAACGCGAGTTGTACATGTCGAAGTTGTCGTGGTGATTTGCGGCGGAGGAGAAGTACTTCGCTCCAGCGGCGACATATAGATTCATCAACTCTTCGGGCTTCCAGTTCTCCGCCTTCCATAGATTGTCGATCTCCATAAAGCCGAACTTGGAGGGATGGCCGTAGGTCTTGAGGTGATGGTTGTACTGGGGATGGCCCTGGATGTACATGTTGCGCGCGTACCAGTCCCCCTGTTCAGGGACACACTGCGCGGTCCAGTGGTTCCATATGCCGAACTTAGCGTCGCGGAACCAGTCGGGAGTCGTGCATGCGGTCAGCGATTCCCATGTGGGCTGGAAGGGGCCTGGTGTGATGTGGACCGGCTGGTGCGGCCCCTGAGGCACAGGCCCTCTCTGTGCGAAAAGATTACGGGCTGAGAATTTGGTGGCGAGGGCTGCGGCGGGTGCGGAGGCAAGGGCGGACTTCAATAAGCGGCGACGGGAAAACCAGTTAGCGGACATGCCGGAGATGATAGTCGCAGGGATTGCGTGTGGGCAAGACACATCTTGGACGGGGAACGATCAAGACGCTGCGGCAGGATGATTGGCGAGTTCAGCGAGGATTTTGACGCTGGCGGAGGCTCCGATGCGGGAGGCGCCGGCGTGCAGCATGGCGGAGGCGTCGGCGAGAGAACGGATTCCGCCAGATGCTTTTACTCCGGCGAGAGAGCCGACCACGCCGCGCATGAGGGTGATGTCATCGACTGTGGCACCACCGGAGGAGAAGCCGGTAGAGGTTTTGATGAAGTCGGCCCCAGCAGCGAGGGCAAGTTCAGAGGCGCGCAGCTTTTCCTCAAAGTTGAGCAGGCATGTCTCCAGGATGACCTTGACGATGGCTCCAGAGGAGTGTGCCAGATCGACGATGGAGCGGATCTCCTGCTTGATGGCGTCGTAATCAGGCTTCGTAGCGGATTTGAGCAGGCCGATATTGAGCACCATGTCGAGGTCGTGGGCCCCGAGTTTGAGAACGCGAGCTGCCTCGTCACGTTTGGAGGCGGCGAGCGATGCGCCGAGGGGAAATCCAATGACGACGCCAACTGGGACGCCTGTTCCGGCGAGGGTTTCGACAGCGCAGGGAACCCATGCAGGATTGACCATGGCGCAAGCGAAGCGGTGTTCGGCGGCCTCATGGCAGAGGCGGATGACCTGAGCACGCGTGGCTTCGGGCTTGAGCAGGGTGTGGTCGAGGACGGCGGCCAGTGAGGCGGGCGAGGAGAGTGCCTGAGTGGCGAAAGCGATAGCGTTGAAAGGCGATGGTTCGGCGATTTTGAGACTTGAACTGGTGGTTGTTTTTACGCTGCTCATGAAACTCCCTCGGGCGGATGAACTCGCCCGCACTGTTCTATCATAGGACGCTTAAAGCTGGTTTAATGCGCCATGCGGTGAGATGCGCCAGGATAGCCCGATGCAACCTCAGCTGCCGTGGAATTTATGGCTTGACAGGTTCGCAAAATGCGGGGATTCTTCGCTTCGCTCAGAATGACAAGCAAATACAGGCAACGGCGTAACACAAGCAACGACGAAATACAGAGATTCTGGCTTCGCCAGAATGACGAATCAATAGCCCTCAGTGGGCGGGGTTGTTGGGGTAGAGGCGGATGTCTGGGACGTTGCGGTAGATTTCGGCGAAGTCCATGCCGTAGCCGATGACGAACTCGTTGGGAATCTGGAAGCCGACGTAATCAGCCTCGATGGGGACGAGGCGTCGGCTGGGCTTGTCGAGGCAGGTAGCGATCTTGAGTGAGGCGGGCTTGTGCTGGAGCATGAGTCCGCGCAGATAGCTAAGGGTGAGGCCGGTGTCGAGGATGTCTTCGACCAGGATGACGTGGTGGCCTTCGATGGGATTGTCGATGTCCTTGATGAGCTTGACGGCACCGGAGGAGACGCGTGCTCGGCCGTAGCTGGATACGGCGACAAAGTCGAAGGTATTGTCGATGGTGATGGCGCGGGCGAGGTCGGAGAGAAAGATGGCCGCACCCTTGAGTACTCCTATGAGTACAACGGGTTGGCCGGTTGGCTGGTTGATATAGTCGTCTGAAATCTGACGGCCCAACTGAGCTACGCGATCGGCGATCTGTTTTGCGGAAAAGAGGACTTCCATCCCGGAGGCGGGCGGAAAGACACTGGGTGTACTGGGCGGCAGCTGGCTGTTGGGCATAGAGACAGGGTAGCCTATGCGCGGCGGACGGTCGAGCGGCTGGCCACAAGTATTTCGGAAGTCGAGGTTATGGCAGATATACTTTGAGGGGAAGCGAGGATTATGTATCCCTATCTGCCTGCGATTGGACCCTTTCATCTACCATTTCACCTGGTCTTCGGGCCAGTCCAACCGGGCACCTTTGGGCTGCTGTTGTGGCTGGCGGCGGTGGCGGCAACGATTGTGTTGTATAAGAATTTTGCTCGCAATAGCGTAGATGCCGACGCGATTAATCTAGTGGCGACGGTGGTTGTTGCTGGCGTGATTGGCGCCAAGACGTGGCATGAACTTCAGGATCTGGATGGACTGGAGTTTGCATTGCGTACGATCAGCGCTCCGGGATGGCACCAGCCGATGCTGGTTGTACTTGGATTTCTGGCATGGTTTCGTGACGGGTTTGCGTGGTTTGGCGGCATGGTGGCTGCCATTGCGGTGCTGATGGGATTGGGGCATGGGACGCATTTCAAAGGACCCGGCTGGAAGTCGTTGACCGACCCGGGCCCGGTGCCTGGCGCCCGCCTGGGAGCGGTGCGGATGTTAGATCTTGCGGCTCCGGCGTCGGCTCTGGGCTACGGCATAGGGCGCATCGGATGTCTTCTGGCTGGCGATGGCGACTACGGAATCAACACCACATTGCCGTGGGGCGTGCATATGGCGAAGAATGCGCTGGTGCCGCCGATTCCGGCGAACGCGCTGGTGCAACCTACCCCGATCTATGAGTTGCTGTATTCGCTGGTGTTGTTCTGGCTGCTGTGGAAGTTGGGCGAGCGAGCGAGGCCGGTGGGCTGGCTGACTGGGCTCTATCTGTTGCTAAGTGGTATCGGGCGTTTTCTGGTGGAGTTTGTGCGCATCAACCCGAAACTGTACTTTCATCACACCATGAGCAATGCGCAGGTGGCGGCAGTGGCGAGCGCGCTGGTGGGGCTGACGGTAATGGCAATGGCGCAGAAGATGGATGTACCGTGGATGATGAATCCGACTCAAGAGCCAGAGATGTGATGGCGGAGAAGCCAAACCGTACGCGCGATGGCCTCAAACACAGCGCAGGTCCAGGTACGCTCTATCAGAACCTGATGTTTGTATTCTGCGTGCTGTTTGGGCTGGCTATGATTGCCGAAACGCAGGGTTCGGGAGATAGCGGGTGGTTCTGGTATGCCACCCTACTGCACAGCGGGAAGCATCTTTACCGTGATCTTCATCTGGTATTGCAGCCTTTATTTGTGCTGGAGACGGCCTCATTCCTGGAGATGCTCGGCAAGGGATGGATTGCGTCGCGGGTTCCGGCGGTATTGCATCTAGTGGCTTACTGCATTGGATATAGGCTGCTGGTGCGTCGCTCAGAGCTATCGGATGCGGAGAAAGCGGTAGTACTTGGGTGCTGCTTCTTCGTCTCGATCAGCTTCGAGGCATACCGATTCGACGACTACCATGTGCTGGCGGATTGTTTTGCTTTGTATAGCCTCATAGGGCTGCTTCGGCTGCAGAAGGCAACCACACCGAGGACGCAGTTATTTTTGTGTGGAGTGCTTGGAGCGCTCTGCGGATTAGCGCTGACGACACGGGTGAACGACGGCGCAGCACTGCTGGTTGCTGTAGTCATCGCTATCATCTGCCTGGCGCCGACTGAGCGGCTGCGAGGTGTGGTTCTATTGTTTACGACGTGCGCAGCAACGGTCTGGTTGGTGGTGGGCCTGACTGGCGATTCGCTACGCGATTATGCGATGTACTCCATTTTCCACGCGGTGCAAAGCAAAGGAGGAGCTGGCAGTGTGCTGCATTTCCCGCTGCATCTTCCGATCAATACTTACATCTGGCTGAAAGACCGGCAGTACCTAAGGGTGATCGAGCATGTGTTTGCCGTAGCGCTGGCTTGGGTATTTCTAATGCGTCCTCTGATACGCAGGCGTGGATGGCAAGAGTTTGCGATGGCGTCTGTTGGAGTGCTGGTGATTTTGCGCGCCATGCACAATCTGTACAGCACGATTCTGGATATCACTCTTGTGATGTGTCTATCGGCTGTTCTGGTGCTGATTGCCTACGGGTTGGGGGCGCTGGTGCTGGCACAGATGTTGCGCTGGATTCTGCGCTTGCAAGGAGCGCGTGCATGGGACCGTCGCGAGATACTTTTACTGGTGCCATTGGGGCAATTGGCATCTGGATCGATGTCTTCTGCAGGGACCCATCTGGGACTTTACGGACCGGTGGCGCTTTTGATTGTGCTGTTGCCTATCTGCTCCCCTATACGGATTCACGCTGACTGGTTTCGCGCCACGCTGATTACGATTGCCGCGTTGCTGCTGTGCAGTGCGGTGAACTACAGATTCCATACGCCCTACTCGTGGCATACCTACCGGGAGGAGCCACTCTTTACAGGGCGTGAGTTGTATAGACATCCGATTTATGGGCCGATGGTGATCGACCGCGATCTGCTTGCGATGATTCAGCCGGTATGCGCTCGGGTGGGAGCGGGCGGTACGCAGCGCGAACTTCTATCGCTACCCTATCCTTACGCAAACTACTTCTGCGGTATTCCGCCATGGCATGATACTGTGCAGACGTTCTTCGACACGACGAGCAAAGAGACGATCCAGGGTCTGATGAGCGAACTGCAGACGTCACCGCCGCAGTGGATTTTGTATCAGCGGCAGATGATTACGCTACGCATCCATGAGCTGGCATACAACCACGGAGAACCTCTGGAACAGCGTCATCTGGATGAGATGATCGAGCAGAAGCTGGCCGATGGGAGCTGGCATGCGGTGTATACCAGCGACTATGGCAATGGACACTGGCGCGACAACGAGTGGATTCTGATACGAACACGATAGGGAACGGTTATGCTGTTCGTTCGCCGAAGAGTGTGCTGGGCAATGGGATAGAGATGCTGGCGGCTAGCAGCACGAGAAGCGCTATGCACTTGAAGACGCCGTGTAGCGTGAGCAGCGGTTCGGTAGCCATGATCCAGGCGCAGGGGAGAAGGAACCAGAGGATATTTCCCGTGGACAGTGAGGTGCTGCCCTGTGCGACATCTTCCAGAAGAAAGATTAGGTAGAGGCCCATGGGAATGAGCAGCAGGATCAGGCCATAGTCTCCTGCAACCAGAGGAAGGACCATCGTGACACAGGAGAGGGCAAAAATCTGGTTCAGTACAGGCTTGTTCCAGACTTTATAAAGCACGATCAGGGCAATCATCGCGGCCAGCGGCAGGTAGATTCTGTAGAGCAGCCAGGCGAGGGGATTGTTCGACTGCACGGTGTAGTCGATGGGCTGGAAGTTGAATCCATGGTTGCGAACGACTCGCGCGATTGTCTTAACAGACTGGAAGAGCGAGTGGTCGCCGGTCATCTCTCCGATTGGGCGTAATGCAACGATGTAGTCCTGGAAGAAGGTGCTCTTACCAGTGATAAAGCGCCATGCCCGAAGTGGGTTGCGATTGATGGCAAGCAGCGAGGCGAGAGAGACTGCGGCTGCGGTGGTGAGTCCCAGCGCGACTTCGCGTACCTTTTTGTGGCGTGCCATGAGGGCAAGCCATAGCACGGGATATGGTTTGACGCAGGAGGCGATGGCAAAAGCCACGGCTGATGATTTGTAGTGTCGTCGCGCGAAGAAGGCCGCGCCGAGGCAGACTGCGATCCATAACAAGCCTTCGATGTTGCCGCGCAGTACGACCTGCACAGTTCCCCAGCCTAAGAATCCTGTGGCAAAGATTGCAGTACCCATATACCAGCGATAGCCTTCCAGACTCCGCACGCGCCTCCAGAGCAGGGTACAGGCCACGAGCACTGCACTGAGCACTGTCACCAGAAGAACGGGTACGGCAAAGGGAGCGCAAACCTGGAGTAGGAAGAGGTAAATCACCACGCCGAAGGGAGGATAATTTCTGGGAAACAAGGTGCCGTTGATGGCATTGTAGTTCCCCATCCGCGGGTCTTTTGCGACCTGATATTTTCCGGAAAAAAGCAGCAGGTCGCTGAAGCGGTCCCTGTATCCTCCCAGCGGAAAGATATGGGGGCCGTGCAAATGCAGCGCGAACCAGAACCATACAGCTAGATTCATGAGAACGCTGATCAGCAGATACATCAGGATGGATGCCTGAACGCGTTGACGGTCGGAATTCAAATCCAAGGTCAGCACCTCATCGATCGAACGATACAGAATGAGAGATATTACCGAGCTAAACAACTACTTTTCGGTAGGTGACGCAAATGTGTTGCCTTTCCTGACCCATACGAAGAGATGGGGCACGGGCGAAGCATAGGAACTGACAACATAGTTGGCATTGATATAGTCGCAGAGCTGTTGGCCAATGTGGATGGTCTGGCGCAGCGGGGGCATGTAGGGCGCGAGGAAGAACTTCTGTAGACCGAGTCTTTCCTCGCTGTGATCGTATTCGCATACCGGATTGTCACTGGAGTGGAGAAGAAGCGGCAAGTCCGGATGGGTTTCTATTTCGGCGATCTTTTGCGGAATGACGGCTGGGAAGCCAATGGGAAAGAGCCAGGGATAACGGCCGGTAACAATCCGGATGCCGTCCGGTAGAGGGGTGAGCCGACGCTGGACGCCGAACGGCGCAAGCAGAACCGCATGTGCTGGGAGTGGTACTGAGTAGCGGTCCGTGTTCTGGTATAGGGACGCCCTAAGCTGGTCGAGCTTGAACTGAGCATTCCTGTGGGTGAGTTTATAGATTGTCGTGTATATCTTGTCCACAACCGGGGAGTGATATTGTTCGACGAAGACAGCGTCATGGACCTGAGTCCGAAGGACGCCTTGGTACAGCGTGAGCTTGCCATAGGTGGCCAGGAGAAGGATGATTGCGAAGGTTGGCCAGACCCAGCGCCAGATTGTGCGGTACTGACTGAGGACAACCAGGGCTACGATCAGCGCGCCCAGTGAATTGAGGATGATGTGGCCGTTGTCAGCACGCGAGAAAGCAGCCGGGGCCGAGACACAGGAGAGGCAGATAAGATAGAGGAGCGGGCTGTGCGATGCTTGCGTGCGAGCGCCGGCGATGAAGACACATCCGGCGACCAACAGAAGCAATAGCAGCACAAGCGACTGAAGACTGAATAAAAGCGGGAAGTTGAGGCCGCCGCCACCGACGGCCGCGACATTGTCGAGCAGTCCGATTCTGCGTGCTGTCCACAAGGCCAGGCCCATGACGAGAGCGAAGGATGCGAGACCAACGAACAAATCGGGTCGAGCGGGCCGGACGCACAGGATAAAGAAGAGAATGGTTCCAATTATGAAAACAAGACCCTGTTCCGGGGAGTAAAGGAGCAGGGCCGTCGCACCGATCGAAGCCAGCCCGAAGACGGCGAAGAGGGAAGCTCCGCGCTGGGCGAGAGCATGGACAGCCAGTGCAAGTGCGAGGGCAGCGCAGAACCGGAGCGGGGTATAGTTGGTACCGCTATCTGGAATACCAGTCATGAAAAAGGCCCAGAAGAGCATGAAGATGGTACGCCCGCTGGAGGTGCCGCGTGCCGCAACTTCAACGATCTTCCATAAGAGCCAGGTACCCAGCGCCCACTGCAGGGTCCATGTCAGAAAGTAGCCGTTTCCGAGAGAAACATGACATAGGCGCGCGAACCAGATGGACGGATAAAACATTAGCGGGCCGTAATCGAACTCGAAGTCCCGGAAGAGTCGCCCTCCCATGTCGTACATGGCGTATCGGTCGAGAAAGTATTGCGATTCCATGAGGGGGCCGAGAGGGCGTGCGAGCAACCAGATTAGGGCGCAGGAAATTACGGAGCATGCAACGGCTATAGCTCCCATACGCCAGAACGTGTCTTTGGATTGCGATGTAGAGGCAGGCAGGCGGAGCCCAAGGCCGCGGGTCCAGAGAGCAAATCCAAGGATAAATAGTATCAATAGAAGGATTGCAGCCCGATTGTTAAAGCCAACCAGATAGGAGAATGAGAGACCGTCCTGCTCGGGAACAAAGTAGGGGATGCAATACACCGCGGAGAAGCCGAGAAAGATCACGGCAAGCATGGAGGACAGGCTTCGATTTTGTTCCGGTGCGATCAATAAGGCGTCTCCGCTAATCGCCTAATTCTACATGGCGTATGTCGCGTAAGATGGTCGGAAGACAGGCCAGCGCGAGGTGAGGGGTGGTGGATGGGCAGCATGATAGATGGCGTCAGGGAGGTACGATGATCCGCACGCTGCGTGTACTTGCTGCTACGACGCTGGTGGGGGCGTTTATCTATATGGCGGTGCATACCATGCGCTGGCCACTGATGCAGGATGCGCAGGTAATGCATTACGTCAATTTTCTGACCGATCACGGCTTTGCTCCGTATCGCCAGATTGGCGACATGAATATGCCTGGAGCGTACTGGATGGAGCGCCTGGGCATGACGGTGTTCGGCGCGGGCGACCTGGGATTTCGCGTCTACGATATTTTCCTGATGGTTGCGATGACGGGCGCGATGATTGCGATTGCGTGGCCATATGACTGGCTTGCGGGGATGTTCGCGGGCGTGTTGTTTGCCATGATTCATGCGGCAGACGGGCCCAAGGGAGCAGGGCAGCGCGATGCGGTGATGGCAATGCTGATGGTGGTCGGGCTCGCCTTTCTACTGCACTCGGTGCGCAGGCAGGTGGCGGCGTGGATGCTGATGGGTGGGCTCTTCTTTGGATTGGCGACTGCGGTGAAGCCGACCATAGCTCCGCTGGGCCTGGTGTTGCTTGTGATGGCCGCTTTGATATTGCGCAAGCGGGGTGAGGGAGTAGCGCGATTTGTAGTGTACGGCGTGGTGGGAGGCGCAGTGCCTGCGTTGTTCTTCTTTGGATTTTTACTACACTATCATGCGCTGGATGCTTTTATCGCTATGAACCGAGATGTGACGGCCTACTACTCGCACCTGTACCGCATGTCGTATCTCGATTTGTTGCGTGAGAGCATGCCGCGACCGATGCGAGTGTTAGTACCGTTCGGCCTGGCTGCGGCGGCAATGAATCGCGACTGGAGTAATTGGGAGCGCTGGGCACTGGCGGTGGGTGTTGCGTTTGGAGCCTTCAGTTACTTTGTGCAGGGGAAGGGATACTATTACCAGCGCTATCCGCTGGTGGCGATGACGCTGTTGTGGTTCGCCATTGAGCTGAGTATTGCAGCGCGGCGGCGAGGCGTGGCGCGCGCCATCGGGACTGCCGGGCTGGCGATCGGCATCTTCGGGCTAACACCGATGTTTGCAGAGCGCGCGCGGACCATCTTCTACTCCAACATATTTACCGAGACGCTGGAGACCGATCTGAGGCAGATCGGCGTGGCTGGGCTACAGCATAATGTGCAGTGCCTGGACATGGTGGATGGATGCATGAACGCGCTGTACCACCTGCAGATTGTGCAGCAGACAGGAAGGACGGGAGACAACCTGCTGTTTCCTCCGGATGCGAACTTCGCCGTGGTGCAAAAGGAGCGGCAGAAGTTTTGGGATGCACTGATGGCACACCCGCCGGACGTGTTTGTGATCAGCGACGAGCAGTTCATGGATGCCGCGTCGTTCGACAAGCTGAAGCGGTGGCCGGAGTTTGCACGGTACCTTGCTGACAACTACGAACTGCGCAGCGCGCACAGCTTTCCCATTACGGTGGCTTACAGGATCTATGTGCGCAAGGGCAGCTTTGCGGATGGGCCGGGGCTGTAGGGTTGTCTTATGAGGTTTAAATATCCAACCAAACACAAGTTGCATCCCACTCATTCCGCAAAGAACACGGAATGAATGGGGCACCCGGCGTTGATCAACCCCATTTCCTACAATGTGGACCCCACCCATGACGAACAAGCCGTAATGAATGGTGCCCCCGGTCTATTGAAAAAAGTGACAAGAAAGTTCTTGACATAGAGAACTCTATAATGCAGAGTAGTGAGAGTGGAGGGACGATGCGATGGCAGAGTTCGAGCAGGAAGGCGGTATGACGCGGGACGACCTGGTGCAGCGCGTGGCGCTGATGGAGGCGATGATCGCAGAAGGACGGCGGTATACCGGACGGAACTCATGGATATTTGTTCTGTGGGGGCTGGTGGACCTGACGGCATGGGCGTGGCAGAACTATTCTGCGCATTTGGGGGGAATGTGGGCGTGGCCGATATGCCTGACCACGGGTGTGGTGCTGACCCTGGCCGGCAAGATGATACAGAAGAGCGACAAGGGCTACAGCAGGAATAATACGTGCAGTTATGTGATGGGAGTGTGGGGCATGATGGGGCTGGCGATGGGGATCTATGTGGCGAGCGCAATCGTGACGCACTTTAGCTGGCAATACTCGTACATTGCGGGCCTGCTGATGATGCTTGGCATGGCCCATGCCATTAGCGCGATGCTTCTGCGCTGGGGGATGCAGGGATTGGTTGCGGCTATGTATTGGGCAGGCGGTGTGGCTATCTTCGTCTGCAATTCTGGCAGGGCGACGAATGCCATCATGCTGTTTGAGATGGGCGTCGTGATGATGCTGTTCGGGCTGTATGCAATGGGCAGAGAACCAAGACGCAGCGGGCTTCAAGGAGGATGCGCATGACAAACATGGAGCGGGAAGACGGGACGACGCGGGAGGACCTGGTGCAGCGCGTGGCACTGATGGAGACGATGATTGCCGAGGGACGGCAGAGCACAGTACGTTTTGGCTGGATATTTTTCTTATGGGGATTGATCGATCTGGTGGGCGTCGGCTGGGACGAGCTGAAGTCCGATTTCAGGTGGGTGTGGCCGATTACGATTTCCGCAGGCTTCGTACTTCAGTTCATTATTCTTGCGCTGCGCCGAAAGAGAGGCCACCGCTGCGGGGGAAGCATGCGCGGGCGGAGCGTGGCCGCGGTGTGGCGGATGATGGGACTGACGGTGCTGCTGTATGTGGTTGCAGCCATCGTGCAGCATAAGGCGGGACAGATTTCATACATCGCAGCGATCCTGATGTTCGTCGGCATGGCGCACGCCATTAGCGCGATGATCCTGCGCTGGCTGGCACAGGGCATTGTTGCGGGTATCTGGCTGGCAGGCGGGGTTGCCACTTTCTTCGTTCCGAGATCGTATGTGCTGAGCGTTTTTATCGCAGAGATGTGCTTTGGGATGATTCTCTTTGGGCTGTACGCGATGTGGATGGAGCGGCAGGACGCGGCGGTGGTAGCGGGGCAGACGAATGCCTGAGCTTCCGGAACTCGATCCCGTAGTACATGGAAAACTGCGTCTGGCTGTGCTGTCGCTGCTGGTGGGCGTGGAGGAGGCGGACTTCACGTGGCTGCGCGACAAGACCTCATCCACCGACGGCAACCTGGGAGCGCAGATGCTGAAGCTGGAAGAGGCGGGTTATGTGGCCATGCAGAAGCGATTTGCGGGGCGCAAGCCGCAGACGCTGTATCGCATGACTCCGGCAGGACGCAGGGCACTGGTGAAGTATGTGTCTGCACTGAAAGAATTGTTGGGCGGAGCTTTGTAAGGAAATTGTCGGGGCCAGTACTCATCCAAATAAACACATGGAGGGAAGATGCGGAACCAAATTGTATGGATGGCTTGTGTGCTGCTTGCGGCAGGTACAGCCAATGGGCAGACGACCGGGGCGAAGGCGGGAGTACAGACAACGACCAGCAATCTGACGTTTGACGTGGCTTCGGTGCGGCTGTCGCCTGCGCCCGACATGGCTGCGATGATCGCTGGACTGCAGGCGGGCAGGAAGCCGAATTGGGTACGCGTGGATGGAACGCGTGCGACGTTTAATTATGAATCGGTGACCGACCTGATTGCGTACGCGTATAAGATGCAGCGATATGAGATCGCTGGGCCGGAGTGGATGGTGACAGACCGCTTCGATATTGAAGCGCGACTACCGGATGGCGCTACCAAGGACGATGTGCCGACGATGTTGCGCGCCTTGTTGGAAGACCGGTTCAAGCTAACCAGTCATAACGAGATGCAGGACCAACCTGTTCTTGGGCTGGTGATTGGCAAGGGAGGATCCAAGTTAAAAGAGTCCACCGAGAAGTTGGCGGCAATTGACGAGAGTGAGCCGCTAAAGCCAGGCGAATCGAAGATGGACACTCCAGACGGACCGATTCGGTTGATCAAAAATGAGGATGGATCGACGACCTACGAGATGGGCATGCGGGGCACCTTCACACTGAAGTATGACGGCGAGAGTTCTACCATGCACATGGCAGCCAGCTCGATTACCATGAAGGGTTTTGCCATGATGCTGAATACGCTGGGCGCGGGTCAAGGACGCCAGATTGTAGACATGACGGGAGTGACAGGCAACTATGAAGCGGCGGCCGATTTCTCGCTTATGGATTTGATGGCTAGCCTGAGTAGTCAGGGAATCAACCTACCGGTCAGGCCGAGAAGTGGTGGGGGAAGCAGTGAGGCAACCGATCCGGAAGGCGGCGCGACTGTCTCTGCGGCTTTAAATATACTTGGCCTGAAGTTGGAAAAGAGCAGGGCAAAAGTGGACCGGCTGGTGATTGACCATGTAGAGAAGTTGCCTACGGAGAACTGACGAAACGGACGACTGCTCCAGGTTGAGTAGTCGTCTGTTTGTACAGTTGGAGAGGTGTTGCTTCTACAACGCCTGGCGAACCGGTTCCCGCGGTGCAGCGAAGAAGACGTTGGAGATGACTGCTCCTGCAATCGCGCCCAGGATTGGTGCGAGCCAGAACATCCAGAGCTGCGATAGAGCCCATCCGTGAACGAACAGCGCGGGCCCGGTGGAGCGGGCCGGGTTGATGGATGCGTTGGTGATGGGGATGGCGACCAGGTTGGTAAGCGTGAGGGCGAGTCCGATGGCGATTGGTGCGAAGCCCTTGGGCGCGCGCTCGTCGGTGGACCCGAGAATTACGATCAGAAAGAAAGCTGTGCAGACGACCTCCGTGATGAAACATGCTTCCAGAGAGTAGCCGCCCGGCGAATGCACTCCGTAACCGTTGCTGGCGAAGCCGCCCAGCGCGAAATCGGGTTTGCCCATCAGAATCGTTAGCAGCGCAGCCGACGCAAAGATTGCACCCACCACCTGGGCCGCCACGTAGGCCGGGAGTTCCTTGAGGGGGAAGCGCTTGGCCACTACCAGCCCCACCGAGACAGCAGGGTTCAGGTGACATCCGGAGATGTGACCAAGGGCGAACGCCATGGTCAACACGGTAAGACCGAAGGCCAGGGCAACCCCGGCAAAGCCAATGCCGAGCCCGGGAAAAGCAGCCGCGAATACCGCCGCACCGCAACCCGCGAAGACCAGCCAGAAAGTGCCGAACATTTCTGCAATGGAGCGTTTGAATAAGGACATATACGGACCTACTCCCTTCTCAAAGATTATTTTTTGAGCCCTGGTTGCCCTGCCACTGGCGAATGCTACCACGCGACGCATAGACGTTGCATCCATTTCTCTGCTGTGCCGATGTGAGAACCTTGCTGTGCTTCCGGCGCTGGTAGACCAGGTGGTGAATTCGCGCACGGAAAATTGAGGGGGTGCGGCTCTGCCTAGGCTACTTTGTTCAGTTTGCTGTGGCGGATGCTATAGCCGAAGAAGATGACCATGCCGACGACGAGCCAGATGACCAGGCGGAGCCAGGTTTCGCCGGGTAGGCCAAGCATCATGGCCAGTGAGATAAGGATTCCCAGGACGGGGGTAAGCGGAGAAAATGGCGCGCGGAAGGGGCGTGCGAGCTCTGGACGGCGGAAACGCAGCACTAATACGCCAGCACATACGATGATGAAGGCAAGCAGTGTACCGATGCTGGTCATTTCGCCCAGTTTATCCAGCGGGATGGTAGATGCGAAAACGGCGACGACGAGGCCCACCGTAATCGAAGATATCCACGGTGTGCGGAAACGTGGATGGATATTGCTGAATGTTTTAGGAAGAAGGCCATCCTTCGACATGGCGAAGAAGACGCGGCTCTGACCGAGCAACATCACAATCATGGTGCTGGTGAGTCCCCCCAGCGCGCCCAGCTTGACTAGCAGACTTCCCCATTTGACGCCGGTTGCGTCAATGCCAACTGCCAGGGAATCGGGCACGTTGAGATAGTGGTAATTCACCAGGCCGGTGAGGACGAGCGCCACCAGAATGTATAGCACGGTGCATAGCACGAGCGAGCCAAGAATGCCGATGGGCATGTCGCGTTTCGGCGTCTTGGCTTCCTGAGCGGCGGTGGATACAGCGTCGAAGCCGATGTACGCGAAGAAAATTACGCCTGCGCCGCGCAGTACTCCTGACCATCCGAACGATCCGAAGGAGCCGGTGTTGGGCGGCAGGAAAGGATGCCAGTTGACTCGCGGAAGCTCTGGATGATGGAGCAATGCCGATCCGCCGATGGCAAGGAAGATGACCAGCACCACGAGTTTGATCACAACAATTAGGCTGTTGAAGTTTGCCGACTCGCGGATGCCGATGACCAGGATGGTTGTAACTAAGAGGATGCCGAGGAAGGCAACCAGGTTGAAGTCGCCGTGGCGTTGCGGCAAGGTTGCGGGATCGATACCCAACACCGCCAGTTTTTTTGCCACACGACCGAGGAACTCCCAATTTCCGTTGTAGAGGACGAAGACAGAGCCGGGAGTTCCGGCGAGCTCGGGGGGCAGGCGCAGTCCGAAGTCCTGGCCCAGGCTGAGGACATAGCCACTCCAGCCTGAACATACCGTGGCCGCGCCGAAGGCGTACTCAAGAACAAGGTCCCAACCGATGATCCAGGCGAAGATTTCACCCAGCGTGGCATAACCGTAGGTATAGGCTGATCCGGCGACGGGGATCATGGCGGCGAACTCTGCGTAGCACAAACCCGCGAAGACGCATCCTATAGCGGCAACGATGAAGCTGTAGACTACGGCTGGGCCGGCATAGCGTGCTGCTGCAGGGCCGGTGAGCACAAAGATGCCTGTGCCGATGATGGCACCTATGCCAAGCGCGATCAGACTGCCAGCGCCCAGTGTGCGCTTCAGGGTATGCTCGCCAGTTTCGACGGCCTCGCCCATGATAGCTTCCAGCGGTTTGGTCCTAAGCAGCATCGACATTGGCGGTTCTGTCTCCTGATTTTCGTAAGTATTCAATTAGCTTGCGTCTTCACCTGCTGCGCTAGACCTTGCACCCAGGCGCATCCATATCAGATAGACAGGTATCCCAAGCAGCACAAGGACGAGGCCGGGCCAGGTGTACTGGGGTTTGTAACGCAAGAGTACAACACAAATCCACGCTGCCATCAGAATATAGAGTGCGGGAAGAATGGGGTAGCCGAAGGCTCGATAGGGGCGCGGCTCATCGGGGCGTGTGCGACGAAAGACAAAAAGGCCGGCGATGGTGAGGATATAGAAGACAAGCACGGCGAAGATGACGTAGTCCAAAAGCTGACCGTAGCTGCCGGAGAGGCAGAGCACGCAGGTCCATACACACTGCACCCAGAGCGAGTTGACGGGGACGCCGCTGCGCGGGCTGAGTGTGCCGACGGACCGGAAAAAGAGACCGTCTCTGCTCATGGCGTAGTAGACACGCGCGCCGGCGAGAAGCATTCCGTTGACGCAGCCGAAGGTTGAGATGAGGATGGCGCCAGCCATGAGCTTGGCGCCGATGGCCCCGAATGCAGATTCCATGACGGCAGTGGCGACGCGGTCCTGCGTGGCGAACTGGATGCCGCGACCGGCGAGGGTGGATGCGGTTGGCGATCCCGCCATGGGAAGAACGCTGAGATAGACGAAGTTGCAGAAGATGTACAGAAGCAGGACGACGCCGGTGCCGAGGGCAAGACTGAGGGGAAGATTGCGGCGAGGGTTCTCGATCTCTCCCGCGGTGAAGGTGACATTGTTCCACGCATCTGCGCTGAAGAGGCTGCCGACCTGCACAACGGCGACGACGGTGAGCAGTCCGACGAATGCGGTTGGGCCGCCAATGCCGACCTGCACTGCGTGGGTGGTATGCCAGCCTGATCCGGCCCAGAAGTTTTGCCAGCCAGCGCCGAAGTTGGCTGCGATGGCTGTGGAGTTCTTGGCAATGAGGCCAACGAAAACGACTGCGGCAAGAGCAAGGACTTTGGCGGAGGTGAAGACATTCTGCACCGACGCTCCAAGTTTGATGCCGAATGTGTTGAGCAGGGTAAGCAGGGTGATGATGAAGATGGCAGCGAGGTTCGCGGTGTTCAGGCCGATGTCCATGTTGCCAAGGACCATGGGGCCAATGGGGATTGCCGGGACATGCGCGATGTGCCAGAGCCAGTTGCCAGCGCTGATGGAGGGGAAGAAGACGCCGAGGAACTTGCCAAAGGCGACGCCGACCGCGGCGATGGTGCCGGTCTGGATGACGAGGAATAGCGTCCAGCCATAGAGGAAGCCGCAGAGTGGGCCGAGCGATTCGCGCAGATAGACGTACTGGCCACCTGCCTTGGGCATCATGGCGGCCAGTTCGCCGTAGCTGAGTGCGCCGATGAGTGTCATTAGTGCGGTGACCAGCCAGGCTGCGATGAGCAGCGTGGGAGAGCCGACGGTACGGCTCATATCGGCTGAGACGATGAAGATGCCGGAGCCGATCATGGAGCCCATGACGATAGCGGTGGCGGAGAATAGGCCCATGCCGCGCACAAAATGCGGGGCTGGGAGTGGATCAACCTGATGGATGCGGGATGAAGTCACGTACCCTTAGTTCTATCGCAGACGGGCGAGAAAGTCGCGTGCGACGTGATCGACGGTCTGGCCGTCGGCGAAGAGGGCGGAGATAACGGCGACGGAGTCCGCACCGGCTTCGATGACGCTGCGCGCGTGATCGCGGGTGATCCCTCCGATGGCGACCAGCGGCTTCGTGGTAAGGGCGCGAGCGTGGCGTACGCCTTCGAGACCAACGACGGGGTCGGGGTTGAGCTTGGTCCCGGTGGTGAAGACGGGGCCGATGGCGATGTAGTCGGCGCAGCTTTGGTCGGCGATGCGGACTTGTTCGGGAGTGTGCGTGGAGACTCCGACGATGCGGTCCGGGCCGACGATGCGGCGGGCGTCTTCCGGGAAGAGATCGTCCTGGCCGACGTGGACGCCATCAAAGTTGGCGAGGACGGCGAGGTCGGCGCGGTCGTTGAGTATGAGACGGCAGGGGCTGGAGGAGAATGCCTTGCGGAGGACTGCGCAGGCGCGGAGAATTTCCTGCGGCGAGCCATTTTTATCGCGGTACTGCAGCAGGGTGACCCCAGCGGCGCGGAGTTCGCTGGCAACGGCGGCGAGCGAGAGGCTGCGCGCGGCAAGGAGTTCGGCGTCGAGGATGGGGTAGAGGTGCGGTAGTTGAAGAGGTGATTCCATGACATTCCGATCGGAGGCATTGGTGAAGATCGGTGCCAGGCCTCTTATTCTGATTTTTTAGTCGACCGCTCGAAGAAGCGCTCCATGAATTTGGTGTCGAATTTTCCGGCGCGGAACTCGGGGTCGTCGAAGATACGCTGGTGGAGCGGAATAGAAGTATAGATTCCCTGGACGACAAACTGGGAGAGCGCGCGCTGGGTCTTGTTCATGGCCTCTTCGCGATCCTTGCCCAGGCAGACTAGCTTGGCGATGAGAGAGTCGTAGTAGGGTGGGACGACGCCCTCGGCGTACTGGGCGGTGTCGACGCGGACGCCATTGCCTCCGGGTAGATTGAAGGCAGTAATGGTTCCGGCGCTGGGGGTAAATTTTTCGGGATGCTCGGCGTTGATGCGGCACTCAATGGCGTGGCCGGTAACGGTGACCGGAGTGGTGACGATGTCGGAGAGGCGCTCGCCAGCTGCGATGCGGATTTGCGCCTTGACGAGGTCGATGCCAGTGACCATCTCTGTGACGCAATGTTCCACCTGAATGCGGGTGTTCATCTCGATGAAGTAGATCTTGCCGTCCTCATCCATTAGGAACTCGATGGTGCCTGCGTTCCAGTAGCCAACGTCCTTCATGCAGCGCTCGATGGTGCGGCCCAGTTCGGCGCGCAGCTTGGGGGAGACCATGAGGCTGGGAGCCTCTTCGATGAGCTTCTGGTGGCGGCGCTGGATGGAGCACTCGCGCTCGCCGAGGCTCATTACGTTGCCATGCTCGTCGGCGAGAACCTGGAACTCGATGTGGCGGGGGCGCTCGATGAACTTCTCCATGTAAAGGTCGCCATTGCCGAAGGCCCCGGCGGCTTCGCTGGATGCCTGCTGGAAGAGGGTTGGCAGCTCTTCGGCGGAACGAACGATGCGCATTCCGCGACCACCGCCTCCAGCGACCGCCTTGAGCATCACAGGATAGCCGATGGACCGCGCACAGGAGAGTGCAGCAGTCTCGTCCGCGAGAATGCCCTCGGAGCCGGGGAGGATGGGGACCTTGGCCTTCTTCATGGTCTGGCGCGCGGTGGACTTCTCGCCCATCATGCGCGTGACCTCGGGCGGCGGGCCAATGAACTTGATGTTCGATGCGCGGCAGACTTCGGCGAAGTTGGCGTTTTCGCTGAGCAGGCCGTAGCCAGGATGGATTGCGTCGACGTCGGCAATCTCTGCGGCAGAGATGACGGCGGGGACGTTGAGATAGCTCTCGGCGGAGCGCGGCGGGCCGATGCAGATGGCCTCATCGGCAAAGCGGACGTGCAGGCTGTTGCGGTCGGCCTCGCTGTAGACGGCGACCGTGCGGATCCCCATTTCGCGGCATGCGGAGATGACGCGCAGTGCGATCTCACCACGGTTTGCAATCAAAATCTTACGAAACATATGCCGCCTTTGAGTGATATAGAACCCCAACGTCTCGACTCATGCAGCGATTCTCCCATATGCCAAAATGCGGGGATTCTTCGCTACGTTCAGAACGACAACCCTTTCAGTGTGGGCGGATGGCGAAGAGGGCCTGGCCGAACTCGACCGGCTGGCCGGTTACTGCGATGCGTTTGACGACCTCTCCGGCAACATCGCTCTCAATCTCGTTCATCAGCTTCATGGCCTCGACGATGCACAGTACCTGGCCGACTTCTACCTGATCGCCCACCTGGACGAAGGTTGGCGCACCGGGTGAGGGCGAGTCGTAAAAGGTGCCGACGATGGGCGACTTGACCTCATGCAATTTCTCCTCGGGCGCGGCAGAGGGCGTTGCGGTGGGTGCAGCAATGGGACTGGAAATACCTCCGCCGCTGCTTGCCATTAGCTGCGCCAGTTGCGCGGGATCGATTCCGGGAGCGGTCGAACCGGCGGCACCGGCAAACTTAATACGCACTTTCAGGTCTGTGCGCTCCATATCAAACTCGGCGATCCCGTTTTCTTTCAGGAAATCAACCAGTTCGCGCAGCTCCTTCAGCTTATTGCTGTCCTTGCTGTCCATCATTCCTCTTCCTTGCGACCCAATCGGGCCTGGTAAATCTATAGTTTGTTTAAATCTCGACGTACTTACAACTCGATCCAGGCCTTAGGGCTTGGAGTGAGAATCTCGCAACCGGTACGGGTGACCAGCACTGTATCTTCGATGCGCAGGCCAAACTTGCCGGGCATGTATATGCCGGGTTCAATTGTAACCATCATTCCGGCTTTGAGCTTCTCTGTTCTCTTGGCGGCGAGCCGGGGCTCCTCGTGAATCTCCAGTCCAAGGCTGTGTCCAGTGGAGTGGGTGAACCACTGGGCCAGGCCTGCACGACGAAGGACGGAACGGCATACCTCGTCGACATCGCCGGTGACGACACCTGCGCGGACAGCTGCGACACCGGCTTCCTGCGCCTCAAGCACAGCGTCGTAGGCGGTACGCTCTTCGGCAGTGGCGCGACCCATGTGGAGGGTGCGAGTCATGTCAGAGCAGTAGCCATCGAGGACGACGCCGAAGTCCAGAGTGACGAATCCGCGCCTGGGCAACCTCGCCAGGGTGGCGTGGCCGTGGGGCCGGGACGATCGCTCGCCGCTGGCAATGATGGTCTCAAAGGACATACCCTCAGCGCCGGCAACACGCGCCGCGTGCTCCAACTCGGCGGCTACCGCCATCTCTGTCATGCCGGGCTGGATAAAGGTGAGGATGTGGTCGAAGAGTTTACATCCAAGCGCGGCTGCGGCGCGTAGTTTGGCGATCTCATCGGCGTCCTTGATCTGGCGCAGGCGTGCGACCAGCGGATCAAGAGCGACGAAGAGGGAATGGCGTTTCCTGGATGGGACCGCCTTGCGCATGTTGGCCAGGGCTGCGACGGTGGTCTGCGTCTGATCGAATCCACAGCGCTGGATGCTGGCGGCTGCGATCCACTCACAGGCTTCGGTGAGCGGGGCCTTGGTGGCAATTACAACCTGGGTTCCAACGGCTTCGGCGTTAGCCTGGGCGATGTATCTGCCGTCGGTGAAGAGTACGGCGCGCTTCGCCTTGGGCGATGTTCTGCGCGATGGGCAGGGAAGCACCAGGGCTGCGCTGGAGCCGGTAAAGCCGCACAGCCATCGGACATCGGGAAGATGAGTGACCAGAAGCGCATCGACCCCGGCTGCATGCGCGGCATCGGCGGTTCTTTTCTTGCGTGAATTCAAGCTCATCCGAACCATTCTACCAATAGGACGGGGTGAGCAATCAGTAAACTTGGGGGAGCTAGTATGCGTATGAAAACGGGTATCATACGGTATGAGCGGATTTGTGGCCGATCCACCGCAGGCAAAGCATAAAAACGTACTTACCCGACGTAACTTTCTGCTGGGTAGTGCAGCTGCGGCCAGCGGGTTGGCGCTCTATTCGGGCGAGATTGCACGCCACGAGATCAGCGTTGAATCCCGCACGTTGACGCTGGCAAAGCTGCCCGAAGCGTTTCAGGGGTACCGCATAGCTCAGATCAGCGATATCCACTTCGATGAGTACACAGAGCCCTCGTTTGTGCACCGTGTTGTGAGCGAGGTGAACCGTCTGGTACCGGACCTGGTTCTGCTTACCGGCGACTACATCAGCAATACACCCTTGGGACAAAACTTTGCGGCGGGAGCCATGCTGCGCTGCGCCGACAAGTTGCGCGGACTGGCCTGCCCGCTGCGCTATGCAGTGATGGGAAACCACGACTCCTTGCTGGGGCCTCCGCTGATACGCGCTGGTCTGGCGTCGGCGTCCATACCAATGCTGTTCAACCAAAACGTCGCAATTGAACGGAATGGACAGCGGCTATGGTTGGCAGGTCTGGCTGATCCCCTATCGAACGTGCCTAACCTGCAGCAGGCCATTCCTTTCAATGCCGATGGGCCGGTCATCCTGCTGTGCCACGCGCCGGACTACGCCGACAACGTGCTGGCGCATGGGTACGATGCCGTGGTGGATGTGATGTTGTCAGGACACTCTCACGGCGGGCAGGTGCGGATGCCGATTGTGGGTGCGCTGCATCGCGTATACGGCGCCATAAAATATGTTCAGGGAATGTACCAGCTTGGCAGAATGCAGCTGTATGTGAACAGGGGGATCGGGACGGTGGGCGTGCCCTTCCGGCTGAACTGCCCGCCGGAGATCACTTTGTTTACGCTTAGTAAGTCCTAGTTACCAGGTCGTAGGTTCAAGAACAATCTTTAAGGTGAGAAGTTCAAGCTCGTCGCTATGCGATCTAGCGGGCTCGACCGACAGGCTTCTTTTCGCGAGGAAGGACGGAGACATTGGAGGCTGCTTTGGGATCGCACATGCGCACCATCCAGGCATCGAGCAGGCTGCGCTTGAAGCGCCAGCGGTTGCCCAGCTTAAAGGCGGGAATGAAACCCTCAGAGGCGTAGCGGTAGAGGGTGTCGCCGCTAATGCCTAGATAATCCGCTGCCTGGCGGATATCCATCACCTCACGCATCATTTGCTGGACTGCACCCGCCATGGAAGGACGCTCCTGAATGCCGAAGATACCGGGTAAAGGCCAGCCATACCCGACAATCCCTTTTGTATCCCGAAATTGGGGCTAGGGCAACAGGATTCTAACTCTTCAAGCGTAAGTGCATGGTTTTGCTACTAACTGATTGATAAACAAAGAGGGCGGTAATCTCCTGTATAGGAAGCTGCCGCCGCTCAATTTGTTAAAACTGCACTACTTAGCGGGTTGAAGACCGCGAATGACGGCGAAGATATCCTCGCCAACGGTGCGCGTTTGTGCGACCGCGTCGGCGATTGCAATGTCGCAGATTTTGGTTCCCTTCAGCACGGCCATGCGTCCGAACTTGCCTTCGTGCACCATGTCGATGGCCGCCATGCCATAGCGGGTGGCGAGCATGCGGTCGTAAGCAGTGGGGGTGCCACCACGCTGGGTATGGCCCAGGTTGACGGAGCGCGTCTCGTAGCCGGTGCGCTTCTCGATCTCCTCGGCCAGGATCTGGCCGATACCGCTGAGGCGGGCGTGACCGAAGGAGTCCAGTTTGTCGCCCACCGTAACCTGACCTTTGACGTCGGGCAGCTTGGCACCCTCGGCGACCACCACGATGCCGAATCGCTTGCCACACTCCCAGCGCGCGCGCAGCAGACGCTCCACGTCGTCCATGTCAATGGGCTTCTCCGGCGTGAGGATGACGTCCGCACCGCCAGCGATGCCGGCAGTCACAGCGATCCATCCCGCGTCCCGTCCCATGACTTCGACTACCTGGACGCGGCTGTGCGCTTCGGTGGTGGAGTGCAGGCGGTCGACCGCCTCGGTGGCGATCATCACGGCGGTGTCGAAACCGAAGCACGCATCTGTGCCGCTGAGGTCGTTGTCGATGGTCTTTGGCACGCCGACCACCTTGACGCCGCGCTCGGCCAGTTCGACGGAGATGGACTGGGTGTCGTCGCCGCCCATGGCGATCAGCGCATCCAGCTTCTCGTCCTGAATCACCTTGAGGCACTTCTCAAAGCCGCCGGGGATTTTTTTAATATTGGTACGCGAAGAGCGCAGGATGGTGCCGCCACGATGCAGCATACCGCTCATGGAATTCATGCTGAGTGGCATGGTTCGGTCTTCCAGCACGCCCCGCCAGCCTTCCATAAAGCCGACAAACTCATCGCCATAGTGCAGCACTCCCTTATGTACTACAGCGCGAATCACAGCGTTCAGGCCAGGACAGTCCCCGCCCCCCGTCAACATTCCAATGCGCATGAAAGACCCCTGCTTAGAAAATATTCGATCATGCCCATGATACTGCAAGTGCGATGGCGGGTTGGTGAGCGATGTCACACAAGGATGGGGTTCAGAAAGGGGATTGTTGTCAATTCGGCTCGTGATATTGTCTGTACGTTACAGAAAGAGGGGGGTGCTGTGAAGTGTATTTATGCGCTTGCCGCAGTCGTGCTGTTCTCACCGATAGTGCTTACCTCCGCGCAACAGACGCCAGCAGCCAATTCGCAACCGGCTCCAGTGGTCACTTCACAAGGATTACCTGCCAATACGCAACAAGCTCCGGCAAGCCGTTCCCTAGCTCCAGGTTTACCGCCGCAGCCCGCACCGAAGGTTGCACATGAGGCAAACTTCGACGCGGAGCGCGCCCAGGCCAACCAACTTTATCTTGCAGGAAAGCGACTCGAAGCTCTGCCACTGTATGAGGATTTGTGCCGTCAGGACCAGAGTCTTGCGGTCTTTGCAGAGCGGCATGGCTTGGGACTGATCGCAAAGGCGGGTACTTTTTCCGACCCAAAGCAGCAGCAGGCGATATATACGGAGGGCATGAATGAGTTGACACGCGCCCAGAAACTGGGCGACGACAGCCCTGCAGTCATCAATATGGTCAGCACATACTCCAGAACGCCATTTGGAGTTGTTACAACTGGATCGATGGGGACTCTTCCGCTGACCATCGGGTATTACTACAAAGGCTCACCACAGGTCCAGCCATTGATCCAGCAGGGCGAGGCCGCCTTCAACCATAACGATCTGTCTACCGCGCTTAAGTTCTATCTTGCCGCTGCGGTCGCAGATCCGAGTTTGTACAGTGCAGCCCTGTTTGCAGGGGATGTCTACTTTCGGCTCAAGGACTTCAGCAACGCCGGTGTGTGGTTTGCCAAGGCGATTGCGATCGATCCTGACCGCGAGACGGCCTACCGATACTGGGGTGACGCATTGATGCAGGCGGGTGACAACGCGGGAGCGCTGGTGAAGTATGAGCAGGCCATCGCGGCCGAGCCCTACACACTGTCGACCATGAGCGGGCTAAAAGAGTGGGGAGCGCAGACTCGCACCGCGTTGTTGATTCCGGTTATGCATCATCCCTACCTGCCACGAAACAACGGCAAGATTACAAATGCAGACCAGTTTGCCGAGACGGGAGACGGAAGAAGTAGCTGGCTGGTCTACGCACAGTCGAGGCTGGCGCACGACCCCACCGTCATCTTCGATCAGTGGGTGATGGGCGGTTCTGTTCCCAACACACCGCAGTATAATTTCGTGCCGAACGGATATGTTCACACGCTGGCTGAAGAAGTGGATGCGATCAATGCACTGCTGGATGACCTTAAACATAAGATGTCTGCTGGATCTGTAACCGAGGACAAGCTGCTACCCGAGTTGAAGACCATGCTACAGATGCAAAAAGACCAGATGCTGGAACCGTTCATACTGATCAGCTTCAACGATGCAGGGCTGCGCCACGGCTACCCTGAGTACCGCTCGGCGCACCGTGACCTGGTGTTCAAATACATCGATCGCTACCTGATCGATCACAGTGGAACCCCCGTAACCCAGCACCCAAACTGGGTGCCAGTTCAGCCGCCTGCGAACTAGCTGCGACGGAAATTTTTTTAGGTTGCGAGGTGCGAATACAGCGGCAGCGAGCGCAGAGTTGTGCGTCCTTCCGCGAAGGTTCTCGGTTGAGGGGAGCGGCATAAGGATCGTATGATGAAACCACTCTGCTGATGCGAGTTCCATGACAGGAAGGGAGTCTGTATCCGATGCCGAGGGCGAAGGAGTATACGGTAACGATTGAAGATAAGCCGGGCGCGCTGGGCGGTTGCTTTCTGGCGTTGGCGCAGCGTGGGGTCAACATCCTGGCCTTTCAATCGTATGTGGAGGAGGGCGAGAGCCTGACGCGTTTCCTGGTAGACGATGTGGAGGGTGCGCGTGCCGTGCTGGGCGGGCAGGGCATGATCTTCGAGGAGACGGATGTGGCTGTGGTGCGGGTGGCGCACCGTCCCGGCGAACTGGCGCGGGTGGCTGCGCGGCTGGGCGAGAATAAGATCAATATCGACTACTCCTACTGCGGGCTGGAGCATGGAACGACGCAGGAGGTGGTGGTGTTTGGAGTGGACAATGTGCCGGCGGCAGTGAAGCTGCTGGATGAGTTGGCCGGCGAGAGTACTGCGTAGTCCCAGCCCCCCCCACAAACCGTGATAGAGGTCACATCCCCCGAGCCAGCGATGCGCATTATATGGATGCGAGTAGCATAGGGGGCCTGAAGATGAAGGGAAAGACGTCTCGCCGCAATTTTCTGTCCACCGGGTTGATGCTTCCGGTGGTGAGTGCTGGATCCAGCCTGGGAATCTTGAATCTTTCCGCACAGACACCTGCTTCACCTGCGGGTTCGCCGCTGAAACTGAGTTACAAGACGCTGGGCAAGACGGGGCTGAAGGTGACCTCGGTGGGCATGGGATGCATGATTACATCCGACCCAAGCGTGGTGACGCGTGCGGCGGATCTCGGGATCACCTACTTCGATACGGCGCGCGGCTATCAGCGCGGCAACAACGAGCGCATGGTGGGCGCGGCGCTGGGCAGCAAACGCAAACAGGTGGTGCTATCCACCAAAACGGAGGCGCGCGATAAGGCGGGGATGGCGAAAGAACTGGACACCAGCCTGAGCGAGCTGAAGACAGATTTTGTGGACGTGTGGTATCTGCATGGCAAGAGCAGCCCGAGCGAGATTCACGACGACATGATTGAAGCGCTGCAGCTTGCCAAGCAGCAGGGCAAGGCGCGGTTTGTGGGCATCAGCACACACAGCGGGCAGGCGGAACTGATTCCGTGGATGGTGCAGAAGGGGGTGTTCGACGTGGTGCTGTCGGGCTTCAACTTCACCATGGAGAGCACTGGGGTTGAACAGGCCATCGATGCCGCGTCCAAGGCGGGCATGGGTGTGGTGGCAATGAAGGTGATGGCGGGTGGAGCGCGCAGCCAGAAGCCAGGGCAGACCCTACAGAGTGCGCTTAAGTGGGTGACCAACCATCCCAGCGTTGCGACCGCTATTCCCAGCATGACGGACATGAGCCAACTGGATGAAAACGTGCAGGCCATGGGGAGCACGTTGACGGCGGAAGACCACCGGGTGCTGGCCGCGCACCTGGAGATGATTCAGTCGGAATACTGCCGCATGTGTGGTAAGTGCGATGGCACCTGTGCACAAGGGCTGCCGGTAGCCGATGTGTTGCGCTACGTGACCTACGCCGATGGATACGGTCAGTTTGCGCTGGGGCGGGAGAGGTATCTGCAGATGGCCAGCCAACATGTGACTGCGCGCTGTGGCGATTGCGCGGAGTGCACCGTGCAGTGTCCGCATGGCGTGCAGGTGCGCATGCGGATGAAGCAAGCCCAGGAGCTCTTCGCATGAGGATTGCGTATCCGGCGCTTGCTCTGCTTCTGCTGACGGCGGGGATGATGCACGCGCAGGATTATCTGAGCTGCCAGCTTGCTTCGGGATGGACTCAGTCCGAGGCGATTCATCCCTATACTGCGGATAATCTGTACGACTACAAGGACGGCGGAGCGGAAGGATACCTGATCTACGGCTTTGCCGGGATGAAGTCGCTGAACTGCAAGTCGGGCGAGAATACACTGACGATCGACTTGTCGGAGATGAACGATGCCGATGCGGCGTACGGGTTATTCGCCAGCAATCGCGATCCGCGTGCGCCTATCGCGAAGATTGGGATGGGTGGACAGGTGCAAGCACTGAGCTCTACCTTCGCCAAGGGTAAGTATTATGTGGAGATTGTGCTGAACCCCGCTGATCCCAACAGCGACCATACGACGGAGCTGACGGCCCTGGTCAACAAGATGGCACAGCGCATGGTAGGACGCGAGACTCCGCCCGAGGCGCTGGCGTGGTTTGTTACGGAGGATCAAAGCACAATGGGCGTTGTCCCGCAGAGTGTGCTGGGGCTGAAAGAACTGAAGCACGGCTATGTGGCGAAGTACAAACAAGGACAAGCATTTCTGGTGCTGGAGGATACGCCGGAGTCGGCGGCGGCGGTGCTGAAGGTGCTGCGGCAGAAGTATGATGGCGCGGCCGATGCCAAGGTTGGGGATGATGCGTTCCAGGCGAAGGCTCCATACCTGGATGGGATATGCATCTTTCGCAAGGGGCGAACGCTTGGAGGGTATGCCAACCTGCCAACCGCGCAGGAGGCTGCTACGCAGGCGGTGAAGCTGGCGGCTCGGATTCCATAGGCGAGATCACTATTTCCAGCGGAAGATGCGAACCGATACAGCGAAAGGCACGGCCAGCCACGCCAGCAGAACTGCGATGGGGACAAGCATGTGTTGCAGGCCAATGCCCTGCAGCATGTTTCCGCGCAGCGCTTCGATGGCTGCGGTGAGGGGTAGTGCGCGAACGACGGGTTGAATCGCCGCAGGAAAGCGCGACGCCGAGAAGAAGACGCCGGACAGTATCCACATGGGAAGCATGACCAGATTCATGAGGCCCGATGCGGCCTCCATGGTGCGGGCGCGCGAGGAGACAAGCAGCCCCAGTGCGGAGAAGGAGAGCGAGGCGAGCACGCAGAGCAGGGCCAGTTGCCAGAGCGATCCGCGGAATGGGACGCCAAAGATGAGGCGGGCAAAGCCGAGGAAGGCCACCACCTCCAGCACAAGCATGGTGAGGCGAGAGATGAGGTAGGCAGCAAGAAACTGCCAGCGATGCATGGGCGAAGCGACCAGTCGCTTGAGCAATTTTTTCTGCCGTGCCTCGACGATGGAGAAGCCGATGCCCCAGATTGCCGAACCCATCAGGTTCATTCCCAGCAGGCCGGGCACAACAAAATCGATATAGCGCGATCCGGGTTCGTGGACGAGACGGTCGGTTGATGGAACAGCGTTGCGGCGGCCGGCTGCGGTTTGCAGGGCGCGATCAGCCAGCAGGCGTGCAGTGCGCGCGTCGGGATTGGTGTCGTCGAATTGATAGGCAACGCCGTCGGGCTGCTGGATGGCGAGCAGCAGAATACTGCCGTTGGCAAGGGCGCGCGTGCCGGCGTACTGGTCCATTGTGGATGCGGCGAGGCCTTTGTCGGTTGCGAGGGAGCGCGTGAGTTGGGGAGTGGTGGCGGCCACCTGGAGAACATCAGCAGGGCGATTGCGGAAGGCGATTCCCAGGCCCACGGCGAGAAGGATGGGAAAGATGAAGACCCAGAAGATGGCCTCCGGCTCACGCAGGGTGAGGCGGAAACGCATGATGGAAAGTTGATAGAGGCTGCTGAACTGGAGCTTATTCATCGCGCAGGTTCCTTCCCGTCAGCCCGACAAAGACGTCTTCCAGCGTGGCGGAGTGAGTGCGAAACTCACTGAGGTGAAGACCCTGGCGGTCCAGCTCGGCAAAGATGCGCGGCACGGCGGTATGCAGTTCGCAGACGGACAATTGATGTAGGCCAGCGACAGTACGGTGCGACTGTACGCCGGGAATCGCGGTGAAATGCACAATATCCGGCACACTACATTCGTTCTCTCGTGCGGTGAAGGCGAACTCGACGATATGTTCTCCGCCGATGGAGGCGATGAGCTGTTGTGGAGTTCCCATGGCAAGGATTCGACCGTGATCCATAATGGCGACACGGTCGCATAGGCGCTCGGCCTCCTCCATGTAATGCGTGGTGAGGATGATAGTTCGGCCAGCTTGCTTTAGTTGGTCGACAAGGTCCCAGAGGTGACGGCGGGCCTGGGGATCGAGGCCTGTAGTGGGCTCGTCGAGGAAGAGCAGCTCCGGATCGCCAACCAGCGCGCAGGCCATGGCGAGGCGCTGCTTCTGTCCGCCGGAGAGCGTGCCAACGCGCGCCCTCCGCTTCTCTTCCAGTTGCGCGGTACGGATGGATTCGTCAACAGAGATGCCGTGACGAAAGAAGCTGCGGAAGAGACGCAGAACCTCTTCCACAGATAATTTGTCGGGAAACTGCGTCTCCTGCAGCTGCACGCCGATGCGTTGCCGGAGTTCATCGGAATGGCTATGCCAGTTAAGGCCTAGCAGTTCGACGGTGCCCTGGTCAGGTGCAGTCAGGCCTTCGCAGATTTCGATGGTGGTGGTCTTGCCTGCGCCGTTGGGGCCAAGCAGGCCGAAGCACTCAGCGCGAGTGACTTCAAGATCGAGAGAGTCGACGGCTACCACATCGGAAAATGCCTTGCGCACACCGCGAAGATGCAGAGCGGGAGATTCGACGGATAGGGGAGAAGCATGATGAGACACGGCAATCGCTCCAAAGGCTGTCATCGCGAAAGGGCTATGTAACTGGTGAAGGATTGAAGAGCGCGAAGTCATTGTGCAGACCCCAGTGATCGGCCCAGGTCTGCTTGCGTCCGCTGGCCACATCGAGGATCAGATGGAAGAGCTGGGTGCCCACTTGCTCGATGGTGGCATCCCCGGTGGCAATGGAGCCTGCGTCGAGATCGATGAGGTCGGGCCATCGGTCTGCAAGGGAAGTGCGCGAGGCAACCTTGATGACGGGAACCATGGCTAGACCGTAAGGCGTACCGCGTCCAGTGGTGAAGACATGCATGTTCATGGAGGCAGCCAGTTGCAGGGTTCCGCAAATGAAGTCGCTGGCGGGCGTGGCGGCGAAGATAAGGCCTTTGGTGGTGACGCGTTCGCCGGGAGCGGAGACTCCGGCGATGGCGCTGACACCAGATTTGGCGATGGCACCCAGGGCCTTCTCGACGATATTTGTTAGGCCACCCTTTTTATTGCCCGGGCTGGGGTTGGCGCTGCGATCAACCCCGCCACGGTCGAGGTATGAGTCATACCAGGCCATCTCGCGGATAAGGTCGAGCGCGACCTGACGGTTAGCTGCACGTGCCGTCAGTAGATGAATCCCGTCGCGCACTTCAGTGACCTCGGAGAACATGACGGTTGCACCTGCGCGTACCAGAAGGTCAGACGCGTAGCCGACCGCGGGATTGGCGGTAACACCGGAGAATGCATCACTGCCTCCGCATTGTAGGCCAACGACGAGGTCCGATGCGGGTCGCGTGACACGCTGACGCGCGTTGAGCTGCTCGAGGCGCTTCTCGGCAAGCTGCATAATGGCGGTGACTATCTCGCCGAAGCTGTGGAACTGCTCGTCCTGCATGCGCACGATGTAGGGATCGGCCCCGAGGATGGGCAGTGTATTGGAAGGCAGCAGACGAACCGGCTGAAGCTTTTCGCATCCCAGGCCGACGACCATGGGCGCTCCACCGAGATTTGGATTGAGGCTGATGTTGCGTAGCGTGCGGATGGGAATCTCCGCGCCGGGTGCGTCGATGGCCACACCGCAACCATAGTTGTGCGTCAGTGCAAGAACGTCGTCCACGTTGGGATAGCGGGGCAAAAGCTCGGCCTTGATGCGCTTGACGGCGAAATCGACGGTCGCGGCTACACACTGCACAGTAGTGGTAATGCCGAGTATGTTCTTGGTGCCGACCGAGCCATCGTCATTGAGAAAACCTTCGAACGTATATCCCTCTAACGGGGGTAGGGGTGGTGGCGTTGCCGTGGCGAGCGGAAGATCATCCAGCGCGGGTGCGATGGGTAAGCGCATCCTCTCCTCATGCACCCAACTGCCGCGAGGGATGACGCACTCAGCGTATCCGATGACGGAGCCGTAGCGAAGAATGGGAGCACCCGCGGGAATATCGACCAGCGCGACCTTGTGCGCTTCGGGAACGTCTTCGAGCAAAGTCAGGCCGCAGTCGAACTGCGTGCCTGCGGGCAATCCACCCTGGTTGACGATAATTGCCACCGTATCGCGGGGATCGACCTGCACATACAGTGGACGCAACTTCTGTTGGCTGGACATGCATATTCCTTAGATGGCTTGCAATTCTATGGTAGTTGGAGCTTGCCTTCGTTGAGGCGAACCACATGCAAGGGGTTCTCATCCTGCAACGATTCGGGCAATAATGCTGCGGGGAAATCCTGATAACACACAGGACGAAGGAAGCGCTCGATGGACATCGCGCCGACCGACGTGACACGACTGTCGGAGGTTGCAGGCGAAGGGCCACCATGCACCATGGCATAGCAGACTTCAACGCCGGTGGGGAAGCCGTTGACGATAATGCGGCCTGCCCTGCGCTCCAGTAGCGGGAGTAACCTGCGGGCAAGAGCGGTGTCCGGTTCGGCGAGATGGAGGGTTGCGGTCAACTGGCCATTGAGATACTCGGCAATAGCGATGAGCTGGTCGACGGCGGTGCATTCGATGAGCAGGGCTGCTGGGCCAAAGACCTCCTCCAAAAGATTGGGGGAGTTAAGAAAATGTTGTGCGGTGGTAGCGAAGAGCATGGGCTGACCGGCGAAGGATCCGGGCTGCGCCGCGCCGCCGGTGGAGAGTGAGCGCACTCCACGATCCTGTCCCCACTGCTCGGCACCGTGGCAGTACGCGCGATGTATGCCGGAGTTGAGCATGGTGGTAGCGGATTTGGCCTGGACGCAGGATTGTGCGGCAGCCAGGAAGCGATCGAACTCCGGCCCAGCCAGGGCGATCACGATACCTGGCTTGGTGCAGAACTGGCCGGTACCCAGAGTGACGGAGTCAATCAGTCCCTGCGCGATAGACTCGGCACGCTGGGAGAGAGCGGAGGGAAGAAGAAACACTGGATTAATACTGCTCATCTCGGCGTAGACGGGAATGGGGACTTCGCGGGCGGCGGCCAGCGCAACCAGGGTGCGACCAACTTTGCGCGATCCAGTAAAACCGACGGCGCAGATGGCAGGATGCTGAACGAGGGACTCGCCGACCGAGCTGCCACTGCCTACCAGAAGCGAGAAGACGCCTTCGGGCAGGGCGCGATCGGCGACGGTTTTTTGAATGATACGGCCCACCAGTTCGGCGGTGCCGAGATGCGAAGAGTGGGCTTTGGCGACCACCGGGCAGCCTGCGGCCAACGCTGCGGCGGTATCGCCCCCTGCGATGGAGAAGGCCAATGGAAAATTGCTGGCGCTGAAGACGGCGACGGGGCCGACGGGAATTCTTTGCGAGCGCAGATCGGCGCGTGGTGCGGGTTTACGCTCCGGCATGGCGTGATCGATTGTAGCGTTGAGCCAGCGACCCTCGCGCGCGAGAGCAGCGAAGAGGCGGAGCTGGAAGACGGTGCGCGCCCGTTCTCCCTCGACGCGGCCGCGGGGAAGTCCTGATTCAGCGATGACGCGCTCTACTAGAAGTTCGCCTAGATCGAGGATTCCCTGGGCGATGGCTTCGAGGAAGGCGGCGCGCTTCTCCAGGCTGAGGGCGCGGTAGGGATCGAACGCAGCCTCGGCCAGTTTGCAGGCGGCATCCACATCAGAGGTGGAACCACCACCGAAGGACGGTTCCAATTCTGCACCAGTTGCGGGATTCACGGCGCGCAACGTGCTCTCTGTTCCGCGCACAGAACGTGCGCCAATCAACATCTCACCAGTGACCTTCATCTTGATACTCCTGAAACCATGGTACGGCGATGGGGCTTAAAGGAAAAATCCACAACATGAGGCAGAGACTAATGGTCTCCGTAACTGGACTTGTGTATCAAGATACGGCCTGCGAGGGATTTGGAAGCTGCAGCCGTTTAATTTCGCCGACAATCACGAGATAACTGAATATGGCGAGCAGGGCAGCGGCAGCAACGAAGATCAGCGCATCGTTGAAGGAGTGTGTCCTCTTGACGATGTATCCAATCACGATAGGAGTGGTGATGCCTGCCATGTTGCCAAAAAGATTGAAGAGGCCGCCGTTGACGCCGATGAACTCACGCGGCGAAGTATCTGCGATGACCGTCCAGCCCAGTGCGCCGAAACCCTTGCCGAAGAAGGCGAGCGACATCAGCACCATCACAACGGTCTGGGTGTTGGTGTAGTTGCAGGCGATCATTGTGACCGATAGCAGCATGCCGGCGATGATGGGCATCTTGCGCGCAAAGGTTAGCGAATAGCCATGGCGCAGCAGGCCGTCAGAGCACAGTCCGCCAAGTACTCCGCCGATGGAGCCGCAGAGAGCTGGGATGGCAGCGGCCAATCCACTCTTGACGATCGATAGATGGCGCGCCTGCACAAGATAGACCGGGAACCAGGTGATGAAGAAGTAAGTGAGTGTATTGATGCAGAACTGACCGAGGTAGATACCACACAACATGCGCTGCTCCAGAAGCTGGAACACGGCTGTCCAGGTGACCGGTTGGCCGGTGGAACTGGTGCGGTCGAGATTGACCAGACCTCCACCGCTTTCGATGGTGTCGATTTCAGCGGGCGAGATCATAGGGTGCTCGCTGACGTTGAAGACCAGGCGATTCCATGCGAGCAGCAACAAAGTGCCGAAGATTCCCATGAACCAGAAGCAACTTTGCCAGCCGTGATTCTGTGTGAGCCAGCCGAAGATGGGTGCGAAGGCAACCAGAGCGAAGTACTGTGAAGCGTTGAAGATTGCAGAGGCCACTCCGCGTTCGGCAGTCGGAAACCAGGCGGCGACGACGCGTCCGTTGCCAGGAAAGATGGGTGACTGTGCGAGTCCAGACAAGAGTCGCAAGCCGAAGATGCCGACATAGATGAACGCGAAGGGTAGGTAGCCGGTTAGTCCAGTCAGTACGGCGCACAGTGTCATTAGCGCGATGGCGATGCCGTAGACACGCTTGGAGCCGAAGCGGTCCAGCAGGCCACCCGATGGAAGTTGACCCAAGACATATGCCCAGCCAAATCCGGAGGAGAGATAGCCAAATTTGACAGGGTCGAGCTGTAGCAGCTTTTGGATGGATGTGCCTGCGACCGAAAGGATGGCGCGATCGCCATAGCTGAAGCAACTGGCGATGAAGAGCATGGCTACGATGAGGTAGCGGATATGGGTCTGCTTGTCGGGACTCAGCGAATTGTTGCTTAGACTCAAGCTCGCCCCGCGATCAGCTTGGTCAACGAATCCATCTCGGAGTTGTCGAGGTCAGTGAGGGGCGGTCGCACTGGGCCGGCTGGACGACCAACTGCACACATCCCAGCCTTAACAATAGAAACCGCATAGCCCTTATGCCGGTTGCGAAGATCGATGTAGGGTAGTACGAAATCACGCAACTGCTGGAAGACCTCGGCATGATCGCGGCGACGCACCGCGGCATAAAAGTTCTGGGCAAAGACAGGAAGGAAGTTGAAGATGGCTGACGAATAGGTGGTGACTCCCATCTCCAGATAGGGCAGGGCAAAGGTCTCCGCGGTGGGCAGGCCGCCGATGTAGGTGAGGCGATCTCCCATGCGCGCATAGATACGAGTCATCAGCTCAATGTCGCCGTGTCCATCCTTGAAGCCGACCAGGTTGGGGCAACGGTCGCACAGGCGCTCCAACCAGACCTCGTTGAGAATGGCGTTGTCGCGGTTGTAAAAGATAACACCGAGACTGGTAGATGCGCAGACGGCCTCAGCATGCGCGATCAGGCCTGCGGGATCCGGATTGACGAGATAAGGGGGAAAGAGCAGAAGACCATCGGCCCCGGCAGCTTCGGCAGCCTTCGCGAACTGCTTCGCCATTGACGTTCCGTATCCGCAACCGGCGGCAACTGGAACGCGGTGATTAGTCTGCTCGACTGCGGCTGTGACTACGGTAGAGAACTCCTGCAGTGAGAGAGAAAAGAATTCGCCAGTGCCACCGGCGGCAAACAGCCCAGCCGGTTTGTGCTGCAGCAGCCAGTCGATGTGCTGGCGATAGGCTTGCTCGTCGAAGGCGAGTGTGTCGGTGAAGTGGGTAACCGGGAACGAGAGCAAGCCCGCTCCAATTTTGCTGGCAAACTCTTCCGGGGAGATCCGGGGCATGGTGTTCCTTCCAGGGATAGGGCGAAACGCGCTGGGCACACTATAAAGAGCAGGGAGAACTGGAGGCAAGCAAGGGGATGCGGGGCCGATGAAGAGCTACTAAGTGATTGATTTTATGGTGAGAGCGCTGGGGCTCGAACCCAGGACCAACGCCTTAAAAGGGCGATGCTCTACCAACTGAGCTACGCTCTCTGCCACACTCCAACGGTAGCATAAATCGAAGCACTGCGAGACGCGGCCGTGCACGCAGTGCAGGGGATTGGGGAGTGACATTTGCAGCTGTCAGGGGTGTGCGCATTAAGTTAGGAACTGTTGCATGGGACGCAATCTGACGATGGAAATTATAGAGAAGAGGTCGAGATTACCGCGGCAAAGTGTTTGAGAAACTGACACTTAAGTCGCACGGCAGAAGGGTTAAGTCGCACCGATGGTGCATTGACTTGACTTATAGGTGAACGTAGGCTGGAGAAGCAATATGCAAAAATGCGCATAAGTGTAAGTAATGGAAGTAAATAGGCCTGTTCGGATGAACGCATAATCGATGCGGTAGAGGGGCCTGTACGGAGCAGGAATGGACTCAAACGGCAGAGCCATAGGTGACGAAGAAGCAGTGGCCGGTACGCCTGAGGACGTGGCTGCTCTTTACTCGTGGGCGAATCTGCAAGGGGCGAAGTATCGTGACTTTTCGGCGTCGCGTAGAGAGTATCGCGCGCAGGTGCGGTACCGTGCGGCGAAGACGATCCTTGAGCGGGAGCAGAGGGATCAGATGGCTGCTGAGACAGCAGCCGCTACGGCGGAAGCGGAGGAATTGGCTGCGATGGCCGCAGCCGAATTATTGGACGGAGAATCAAAACGTGGTTTGCTGATGCAGACGTTGGCCAATGCGGAAGAGGCTGCGCGAAGGGCGACTTCCCAACGGTTGCAGGCGATCCGCCGGGGCGAAGCTGCGGCCCATGCGGCAGCCGTCGTGCTGCGTGAAGAGCGCGAAATTGCAGCTGCTAAAGTATCGGCTCGGCAGCAGGCGATGCGTTATATGGAGTCGGAGGAGAGGCTGCGAAAGCTCGCTGGACCTCAGCCGCACGGCGGCATGAGTGGCGCAATGATCGCTTCAAACAACGAGTTCACGAGCCAGTCCACGATTGCAAGCCAAGCTGAAGCGGGCATACCAGGCGACGGGTTTGAGGATCACGCGCTGCTGCGTGAGCTCCCCGACAAAATGAAGCAGCAGAGTGGGGCTACTAAAGCCAACGCGCTTGGGAGATCGGAGCTTGAGGCCGGGCCGACGGGACCGGCGTGGCTGTATGATGCACGGTCGTCGCAGATGACGCACATTCCTGATGCGATCGAGCACCTGCCAATGGGACCGATGTCGGGTGCGAACGTTGAGTCACTTGGAGGTGAGACGTTACAGGATTCCAGAGAACGTGTTGCGTCGCGCTGGTTTGCCCTGAAGGGAGTTTTCGAAGAGGCAGTGCAGGAGCTGCCGGCGAGGATGCCAGGCAGGTTACGCGACGCGCAGACACCTTTGCTGGCGTTGTTTTCGCTGGCTGGCGGGGTGGGCAAGACAAGCATGGCGGCGACGCTTGGGCGGGCACTCTCGCTGCAAGGGGAACGAGTGGTGCTGACCGACACGACTTCAAGCGGTCTACTACCGTATTACTTCGGCGAGCGAGAGGTGCGTCCCGGAGAGGTGCGCACCTTCCTGCCGCCCGAGGGAAGCCCTGGGGCTGTGATCTCGCTGGTAATCCGAGATGCTTCGGAGATGAGCGAAGACAAGCGGTGGCAAGAGATCCTGACCGATGAGATTCTGCGCAATGGCCTGGGTAATCAGCGCGCTGTGCTGGACCTGACATCCGGATCGACCTGGCTATTGCGTCGTATGGCTGACCTGCATCCCATTGTGCTTGTGCCGCTGGCCGGAGACATGAACTCTGTGATCAGCCTGCAAGCGGTGGAACGCGTATTTCGTACCATTGTGGACAGCGATGGGCGGCAGTTGCTGCCGTATTACGTGCTGAACCAGTTTGATGTATCTCTTCCGCTTCATCTGGATGTTCGTGAGGTTTTGCGCAGGCAGCTTGGGGATCGGCTGTTGCGAATGGTGATTCGTCGCTCACCTGCAGTCAGCGAGGCGCTGGCCGAGGGGATGACTGTGGTGGATTACGAGCCGGACGCGTCCGTATCGCAGGATTACATGGATGTGGCTGCGTGGTTGCGCAGTGTTTCACCGCCAGGGTCCGGCAGTGCCAACCTGCAAAGGGGTATATCGTGACGCGTTCGGCACTTTGGAGAGAGTTCGAGTCGGCCGACAGCCTCATGTTGCGGATGCTGCGAGCTACGGTGCTGGTTGGAGGAGGACTCTTCCTCGCCTTTACTGGAGCACTGCAGCTTGCCTGGCCACAGCAACTCATCCTGGCAATATTAACGATCCTGCTTGCTCTGTGGATGGACCGCGGCTCCAACTCGTATCCGGTAACACTGACGCTGATGCTTCTGTCCCTCTACTCGACCTATCGTTACGGCTTCTGGCGCATAGCATCCGTGATGGCCTATTTTCGCGACCCGGGCATTCACAAGAGCACACTGAATGGGTTCTTTATCTGCCTGCTTCTGCTGGCGGAGTGTTATGCGTTTACAGTGCTGTTGTTGGGCTATATCCAGATGTTGTGGCCTTTGCGCCGCAAGCCTGTTCCACTGCCGGACGATATGAAGGAATGGCCTGCGGTGGATGTCCTGATTCCGACCTTCAACGAGCCGCTCAGCATGGTGCGCTTCACTGCGCTGGCAGCGATCAATATCGACTGGCCGGCGGACAAGCTGAATGTGTTCATACTGGATGACGGGAGGCGGGAGGAATTCCGCGCGTTTGCTGAAGAGGCAGGCATCGGGTACATAACGCGCAATAACAATCGACATGCCAAGGCGGGAAATATAAATGGCGCACTGGCACAGACGGGATCGCCTTTTGTCGCGATTTTCGATTCAGACCATGTGCCGACACGCAGCTTTTTGCAGGTTACGATGGGCTGGTTTTTGCGCGACCGCAAACTAGCCATTCTGCAGACACCACATCATTTCTACTCGCCCGATCCGTTCGAGCGCAATCTCGGCCATTTCCATGTGACCCCTAACGAGGGGGAGCTTTTCTATGGCGTCGTGCAGGATGGCAACGATTTTTGGAATGCGGCCTTCTTCTGCGGATCGTGTGCGGTGATACGTCGCAGTGCGCTGGAGGAGGTGGGGGGCATCGCGGTGGAGACGGTGACTGAAGACGCTCATACCTCGTTGCGCATACAGATGCATGGTTGGAATACGGCCTACCTGAACATTCCGCAGGCGGCGGGGCTGGCAACCGAACAGTTGAGCGGACATGTGCGGCAGCGCATTCGATGGGCGCGTGGCATGGTGCAAGTGCTGCACCTGGAGAATCCTTTGTGGGCGCCCGGTCTTAAGCCGGCGCAACGGCTTTGTTACTTCAATGCGATGTCGCATTTTCTATATGCTCTGCCGCGTCTCATCTTCCTGACAGCGCCACTGATCTATCTGGTTCTGGGACAGACCAACATTCCCGGCTACTGGATGATGATTCTGGCCTATGCCGCTCCCCACCTGGTGTTGTCGAATGTGACCAACTCGCGAGTTCAAGGACGCCACAGGCACACATTCTGGAATGAGATTTACGAGACAGTGCTGGCACCCTACATTTTTCTGCCCACAATGCTGGCACTGCTGGGTGTCAGGAAGGGGAGCTTCAATGTGACGGCCAAGGGCGGGGTGGTGAACCGCGAGTTCTTCGACACGCACATTGCGCGGCCATACTTTGTATTACTTGCGTTCAATCTACTTGGATTGCTTTGCGCCGTGTCACGTGCGATTCAATTTCCAACGCTGGCAGTGGCTGGTTGGCTCAGCTTCCTAAACTGGCCCGCCAGGATGTACGACGGAGGACATCCAGGAACGATCTTAATGAACGTGCTATGGACGCTGTTCAACATCGTGCTGTTGGGGGTTGCCATCGCAGTTGCGCGTGAGAGCCGCCAGCGTCGTCTGACTGTACGCATGGAGCGGGCCGTGCCTTCGGATCTGCTGCTGAGCGATGGCTCGGTGGCACAGGGAATTACCAGCAATCTTTCCAATGGAGGGGTCCAGGCCAGGATGCAGGGACCAATCCATGCCGAGGTCGGCGATTCGGTACGGTTCGTCTTCCCCTTGCTGGATGGGACGGCAACACTACCGGCCAGGGTGGTGGAGTACGAGGGGGAGATGCTGCGCGCAAAGTTTGACTCGCTCAACCTGCAGGAGACTGAGGCCCTGACCATGATCCTGTATTCGCGGGCAGATACATGGTTGAACTTGAGAGAGGAATGCCAAGTGAAACGTCCCCTAAGCAGCTTGCGACACATATTACAGGTGTCGTTATACGGCTTATCGCAGACATCACGCTCCTTGCTCAGCAGGCTTTGGAGGCGCAAGCCGAAGGTCGTCAGTAAGGATGGTTTAGCAAGTAGCGCCGTGTTTCTTGTCCTGCTGGGCGGTTTAGCGTTGATCTGGCCGCAGGCGGTACGAGCAGCGCAGGATGAGAGTGCGACATCTAGCTTGCCTACAAGCCAGTCACAGCCGACTGCATACGACCTGAGTCTGCTTCCGCTTCCGTTCTATAACGCCGCAACAGAGATGCATCCCACGGTGCCGATTGTCTTCCTGTCGACGCCGTCGCCTAACGCGATGCGCGCGGCCGGAATTGTTGCATCGTGGTTCGGTGTTCGCACCGGGAAACATGCGGTGCGCTTTCATGTTTTACAGGGAACGATTCCTGTGGGGAATGCAATTGTGATTGCAGATCGCGCGGCCGTGATTCCAGATTCTCTGGGCATGGGAGATATCTCCGGCCCTACTTTGGCAATGCGCGGAAACCCCATCGACCCTAACTCAACCGTACTGGTGATTGCTGGACGAGATACGGACGAGTTGGTGAACGCCGCGATTGGGATGACGATTCAAAGGGATCGCTTGCAAGGCGATCAGGCCAGCATGCATGACCTCGGGATGCCAGGTCCACGCCAACCGGACGACGCTCCACGATGGTTGAGCGCTGGCTGGAACCCCGAGCTGGGCGAGATGACACAGTCCAATCTCAAGAGTGTGGTGCAGCCGAGTTCAATTTTAGAACTCACTGGAACCGCGCACTGGGCCGTATTACCCGATCTAAAACTGTTTGCCAACGCTGGGTATCCCTTTACCCGGATGGCCGATCTGGCAGAGACATCCGTAGTACTTACCACACAGCCTTCAAGTGGTGAATTAGAGGTGTTTCTGGATCTGATGGGACACTTCGGAGCGCAGACCGGTTATCCGGTGTTGCGCGTGGTTGTCACCGATGCAGCAGGCATGAGCGCAGACGGTAAGAAGGACTATCTGATTGTGGGCAGTATGAAGAACCAACCCGCTTTGCAGCTATTGAACTCAGCGCTGCCGATAAGTGTGAATCAGACTGGCCTGCAAATCCACGACACGCAGGGATTCTTCCACGCGCCCGAGAACGCGTGGTGGCGTGTGCGTAGCACTGACCCTGTACACACAGGTGATCTGGATACAGTGGGCATCCTGCCATCTGCGCTGATCGAGGAGATGGAGTGGCCGCGTGGCTCTGAGCGCACCGCTGTGGTGGTATTGCTGCGCGACGCAACTGCAGCAATAAACTTCGAAGATGCCTTTCTGCGGGACTCACAGTCGGAGGCAATCTCGCAGTCGGTGAGCGTGCTGCACGACACGAGCTTTTCCTCATACCGAATTGGAGATAGCGTCTACCGGGTGGGAAGCATCCCTTTGCTGGTGCGCACGGAGATTATGCTGGCGGAGTTTCCCTGGCTGATTGTCCTGTTGGCGGCGATCTTCTGCTTCCTGATGGCGACCCTCCTATGGGCGATGGTTCGTCGGCGAGCGCGAGCGCGGCTACAGAGCTATGAGTAGATCGTTATTCCAATCAAAATAAATGCGCTTCAACACCGTACGAACGGTGTCCCCTCGCTTGGGCGCATCGCTATCCAGGTAGAAATATGGCTGCATGATTCCTCGTACATAGTCGCGCTGTGTTGCCATGCGGAAATATGGAATTGCGACCTAGTTATCCTCAGCCGAGTAAGCCGGAAAGCCAAAATCAGAGTACAAGAAGGTGGCAAAGACGATACTCTTCATGAATAGCCACAGCACTGATCCTGTGGCTTCAGTTCTTGATTCCTGTCGGCGTCGGGTAGCGTTCAGACAACGATGATGAAAGCATGTGGAATACGTCTCTGGGCCCCTGCGATTCTACTTGGCGGCGTGGCGCTGGTAACGTCCACCGTGCGGTTGAAAGCGCAGTCCACTCAGCCAGGTACACAGACTTCAACTCCTGGCGCCCAGATTCCATCGCAGAACGCACAACATGCGGTGCCCGCGGCGCAGGCCACAATTTCTGCAACCCAGCCGCTTCTGGATCAGGCATATGGATTTGAGACACATGGCCGCATGGATCTGGCAGAGCAGACATGGAAGCATGTTCTGCAGACAGATCCCTACAATGCGGATGCGTTAGCTGGGCTTGCGCGGGTGGCCAAACAAGCTGGCAACACAGCGCTTGCCAACAGCTATCTGGATCGACTGCGAGCGGCCCAGGCAAGGGCCGATCCATCTGCGAAGGGAGTTGAACCCACTGCACAGGCGCCAAGAGGAGTTCAAGTGCCAGCCCCAGCGACCTCGCAGACCACTGGTAGTGCGCCGGTTACTGTCCCAACTGCCGCCAACGCAGAGTCGGGGACCGTGGTCGAAGCTTACAAAGCACTCAACGCGAATCATCTTGAGCAAGCTGAGGCTATGTTCAGGTCGGTCCTGGATAGGTCACCCAATGATTCACGCGCACTTGCGGGGGTGGGATACATCCGCATGCAGCAAGGAAACTTTCTGGGTGCCATTAGTTTTCTGGAACAGGCACGGCAGGGCAACACAAACGACAAAGGATTGGCTGATGCGTTGGAGACGTCTCGCTTTTGGTTTCTTATGGGCGAGGGCCAGGCGGCATTGAAGGACAGCGACCTGACCATGGCGGAGAAGCAATATCGAGCCGCACTGCAGTTGCGCCCTGCCAGCTCTGAGGCGCTGATCGCACTGGCGGGAACTCTGGCGAAGGCAAATCAGACCGGCGCGGCAGAGGCGCTGTACGAACGTGCGGTGCAGGCGAACCAGGAGGCCGCCGAGGGATGGCGCGGCCTGTTCCTGGCGGAAGTTGCCGCGGGTAACTCGTCGCTTGCATTGGCCACGGACAAGCGCATTCCAGACGCGGTGCATACCCAGTTAATGCGCGATGCAGCCTATAGGGTAGGTTTGGCGACCAGCTACTCCGCAGTAGGACGCGACTCCGATGCACAGAAGATGCTGGAAGCAGCACTGCAACTGCCGTTTGCCGCAGACACGATGTATTTAAAGGAAAATATACAGCTGCAATTGGCAGGGATTCTGCTGGGCGGCAATCAACTGGAACAAGCCGCGACACTCTATTCGCAGGTGCTGGCGGCGGATCACGGCAACACAGCGGCGTGGCAAGGGCTGGTACAGGTGCAACACGCCATGGGGCACGATCAGGAGGCACTGGCGTCGGTGCAGGAAATGCCTCCATCTAACTATGCGACGGTGATGCGCGATCCAGGCTTCGAAGCCACAGTGGCCTCCATTTACCAGAGGGAGAAGAAGCTCGACGTGGCGCGGGACCTGCTGGAGAAGGTGGTGACCGAACAGTCCGGCGCAGGACAAAATCTCTGGGTGGGAGTCGAGATGCAGCTTGCAGGGATCTACGTGGAGAGCGGGAATCCCAAGTTGGCTGTGCCAATCTATCAGAAGATATTGAAGGCTGAACCAACTCGGGCGGACGCATGGGCAGAGCTTCTATTTGCCATGCACGCAGCGGGCAGCGACCAGGAAGCTATCGCACAGATGCGACAGATTCCGACCGCATCACTCGCCCAACTTGAAAGCAATGGCAACACGTTACAGACCATGGCTTCGATATATCAGGGGGCCGGTCAATTGCAACAGGCACTTTTGTTGATGAACCGAGTTCAGCAAATCTATGCGGCGCTTCACACCGCTCCGCCTGCCGACATCGACATTCAGAATGCTTGGCTGCTATTCAACAGCGGCGATGATGTGGGCCTCTATCACCAGTTGATGAACCTGGGTGGACGTCCCGATCTGAGCATGGAGCAGAGCCGGACCGTACAAGTGATCTGGACCAACTGGGCTGTGCGGCGTGCCAATCAGACTGCGGCGGAAGGGAATTCGAAGAGGGCCCTGGCCATTCTAAACGCGGCGGCACGAGCATTCCCGGATAATCAAGCGGTGCTGAAGACACTGGCCAATGGGTATACGCGCGCTGGACAGCCGGTACAGGCAGTGTTGATCTACAAGGCGCAAAACATGTCCTCTGCCAGTGTGGAAGATTACGAGGCAGCGGTGGGTGCGGCGCTGCAGGCGGATGACAATAAGGTGGCCGAGACCTGGCTGCACTACGCGATGGCCGCTTTCCCCAGCGACCCGCGCATCCTGATTCTGGCGGCGCGTATGGAACAGTCGCGTGGAAATACATCGAAGGCTATCGACTACTATCGAGCGTCGCTGAAGGCCATGCCTCCAGAAGAACCCGGTGCTGAACTGGCGTCTCAGTTGCATTTGCCTACGCCTGCTACGGCTTCTCGCCTGACGAATGCACAACAGGTGCAAGCGCTGTCGATCTTGCTGGCTCCGGGGAATGGCGACAACGTGCCAGGCACGACGATTCTGCCGAACAATGGCTATGTTGGAACTCCCTACGGGCAGGCTCCGCAAACTCCATCCAGCATTCCGAATGGCAGCCCACCGCCAGATCCGAATGGAGTTGTGCCGCCATACATGACCAATCCCACTCCACAAACGGATAGTACAGGCAAAGGTAAGCTGAACCAGAATGGGCCACAATCCCGCCTGGATTCAGGTGTCAACAACCAGGCCAGCCAGTCCGAGGTACAGATGCGGGTGCACGATGGGATAGCTCGCGTCTTAGGCGTTGCATCACCAAAGCCGGTAGCGCAAAGTGTGCAACGCTCCGCATACGCGGACATGACAAGGCCTGGTGCTGTGGCGGTTCATCTTGGAGATAGCACACCACATCCCGCACTGCCCACCGCGGTGCAGACAGACGTACTCCCTTCCGCTCGCACCTACACCAACCCACGCGTTTCACACACGCTGCCAACGCATACCGAGTCAGCAGCAGCGCATGCCGCCGAGATACGCCGCCAGTCCAGCACGGATTCGACTACAACAGAAGAGACCCATCCACTTACAGCTGGTTCCATCACGCTGCAGGATGCACAGTACTCTACGCCGCAGTACACAACGCAGAACCAGAGTAGCCCGCAGATCGTGAGGCCATCCGCGCCGCCTACGGGCAAGGCCGGCAGCCCTCCCGATACGGGTGCCCAACAGTATCCGCAGCCCAGGGTCGCACCTGGCGCAACGACAAATCGACCGTCCAGCACGACGACTCAGGCACCACGTCGTACGGTCACACGCAGTAGTTCTGCAAAAAGCGCGGCGCCGGCTCCGTCTCATCTTCCATATACCGCGCCCCCAACCTCTGCCACGGATGCAAGTAAGGCAGTCTTCGCGCCTGTGCCAACCCAACCTGCAGCAAGTGTTGCGGCGACGAGTCCCCCGCATACGGGTCAGCCACTTGGTGGACAAGTCTATCCGCTGATCGGTCCGCCTTATCCTCTGCCCTCAGAGAGCGAATGGAGGTCACGCGATCAACCTCTTGCCGGTAGCAGCTATGGGGAGCAGGGCCTTTCACCGCGGCAGCAGGCGGAGAGTGAACTGGCCTCGCTGGAAGGATCGTACAGCGGATGGTGGGGCGGAACCTCAGTCGGAAGTGTTCGCAGCGGTACTGCGGGACTCGACCGGCTTTCCGATGTGGAAACACCTGCCGAGGCATCCGCGGAGCTAGGACAGTCGGCGCGACTAACGGCGATTGCGCTTCCAGTGTTTCTCAACTCCGGCACACTGAACGCTGCGGCGTTCACGGGCAACAATATCCCGTATCTGGGCACGATGCCCGCCAATAGCGCAACCCCACCGGCCCAGCAACTGTCATACGGAATTGGCGGGGAACTGCAATTCACTACCAAATATATTGGCCTGGCCGCTGGCTACACGCCTTACAACTTTCTGGTGCAGAACATAACCGGCCATGTAAGCCTGCGGTTGTTTGGCGGACACTTGTCGATTTTTGGCGACCGTGACGCAGTGAAAGACACGCAGCTTTCCTATGCTGGATTGCGTGATCCTCAAACCATCACGCCCTTCTTTTTGGGTAATACCTGGGGTGGCGTCGTATCCAGCACAGGCGGGGCGCGTGTGGACGTTGGCAGCGGCGGCTCTGGCATCTACCTCTCCGGCGACGGCGGCATCCTGCATGGATACCATGTGCTGAACAATTCGAAGTTCGAGGGTTCGATGGGAGCATACCTGCGCGCGAAGAAATGGCCTGCGGTAGGCAGTCTGACGCTCGGCGCATCCCTGTTTGCCATGCACTACCACCACAACGAAGTTGGTATGAGTTACGGGCAGGGTGGATACTTCAGCCCTAACTACTATTTCCTCGCCTCCGTGCCGGTCACCTTCAACGGGGCGTATAAGGCAAATCTGCACTACCTTATTTCTGGGGCAGTGGGCATGCAGACCTTGGATCAGGACTGGGAGTATTTTTATCCTCTGGACGTGGGACTGCAGGCCAATCTACAAGCCGCTCTGGGATGTAGCGTAGCTCAACTGGCCGTCCACACCTGCGCTGAATATCCAGTGATCGGCAACACTGGATTCCACTACAACATCAACTCCGAGGTCAATTACCGCTTCGGCGAGCACTGGTATCTAGGCGGCTTCATATCCGCTAACAACACAAACAATTACAACATCGTCACCAGCGGGTTTTTTTTCCGCTATGCTATGCGCAAGCAACATGCCTCGGAGGGCTATCCCACAGGCCTGTTTCCTGTGGACGGCTTCCGTCCGCTGCAGATTCCATAGGGCGAGTTCGACATTCGCAACATTAAAATTAAAATTGGGTGGTTTCGCGCAGCGCAAAGGTCGCCTGAAGCCAAAGGCGCATCTCTGACTGCATTTGCGTGAGCTTGGCAGTGGGCGATTCGGGTATGCCCTGGAAGAAGTGATCGGCACCGGCAATCCAGACAGCTCGCTTTGGTTCGGGTGCGCTCTGCCAGACTGCAGTCAGTGCTTCGTGTGGCCCGAACTCATCATGATCTCCACTCAGAAACAGTTTGGGCGCAGTGCATCGGGGCAGGAATCCGTATGTGTAGTCACGCCCGGCAGCAACCACTGGCAGGCCAAGGCCGATTAGGCCAACCACGCGCGCATCGCCGCAGCAGGCGCGTAGGCCGACCTGTGCGCCAAAGGAAAATCCGGCGAACAGGATGGGGCGATGGAATCCGGCATCCAGCCAATCCAGTGCGGCGCGGACGTCGTCCTGCTCGCCGTGCCCATCATCGTGCTCTCCCTGGCTAAGGCCTACGCCGCGAAAGTTGAAGCGCAGCACGGGCAGGCCAAACGACGTGAACACTTTCATGGCGTGGTACACAACCTTATTGTGCAGGGTGCCGCCGCCCGCCGGGTGGGGATGACAGACCAGCGCCGCGTAGGGTGCGTTCGCGCTTCCAGAATTAAGCAGGGCTTCAAGCTGGCCAGCAGGACCACGCAGATCGTCCAGGGAACGGACTTGTGTGGACGCCTGCGATCTATTGTCAAAATTACTCATCCTGCTCTCCAGTCTAAGCGGAGGGCTCAGGATGCAACAGAGGAGGGCGGACGGGTTATTCTGTAATTAATGGCAATCGACGCAATCGACCTGACACGCAAGTTGGTCAACATTGAATCCACCTCCTACCACGAGGGCGTGGTTGGCTCGTTTCTGGCCGAATATCTCGGTGCGCAACGCTTCGCCGTAGAGCGCATGGCGGTGCAGCAGCACGATCCTGCGAAAACCGACGGCGACACTGGCGAACGATTCAACGTTTATGCGACGATGCCAGGTATTACGCCCGACGTAGTGTTATCCACCCATATGGACACGGTGCCTCCCTACTTTGCATGTACGGAAGACGATGAGTATTTGTATGGCCGAGGGACATGCGATGCCAAGGGGATCATTGCCGCACAGGTTGCGGCGGCGGAAAGGCTCTCCCAGGCGGGGGTGAAAGTAGGACTACTGTTTGTGGTGGGCGAGGAGCGCGACTCGGCCGGAGCGAAGGTGGCCAACGCCAACCCGCGCGGATCGCGCTTCCTGATCAACGGCGAGCCCACCGGCAACCATCTGGCGCTAGCTACGAAGGGAGCGCTGCGCGTTGAGCTGCGCGCACATGGAAAGATGGCGCACTCGGCGTACCCCGAATTGGGCGAGTCGGCAATTGCCAAGCTGGTGGAGGCGCTGCACGATGTGCTTGCGATGGATCTTCCCATCGAACCGGCGTTCGGCGAGGCGGGCACGACGACCGTGAACATTGGAGTAATCTCCGGTGGCTACGCTCCCAACGTCATCTCCGACAAGGCCGAAGCGCATCTGCTGGTGCGTACCGTAGGGCCGTCGCAACAGGTGACGGACGCAATCCGGCGCGTGGTGGCTGGGCGCGCCGAGGTCAACACCTCACTCGACCTGGACTGCGTGCGCATGAGACGCGTAGGCGAGCTGCCGACCATGGTAGCGAAATTTGCCACGGATATTCCCATGCTGACCGCGTGGGGCGAGCCGTTCCTGCTGGGGCCGGGATCGATCCATGTGGCGCATACGCCGGACGAGCGGATCAGCAAGAAGGAATTGCTGGAGTGCGTGGATCTGTATGTGGAGCTGGCGACGAGCCTGGTAATGTAGTTGCGACCCACTGCGTTACATGTAACAATTAAGGTATGAGGTCAGAGCGGCGACAGACCGGTACGCCTAGCGAAGCGGAAAAGAAGAAGGCTTCTGCAAGAGAACGTGTGCGCAAGCATCGCGATGCTCTGCGCGCGCGTGGGCTGCGGCCAGTTCAGATTTGGGTTCCTGACGTGCGCAAGCCCGGCTTCACAGAAGAGGCACGCCGCCAGTGCCTCGCTCTGCGTGACGATCCGCAGGAGAAGGAAATTATGGATTTGATTGAACATGCAATGGATTATTCCGGATGGGTTTAAACCGGGGCGACATTGCAATTGTGATAGCGCCGGGAGACTACGGGAAGCCAAGACCCGCGCTTATTCTCCAATCCAACGCATTTAAACAGACTGAATCTGTAGTTGTCGCACTGATTACAAGCGATCAGAGACCTAAATCGATGCTGTTTCGCAGGGCCATTCTCCCAACCGATGGGAACGGACTGCGCCAGCCGTCGGATGTGATGCTCGACAAGCTTGTCACCATACCTCGCTTGAAGGTCAGTGACGCTATCGGACATCTAAACAGCACTGAGATGGCGGAGGTATCCTCTTCGCTCGTGCTCTTTCTTGGTATGTGAGCGATGCTGTCGCACAAGAAGAGTCGCCCAGTTTTCCTCATGCCTCCTACGCCTAGAATCAACTGATGGCTGCTGAGTTTACCCACCTTCATCTGCATACCGACTACTCCCTGCTGGACGGCGCATGCGACATAGAGAAGCTGATGAAGCACGTCCACTCGATGGGTCAGACCTCGGTGGCGATGACGGATCATGGCAATATTTTTGGCGCAGTGCATTTTTTCAAGGCGGCGAAGGAGAAGGGAATCAAGCCCATCCTGGGCTGCGAGCTGTATATCTGTAAGGAAGACGACCACCGCGCCGCGCCTAACCCCGATCTGAAGTACAACCACCTTCTCGTGCTGGCGGAGAACGAAGAAGGCTATCGCAATCTCGTGCGACTTACCAGTGAGGCTGCGTTACATGGCTTCTATCGCAAGCCACGCATCAGCAAGCAATTTTTAGCGAAGCACACGGCTGGGCTGATTGGATTTTCCGGCTGCCTTGCAGGCGAGGTGGCACAGCACATTATGGAGGGCCACACTGAACTGGCCAAGGCCGCTGCTGGTCAATATCAGGACATCTTCGGGCGAGGCAATTATTTCCTCGAGATTCAGGACCACCAGCTTGGGCCGGACAAGAAGGTATGCGATGCAATGTTTCAGCTTGAAAAAGAACTGAGCATTCCGCTGATCGCCACCAACGATTCGCACTACATCGGCGCGGATGACAGCCGCGCACACGAGATTCTACTCTGCGTGCAGACCGCCGGATCGATGAACGATCCCAAACGCTTCAAGTTCGACACCAACGAGTTCTACATTAAGAGTGCGGACGAGATGGCTCGGCTGTTTTCCCATGCGCCTCATGTGGTCAGTGGAACGATGCAGTTTCCCGATCGCTGCAACCTGAAGCTCGCAAAGGTGGAAGATCCATTTCCGGAATTTCCCGTGCCCGAGGGCGAGACGCTGGACAGCTACTTCGCCCGGGTATGCCGAAAAGGCCTGGAGAAACGGCTGGCCACATCGATTGAACATCTGCGCGCCAGCGGTCGATTGAAGAGGACGATTCCCGAATATCAGGCACGATTAGAGCGCGAGATTACCTGCATCCAACAGATGAAGTTTCCAGGCTATTTCATGATTGTATGGGACTTCATCCGCTATGCACGCGAGCAGGCAATCCCCGTTGGACCGGGCCGCGGTTCAGCCGCCGGTTCGCTGGTAGCTTACTGCATGGAGATCACGGACATCGATCCGCTACAGCATGAACTCCTGTTCGAGCGCTTCCTGAACCCGGAGCGTGTCAACATGCCGGACATCGATATTGACTTCTGTATGAACCGGCGTAGCGAGGTCATCGAGTACGTTCGTGGTAAGTACGGCGACAATCAGGTGGCGCAGATTATCACCTTCAATACCATGGCTGCGAAGGCGGCGATCAAGGACGTTGGTCGTGCGCTGGATATGCCGTACGGCGAGGTGGATCGCATCGCCAAGCTGATTCCTGCAACGATTGGGATCACCATCGATCTTGCACTGAAGGAATCACCGCCGCTGGCCGCGGCCTACGAGGGTGATCCTAAGATTCGCGAGCTGATTGACACCGCCTTGCGCCTGGAAGGATTGGTGCGTGGCGCGGGTGTGCACGCCGCGGGAGTGGTGATTGCACCTAAGCCGCTAACCGAGCTGGTTCCGGTGACGCGCACCAAGGACGAGGCCATCGTTACGGCGTACGACATGAAGTCCATCGAGGAGATGGGCCTGCTCAAAATGGACTTCCTTGGGCTCACCACGCTCACCGTCATCAATGACGCGCTGAAGCTGATCCACACAACGAAGGAAATCGAGTTGGACCTGGCCACTATTCCGCTGGACGACGCGAAGACCTACGAGCAGGTCTTCCATCGTGCTCTGACCTCGGGTGTCTTCCAGTTTGAATCGAGCGGCATGCGCGATGTACTGCGCCGCTACAAGCCCAATCGCGTAGAGGATCTGACAGCGTTGAATGCGTTGTATCGGCCCGGCCCCATGTCCATGATCGACGACTTCATCGAGCGCAAATGCGAACGGCGCGAGGTAAAGTATGACCTGCCGGAGATGGAGACGATCCTGCACGAGACCTTCGGCGTCATGGTCTATCAGGAGCAGGTGATGCAGATCGCCAATGTGGTGGCCGGCTACTCCTTGGGCGAAGCCGACCTGCTACGCCGCGCCATGGGCAAAAAAGACGAGAAGGAGATGCATAAGCAGCGCGCGCGTTTTATGGCAGGCGCCGCCGCCAATCATCACCCCAAGGACACTGCCGGCAAAATATTCGACCTGATGGCCCACTTCGCCGGATATGGATTCAACAAATCGCATTCTGCGGCATACGCTCTGCTGGCCTACCACACGGCCTGGCTCAAGACGCATTATCCGGTGGAATTCATGGCGGCTCTACTGACCAGTGAAACATCCAAGCCGGAAAATGTAGTCAAGTACATCTCCGAATGCCGCGAGATGAACATCCCAGTTGTGCCGCCCAGCGTGCAAGTGTCGGATGACAACTTTACCCCGGTGAAGACAGAGGCCGGCGAGGCGATTGGTTTTGGGCTGGCGGCGATCAAGAACGTGGGGCACAACGCGATTGTGTCGATCCTGACAGCGCGTGAAACGCTGCGCAAGGAAGGGAAGCAGGGCTTTGCCAGCCTGTGGGAGTTCTGCGAAAAGGTAGACCTGCGTCTGCTGAATAAGCGTGTGCTGGAGTCGCTGATCAAGGCGGGCGCTATGGATGCGTTTGGACCGCGTGGGCAGGTGGCGGCGGCGCTCGACAAGGCGATCGAGCGAGCGCAAAAGTCGCAGAAGGATGCAGCAGCGGGACAGAGCGGATTGTTTGGCAGTATCTTCGATGCGGGGGACGCGCCTGCTGCCAAACGCGAGGTTGAAGCATTGCCGCCCGCACCCGACTGGGACGAACATACTCGCCTGCAGAACGAAAAAGAGGTACTGGGCTTTTTCGTCTCTGGCCATCCGCTGGATAAGTACCGTGAAAAGCTGCGCAACATGAATGTAGTGGACACAGCGACCGCTATCGAAATGAAACCGGAGCCGCAGACCTTCCGGCGCGGCCAGAATGAGCCACAGAACGAGATACAAATTGCCGGAGTCATCGGCGGGCTTAAGGTGGCCAAGTCAAAGCGTGGCGAAATGTACGCGCAGGCCACGCTGGAAGACAGCGTGGGCAAGATCGAGCTGATTGCATTTTCAACGGCGTATCAGAAGCTCTCTGAGAGATTGAAGATCGATGTGCCGGTGCTGGTGCGCGGCGTGCTGCGCGGTGAAGACGACTCAGCCCCAAAGTTGGCCGTCTCCAACATTCAGGCACTAGAAGATATAGTGGTCAAGCTGCCGGAGTCGCTGCGGATTAAAGTTCCGCTGCGCCATGACGACGCCGCGCTGCTGGAGAAACTACAGGCAATCTTTCTGGCCGCGCCAGGGCCGGGCAAACTGCTGCTGGACCTGGAAGAGGCGGGCGAGTTTCGCGCCGTTCTGGAGCCGCGCGATGTAAGCGTAGCTGCCGACCGCTTGTTTATCGATCGCGTGGAGGAGCTGGTTGGCCGGGGCGGCGTGCGCATCATCGATTAGTCGCGCTACCATTCGCCGGCCATGTCGCTCTTCTTGTTGATGGGCGGAGGAATCATATCGATGGTAGCCGGAGCGTTGCGGTCGACGGTGAGCACGCCATTAGCCTCGTGCAGTTCGGTCACATGCAATACGGAACGTCGTCCCCAGCCTGCATCATGGCCCTGCGCGTCGGCACCACCCTGCGAGGTGAAGTAAAAGAGCCATGCGCGGCCACTGCCATCCACTACTACGTCCGCATGATTGCCCATGGCGCGGTCGGTGGGTTGTGTGCCGGGCTCGCTCAACAGGTTCTTTGGTTGTTGCTTCCACATGGTCAGGTCATCTGAACGGAAGACGGCGAGGCCAGCGTGGGGATCGTTGATGAGCCAGTATGAGCCGCGCCACTGAAAGACGACCGGGCCTTCACCATGGTTGGTGGTTGCGATGCCCTTGGGCGTCCAGTGAACCAAGTCGGGCGAATCGCTGAAGTAGACCTTGGAGCTGTCGGCCTCGTTCTTGTACCACAGCCTCCAGTCACCGCTGGGCAGGCGGAAGATGCATGCGTCGATGGTGCGGTCCGACTCCAGATTGGCGTTGGCCAGCGGCTTCCAGTGCAAAAGGTCCTTGCTGGTCAGGTGAAGAATGTGGCGGGGATGGTTCCAGTCCGTGAAGGTGCCGGGGACCACGGTGAGAAACATGTGATACTGCCCGCCGGTGTATAAGACTTCCGGTGCCCACAGCGTGTAGTTCGGCTTCTCCAGCGGGATGTCCGCCTCGCTGACGTACTTCCAGTTCGCGCCGCCGTCTGCCGATTCGGCGATGCCGATGTGTGTGCCATGTACCCAGGTGACGCCGCCGCCACCGGCAAGGTCTGCTCTGCGATTGGTGTACAGCATCCACCATCTCTTGCGCGCGCGATTCCAGACGACCACAGGATCGGCTGCCCCATCGTGGATGGGATCGCGGAAGAGCGGAATGGCGGCTGTAGATTGCACGGCGTCTAACTTCGCCGGTTGAGACTTGTTGGATTGTGCCCAAGGCCGATCCACACTCGCCAGCACAAGCAACAACGCAACGAGCAGACACCGTGTTCGACCAAGCCTTCCTATCCTCAAGATCGCCTCCAATACCTTCCACTCATGGTATAGAAGCAGTAACGTAGCACGCAGCTATTTATTGGCGATCTTCAGTGGTAGCTCCAGCGTGCCAACCTTGTCCGAGTTGTGGTCGAGGACGCCGACGCGCAGAAACAGCGCACCGGGTGGAAGATCGATCTGCTGGTAGAGCTTGATGGGCTCCTGATTGGCCAGCATCTGCTTATATTTTTCGTCGCTGAGATTGACTTTGACTACCTGGCTCAATCCGGTAATCAGCTTGTCGTTGGAGTCGTAGACCGCAACGTCGAAGTCGAGATTGCCATTGTGGCTCTGCCTGCCACCATCCTTGAAGACAATCTGCTGAGAGGGCACGGCATACTGCAGGCCGTAGCGGGTGAGGCGCCTGCCCTGCAGCGCGGGGTTTAGCGTTCCCAGCAGCGGAGCGCCCGGCTTACGCGGTGTTGTGCTGGGCAACACCTCCACATCAAAGAGGATGCCGCTGGAGGTGGGCAGCCCGCGGCTCATAGGCGCCTTCATGTTGCCACCGGTCGCCTGTGGCGGAGTGGCAGTCAGCGTTAGGCCTGGTGGCATCTTCATCTTGCTCGTGTCATCCGCGTAGTAACCCTTGCGGAAGGTCACGCTCACGCCGGGCCGATCCACCCTGACATCGATCTTATGATAGGCACCATCGTACTTAGTGCTGGGTGGAATGTACGAGATGGAGTAATAGTTGGAGCCGTTCAGTAGTGCCTTGTCTACGGCCGTAGCCATGTCGTTGGTCTGCGAGTACGCTACGCCGCCGGTCGCCTCGGCCACCATCTGCTCGGAGAGTTGGGCATCGCCCAGCATGGTTACGCCACGGGCGTCCACTGGATACACCGATACCTGCGCCGCTGTCAGCAGGTCGTAGGCATGGCTCAAGCCTGCTGAGTAATCGGGCAGGCATCCGGGCCGGTCATTGGGTATGGTGATGGCAGGATTGCCCGTGGTAAACCAGATGAGGTTCTTGCGGCCATGGATCGCCGCGGAATCGATGGCGATGCGGCTGAAGGTCTCCAGCACGCTCTCATTGCGGCTGTTGGACTGCATGCACTGCGGATCGCCGTTGCCGTTGGTGTCATAGGGTACGGCGTCGATAGCCGCTGCCAGCAGATCGCGATCCGCCGTGAAGCTCTGCACCATGCGCAGGTTATAGGTCATGGCAATCACCGCGACCCGCGTGCCTTCGGGCATATTCTGGAGGGCAGCCTTGGCAGCTGCCTTCACCCGCGCCTGCATGGCGACGGAGCGTGACACCTGCATCCCAACAGTGTTGTCGATGGGGGCTTCGTTCTCCAGGTCGAGCAGAAGAATGTTCACCGCGTTGCTGGGTGGTGGCGGCTGAAAGCTGGTGTAGACATTGGGCGGAAGTTCGCGCGGCGAGCCGGTTGGTCGCGAGATCACCTCCTCGAAGTTGCGAATCGGCTGCGGCTTGCCATCTTCCAGAAGCGTAAAGTCAGACGAGGTAAGCCCATGCACAGGCTGTCCATTGGCGTCGATGGCAGTTACATCCAGCACGGTGAGACGCGAATACACCTGGAGCGTCTGGGTTGTATCCGCTGATGTTGAATCCTGCGCCGCCGCACGAAAATGAGTGGACAGTAGAACTGCCATCATGGCAACTACGCACGTGGATGCAAATACTGCTCTGCTGCGGTCCATCGGAGAAAGCCTCCTCATCCTCTTCGACCCGGATTCGTCCCAGTCCACTCGCAGATCATTGCATGTTTCCCACGCAACCGCGCGCGCAGAAACCCTACTGCTTATCTGATGAGTTGGATGCTGGTTTCGTTGCGGGGATGGGTGCATCGCCGGGCAGGATGCGCGACGTGACTTCCAGCTTGTGGTAGTTGCTGTAACTGGCGTCGATGGACCATTTGATGGGATAGTAGGTGGGAATGCTATCCATCTTCGCCTGGATTCTCGCAGGCATCCAGAAGCTCTTCCCGCCCAGCATAACCGGCGCATAGTCGATTGCAAAGTCCCATTCGCCCGCTATATCAGGGGTAATGTGGTGATGAGGAGCATGAAACTCAAGATGCTTTATCTGCATGGTGCTCGGATCAATTAGGACGCGCCCACTCAGGTCTTCCTGCATGATGCAGTCTTCGGAATGCTCGCTCGGGCGCACGCTGGTAAACAGAACGATGATTGTCTTCTTCGGATCGGTCGCATTGATTGATTTCAGCTTATAGCTCATGCATGCTTGCTGACTGAGACTGACCAACGCGAGCCCACCGGAGAATGCTCCCGTAACCTCAGTTGGGCCGCCTACGTACACACCAACCGCAGGCTTTCCATTCACCATCTTCACCTCGCGCGACTCCTCTAGAATCGGCTTGCCGTGAACATAGGGCATTGGGTCGCGCTTCAGGTGAAAGGTCGAATCCGTGATTCGCCCTTCATGCTGCGGGTCCGGACTTTTCTTTGAGACGACATGCTCGTCGCAGAAGAAGCTGGGCACCAGCGCCTGGTACTGATCCACATTCTCCTGTAGACGCTGAAGAATTCCTTTTAACCTGGCCGTATCTCGCGGCTCATCTTTCGCAGCATCCGGATTCTGTGTAAGCGGGGCGTTCGGGGTGTTCAATGAAATCTCCGGCGCAATCGTTTCCACTGGCTCCTCTTTTGCAGCATCCGGCTTCTGAGTAGTCGAGACGTTTGCCGCTGTCACTGGAAGCACCGGCGTGCTTGCTACTGCCGGCTCATCTTTCGCAGCATCCGGCTTCGCAGTGGACGGGATTGCGTCAGTTTTTGCCGTCTCCGTTTTCTTCTCAACCTTCAGCGGAATCTCCAACGTGCCGACCTTGTCGGAGGTGGGGTCGAGGACACCAACGCGCAGAAAGAGTTGGCCTGCGGGCAGGTCGAGCTGTTGGGAGAAATTGAGCGGCTCTTTGTTGGCGACCGTCTTGTCGTTCAACGACATCGTTACGGTCTGGCTAAGACTGGTGACCAGCTTCGCGTCGGCATCGTAGGCGGCGAGGTCGAGTTCAACGGAGCCGTTATGCGTTGCGTTGGGGCCGTTGGTAAAGCCGAACTGGCCAGCAGAGATGGAGTAGTTGAAGGTGTAGCGGGTTAGGGGCTTGCCCGTGAAGCTGGGGTCGAGCGTGCCCATCACGGGTGGGTCGGTGGGTTTGGCGGGAGTGGTGCTGGGTTCGATATTCACATAGAAGAGGAGTTCGCTGGAGGTGGGCATGCTGCGGCTCATCGCGGCCTTCATGTCGCCCGCATTCACCACTGGAGGTGTGGTGGTAAGGGTCAGGCCGACCGGGGGTGTCATCAGCGCGGGGTCTTCCGCGTAATACTCGTCGCGATAGGTCAGGTGAAGGCCGGGCTTATCGGCGTCGAGATGGATGGTGTGATGTCTGCCATCGTATTCCGTGCCAGGTGGAACGTAGGTGAGAGTGTAGTAGTCGGAACCCGTCTCGACGGCCTTTGAAACGGCACCAGCAAGATCGTTTGTGTTGTAGTAGGCAGTACCGCCTGTCTCCTCGGCCACCGACTCCATCGATAAGATTTGTGCCGCATGCTTTGACTGAATCTGGTTTGCCGAAACAAATTCGACAGGGAGGCCGCCAGCGTCCACTGGAAACACCGTGACCTGGGCCGTTGTCAGCAGGCCGAAGGCCTTTTTAATATCCGCTGAGTAATCCGGGCAGGAGGAGGGACGTTGTGCAGGATCGGTAATCATGGGAATGCCGTGGTTAAACCAGATCAGGTTCTTTCTCCCCTTGATTCCGATCAGATCGGCGGCAATCTGATCCATAACCTCAAGAGTCACCCGATTAGACTGATCGTTGCACCCTGCACCACCGGGGTGCGTGAAATCCGCAATGGGAGTGGCATTATCTGAAGCAGTAGAGCCCGGAACATGCGTATCGTATTGCATGGAATCCACAGCGGCGCTAAGCAGAGCCGGGGCTGAAGTGACACCTTGCAAGACTCGAAGGTAGCCCGGCCAGGAATCACCAAGAACGGAGACACGCGTTCCGGCTGGCATCGTATGGAGGAAATTGATGGCCGCCTGTTTAACATGTAGCTGGCTGGCGATAGCATTTCCCAATGGAATGCTACCGTCATCCTCCGGTTCGAGATTCATAAAATCTAGAAAGAGGATGTTGACGGCACTGCTGGCTGGGGGTGGTTGCTGGTTGGAGTAGATGTTGGGCGGCAGCTTCTCCGGCTCGCGCACAGGCTCGCTGCCGAACTCCGCAAAGCTGCGGATGGACTGCGGCTTGCCGTCTTCCTTGAGAGTAAAGTCTTTCTGCTTCAGCCCATGCACCGGGTTACCCTTGTCATCGGTGACGGTGACACCGACGATCGTCTCGCGCGAGGTGACGCGAAGGGTTGGCACCGTGGAAAGAGGTGGGGGCGCAGTGTCCTGGGTGGGGAAGGTTAGGATTATGCCTGGTTGAGCAGCTGCGTCAGGCCGCATCGAACTGACAGACGCAAGGATCGTAAATACACATGCCGCAGCAAGGACCCTACTGCTGGATTGCATTGCAGAGATCCTCCTGAATTGCTCTACCTGGGATCGTCAGACTCTTCTTGCAAGTCATAGAAATCTTTCGGAGTCATACTACGCGTCCAGCCATTTCGATGCAAAGACGTTCTGTATCGTGTATGGCCGGAAACACCCCTCCATAAGTCGTCCTTCTGCGCAGCCATCGAAAGTCGTCCTTCTGGCGTAGCCAGAATCTCCGTATTTACCTTCCGCCCTTGCCTGTTCCCTGACCCCTGATCCCTGACCCCTGACCCCTGACCCCTGTTTCCTTGTCAAGGGGGTCGAATCGCCATAAAATCTTCAAGTCCCACAATCTAAACTTCTTCCAAGCCAAAAATAGCCGAAAATAGTTGGCATACTAGTTATGCTCAAACACCTATCATTAAAGTAGGGCTTAATCTCTGACGCACCGAAAGGAACGCAATGGTCCCGAGGACCCAATCCGAGTTTCCCCTCTGCCGCCACACCATGTCCTCCATCCACTACGCAACGCCCGCTCTGTACAGCAAGCACTTTCTATGGTTCTCTCCGGGCTTTTATCCGGCCAGCTCCGCCCCTCTCGAGCCGGCAAAATGCTCTTCGCGCTCCAACAGGCAGGCAACAACCTCCGCAGGCGCTAATGGAATGAATATCTTAGCTATAAAGCGAATGGATGCATTGTCTTACAGACACTATCATCCACTAACCCACACATTCCGGCTATCTTGTGCCCAGAATACCCCCGGGGGGGGGTACCCCCCATGCACCTACGCATCCAGCTCACATCGATCTGCATCTGCCAACTGCACTCCGATACAATCATCAGGATGGCAGAACACGAACCAGGCGAGCTCGCGCAGTTACAGATGCCGGAAGCATGGCGCAGGACGGAGCTGGCGCGGCACCCGGAGCGCCCCTATCCGATGGACTTCATCGCAGCACTCTTCACCGATTTCAGCGAGATACACGGCGACCGCGCCTATGGCGACGACACAGCGATGGCGTGCGGCATGGCACGCTTCCACGGACGGCCAGTGATGGTGGTGGCGAACCTGAAGGGCCGCTCGATCAAAGAGCGTGTGGAACGCAAGTTCGGCTCGCCCGACCCGGAAGGTTACCGCAAGGCGTTGCGCGCAATGCGCATTGCGGAGAAGTTCAGCCACCCGGTCTTCAGCTTCCTGGATGTTGCGGGCGCGAACCCCGGTATTGGCGCCGAAGAACGCGGGCAGGGTGAAGCAATTGCCAGAAACCTGCTGGAGATGTCGCGGCTCCGGGTGCCTACGATTGCTACGATTACCGGCGAGGGTGGGTCGGGAGGCGCGCTTGCGCTCGCTGTGGCCGACCGCGTTCTGATGCTGGAGAATTCCATCTACTCTGTGATCTCGCCCGAAGGATGCGCTTCGATTATGTGGAAGGATTCGACCAAGAAGCAGCAGGCCGCAGAGGCGCTCAAGTACACGGCCCACAGCGTCAAGGCGCTGGGATGCGTCGACGATGTGCTGGGCGAACCCGAAGGAGGCACGCACAACGACCCCTCGCTGGCCATGGCGCTGGTAGACGAGCGGCTGCGATTTCATTTAGCAGAGTTAGACGCAAAACCACTGGAGCAACTGTTGGAAGAGCGCTATCAGAAGTTTCGCAATATTGCGCAGTTCTACACAACCGCCGAATGATTTCGGGCCCAGTCCGAGAACCAGATAAGCGAAAAATAATGCCGGACCCATCCACCCCCAGCGCCGTACCACAGTTACCTGCCGATTTAGCAGACCGACGGACCAGGCCACGTTCGCTCGACCTGGCTCTCTTTATTGCTGCAATTTTATGGTATCTGTGTGCCCAGGCCCTGAGCGCAAGCGCTATAAGCGCTCTGGGAATGAATCTTGATTTGGGTGACTGGTTACCGGCGATTGAAGCCGTGCTGCTGCTCTTCCTGCTGGTCTGCGGACTGGCAATGTTGCGCAGAATTGAACGCCGTCTTGCCCCGTTGCGCATCACGCTCGGCCTTCCATGTCGTAAGACAAGTCGCGAGGAATGGGCAACCGGAGCGGCCATCGGTTGGGGAATTGCGATTGCGTCCGTGCTACCAATGGTTCTGGCACGCGGACTCAATACCCAACTATGGATCGCACCCCATGCCTTTCTGCTCTTCGGGCTCAGCCTTTTGACCCCGGCTCTTCTCACCCTGGCGCATACGTTGGCGATCTATGGATACGGATTCCAGCGCCTGATCGACGCGACTGGTCCGGTGCGTGCCACTCTGATTCTGATGGCTGCGGTTTCGGTCGTACACTCCTTTGTGCCAACGCCGTACGGCACGCCTGACGGGACGCGCATCCTTGTCGATATCCTGATGACCCTGTTGCTCTGTCTCTGCTGGCTGCGTTCGCACGCAGTATGGCTTGCGTGGGGACTGCACTTCGCATGGGCAACAGCGATCGCTGTGCTCTTCGGCCTGCCCATTGCCGGTCAGGTTAGCTTTGGCTCGGTGGTGGATACGCGTGCCATCGGCCCGGTATGGCTCACCGGTGGCGAGTATGGCCCAGCCGCAGCCTTGTTCACAGGGTTGATTCTGCTAGCCGCCATTCCGATTCTGATTCGTGCTACCAGCGACTTCGCCTGGAAGTATACGCATCCGCCGCTGATTCCCGGCGGATACGACGTTACGATTGCTCCCCCCGCCGCGCATATTGCCATGGAACAGTCTGCTGAAACCGCGCAGGCCGTCCATCCAGCTTCGCTGGTACAGATCCGAAACATAGAGGAGCAACATCCTGCAGCCGAGACAGCATCCGAATGAAATCGTCAGCATGCTGGCCGCGTGAGTGCTAAAGTTTGCTTGAAAAACCGGTAAGAAAGGCGCAAGATTCACTCACCACGAGGTAGCTGCAATGGTCCTTGGTACTCATCGATGCCGACAGTACGCTGCTGAACTCACGGCCTGCTTTCTGGCTGGAGTGATGGTATGCGACTTGTCGGTAGCGACGCGTGCGCAGGTCTTTGTGGTAGGCGAGAAGTCAGCCATGGCGAGTGTCTCCACCGACTTCCATCCAACGCGGATCGAGTTGCCCGCGAATCCCATCACAGAGCGCGGAAAGAGAGACCTGGTACGCAATCTGGAGGCCGAACAAGGCTTTGCGCATCGTGCTCTGCCCGTAGGCGAAGACCTGATCCTGATTGCAAATGGTAATCTCACACCAACGGGAGACGCCTACAAAGAGATGCTGTACAAGAAAGGACAGTCCGCTGCGCCGGGAGATCGTGTCGTTCTAACTGCGGTGATAGTAAAGGATGACCGTATCGTGATTGACCTGAATGGCGGACCATACCTGAATCACCGTTTTCTACGCCACATCGACCTAAACGGCATCCCCTTGGTCCCTCAGGATGGCGCGCAGGTGACTGGATGTCGCGTAACCCTTGTCTTCGAGGGCGGACTGCCAGAGGTGAGTGCTCCAGAGGTAAAGGCACTTCTGGATCCAATCGTCGATTTTGGGGTGAAGACTTCGGCCGAGGCCTACGCAGCTTCGCTGCCGAAGTTCCTTAAAGATGCGATTGCACAACACGATGTGCTCGTGGGCATGGACCGCAAGATGGTGCTTGCCGCCATGAGCGAACCTCTATCGAAGGTGCGTGAACTGGTTCCCGGCTCGACAACGAGGCGCTATGAGGAGTGGATCTACGGGCAACCACCGCAGACGGTGCGCTTCGTCCGCTTCGAAGGCGACCGCGTTACACAGGTGCGCATCGCCGCACTGGGCAAGCCCCTCGTAACCAACACGGAGAACGAAATGCGCGGCTATCTGGACCCGCAGGACACACACGAGATTGCGATGGGAGACGCAAAACCAGGCAACGGAGAGAATGGCAGCCGCAAACCTCCCACCATGCTGAAGCCAGGTGAATCCGCACCCGGAAGCCAGAAGCGCGTGCTGCTACCGGTTCCAGCTTCTAGTCCTCCGCAGGACAAGAGTGCGTCGGCGAATCCATCAAGCACACCGAACGATAAGTCTGTAGACGTACAAACGTCTGCAACGCCATAGCTGCACCTAAGGAATTTACCTTGAGACTTTGTTTCGCTTCAAATGTATCGTTGCGTGACAAAGATCACTTCTTGTCGTTGCACGTGTTGGTAATGTGCTGGACATATGAAAATTATTACTAAATTGCTTTTGACGTCGATTGCTGTCAGCTTTCTGTCGAGTGCATCCATTCTGTTGGGCGAGAGTAAAAACCCAGTTGATTATGCGTTGCGCATCCATATTTACAGTAAAAACCAGACTACCTTTTACAGCAGAACAATAGTGGAAGAGGCAAAGGGCGATGGTCGCGCCAACCTATTTGAATCAGATGATGTGCATGGTCTCGATTTCAATTATTCGTGCAGTGAGAAGTTGAAGGCATCGTTTGGATATGAAACATATGTAGCAAAATGGAAGAAGCAGGACAAGGTGTTGACCGTGCTGTTGCCTGTTATGGGTAAGGCAAACACATTCACCGTTTGCGATCTAAATGTTGCCCTCAGGGACAACGTATATAAACGGAGCAACGGCAAGATGGGAGAGGAGCCGGCGGCGAAATACAAGACCTGGATGGCGAAGCATGACTACGATCCGGTGCATGGCAAGAACACACCGCACAATCTGAGCGCTGCGGAGAAGGCGGACGTAGAGGAACCGCCTGATGCGGCTTCTGCACCAGTTACGTCAAAATGATAGCAAGGAGTGACGGTTGGAGAGGAAGGATAGGATTGGATAATTATCGGCACTCTTGCGCACATGGTTACTTCATCGTGCAGAGGCCAAGGTGACTTGCTGGGCCTCTAGCAGTTCGCGGATTCCCTTTTCTGCGTAGTCGAGCATGGCGGTGAGCTGGGCCCGACTGTAGGAGACGCGCTCGGCAGTAGCCTGCGTCTCGACCAAACTGCCATCCGCAAGCATCACCACATTCATGTCTACATCGGCGCGCGAGTCCTCTTCGTAGGCCAGGTCTAGCAGGATATTGCCATCGACGATGCCAACCGAGGTGGCAGCCAGCATCTGGCGCAAAGGCGAGGTCTTCAGCGTGCCGGCAGCAACTAGCTTATTCAGTGCCAGTGCCAGTGCGACCGATGCTCCCGTGATAGCTGCGGTGCGCGTTCCTCCGTCGGCCTGTAGTACGTCGCAGTCTAGGATGACGGTGCGCTCGCCTAGTGCCTTCATGTCCACCACGGCGCGCAGACTGCGCCCGATAAGGCGCTGGATCTCGTGGGTACGGCCGCCGACCTTACCGCGTTCGGATTCGCGCGGAGTGCGGGTTAGCGTAGCGCGAGGAAGCATTCCGTACTCTGCGGTGACCCATCCGCGACCGGAGTTGCGCATCCATCCGGGAACGCCGGTCTCGACGGTAGCGTTGCAGAGAACCCGTGTGTTGCCCGTCTCTATGAGGACGGAACCTTCGGCTGTGGCGACATAACCAGTGGTAAAGCGGACTGGGCGAAGAGCATCGGCGGCGCGGCTGTCGGGACGGAAGAGCTTGTTGGCATTTGGAGCCGAAGATGTCGCAGCAAGCTGTACGGATGCGAAGGAAGCCATGGCGTGATTATAGTGGTGCAACGAGAGGGACGCTTCCTGAATCGGGAATGGCTCCATTTTGGGAATTTAGGAGTTGGTATTGTTTTGTGAGCAATAGCAATAACGGAGTATGGCCTGGCGGTGGTAGTGGAACGTGTTGGCGATTGAAGGGTTGAAATGATAGTAGGAGGTTACGGCGTGGTCTGTAGGTTTGTGCCGTTAGGCGTTGAGGAAGACTGGCCGAAGTTATTAGGGGACTGTCCAAATCCACCAGGAGAGGGCCCTAGACTATTGGGCGATTGATTGAAGCCGCTTGGCGATTGACCAAGCCCGCCCCCGCCCATTGCTGCATTTCCGTTGAGGGTTGCCGCAAGCTTCAGTAGTTCGATGCGTGGGTCGTAGATGAACTCCCATGTCTGGTATGTAGTCTGTTCGTTCGGTGTAAGGATGGAGTTGCCGGATGCATTGCTTCCAACTCCCATGAACGGTCCACCTCCCGATCCGCCAAATCCGGTTGCTGGCTGATTTCCGAATCCAGCGGCAGTTCCCAGACTTGATTGACCCCCCAATCCTGACTGACTACCACCAACTCCCGACTGGCCACCTAACGCGGACTGGGCACTGGTGTCGGCAGAACCGGGTGTTCCGAGCGCGCCATTTATACCGGCCGAGGCGTTCGCACCTCCGGCACTCCCTATACCCGACGACTGCATTCCCGCCAGTGCTCCCAATCCGGGGCCCCCTATTCCGGAGAGGGGTTCGCCGAAGAAACCCTTGACAGTAGTCTGGTTTTGTCCCACACCGATAAGGCGATAGTCGGCTTTGCCGGTGAGCGGGTCTATGTATTGTTTGCGGAGATAGCGCACATTATTGGTGTGCTCCAACTGTTCGATTGAAGCGGGGTAGTGGCCAAATTTCTTGTAGTACAACTGGATGGCACGGACGTATTGATTGGCGCGGCGCACCGACTCGGCTTCGCGTTCGCGATGAAGTGTGAAGGCCTCTTTAGACGCGGCCACGCTAAGCACAATCAAGATGATGGCAATGGTCACGATGAGGCCAAGCAGCATAAAACCTTGCTCATTGCCGGGCAGAGGGCTTGCCATATTCGTGCTATTTTCGACTTTGACCATAATAGTCAGTTGGCTAGCAGGGGAAGAGTCTGCGTGTTCTGATTGAGCATGTCTTCCACTCGGATCGACTTTTCCTCAATTGAGACCACGCGGTAACGGCGCATTACAACTTCGCCGGTGGATGCGAGAAAGACACTGTCATCATGTAGAAGAAAGGCCTGGCGTGCTCCGTTGGGCGAGGCCACTGTACCGAAAAACTTCAAGTCAATGGGCGGCGGCGGCGAAGGCGGCGGGGGTGGTGGACAGTTCGGTGGACAGGGTACAACGAGTGTTGCTTGTTCCTGTGTAGGTCTCGCAGAGGCTATCGGATTAGGAATTGTCACAGGCGGTGCTGAGTTTGCAGAGAATATATTGCGACCACTGCCGGAGTACTCCAGCGACTCGGTTACAAGCATTGCGTCCATGTGTAGGGTTGGATCCAGTGATGAATAGGTTGTGCCCACAGTTTTGGCGGCAGTCCCTGTGGGTGCATTAGCCGTTGTATTGTACTCAGAGGATGCAGAAACTGGTGCTGTTGTCGATGTTGTGGGCGTGCCGGAGTAGAAGTACTCATAGTAAATAAGCGCGGCGGCGATGAGAACAAAGACAAACACCGCTGCGATCTTCATGCGGTCTTCGGATCCACTAGTGCGGGAAATCTTCATCGTTCGAGCCCTCCATCCGCACCAATCGCGGCCGCGCCTGTAGCGGACTGTAGGCCCTGCACGATATCTCCCTGCTCATAGGTCTTCATCCCCACCTTCAAGTTCACGGTGCCGCTCTGCTGGCCAGTAAGTGTGAGAGTGTTGATGACGAAAAAGAGCTTGTCGTGCTCAATAGAGTTGATGAACTGGACGAGCGGGCGGTAATCGCCGCTAAGTGTGGCGTCAATGCGCACTTCGGTCAGCTGGTTAGCTGAGCCTATAAGTACCGGAGAGTGGGTATACTGCGCCCGACTCAGGCGCACGGCCTGCTTATTGGTCAAAGTGCCAAGCTCGGCGGCCACCTCGGAATCCGATGAGGGAAGGCGCTGCCGGGTGAATTTGTCGGCTTCCATAGTGGCTCGCGCCAGCTTGGCATCGAGCCCGCGCAGGGGCAGGGCGGCCATCCCGGCGGTCCTCAATGCGATGCGCTGCTGGGCGATTGCCGCGGAATTGTAGCGGCCAGCCGTCTGCCACAGAAATCCCATATGTGCCAGAAGATAGAGATTCATCAGAGCCAGCAGCCCAACTCCCGACCAATGAAGATTCAACGGACTCAGCAGGGCCCGTGTGCCACGCAGTGCTTGGGCGGATGAAATTCTGGATCTAACCACGGAGAGCGCACTCATTGGGTACCCTCTTTGGCGTGTTGCTTATTTGCTGGGGTGAATGGTTCCGCAGCCTTATGACTCCCCGAGACCAGTGACTTTGCTGGGATAGGCGATTTCGGATTGATGCTGACGGGATGTTTCGTGGCGCTCGTAGGACTCGCCGGTACTATATGTTCTGCAGCGATTGCCGGTTTGTTCTGTTTCAGAGTATCTTTCTGTACCGCGCTTATTTGTTTCTGTTCGCGATCTTTGATCGACATGGGCAATGGATTATAGCCGCTCATAATATCGAACTCTACGCTCCCGGGAGATACAGCTTCTGCAACTGGCTGAAGGCCTCGTTCCTGTGACTGCGCTGTTTCGTTTGCCAATCGCGGATTGAGGAAGCGCTGACTGCGCTCAAGGTTTCGTACCAGATCGACGGCCAGGTTGCGTTGCCCTGTGACCCGAAGACGGATGTTGACGCCACCCTCGATAGTGATTGCGGGGTCGATACTGGTGACCTGGACACCTGCCGGAAGAACTTGTTCGAGGTCCATCATGACCGCGGTCCAACTGAAACTTTTACGGGCGAAGAGATCGTTAAGGAACTGGGAACGTTCAAGGACGGCACGGTTCTGCGGCTCATGCATGCGAGTCTCGTTGGCCTGCCGTTCGAGTTGAACGGCGAGGGTCTGCGCTTTGAGACTGTCCATCTGAGCTTGTGCTGCGCGCAGATTCTTGTTGAGAATATGCAAACCAATGCCGAGTGCGATGGCGGTGAGAGAAAGTGCGGCCATGGTAAGGCGAAGCCGGGCAAACAGGGGCCGCATCTCGACGAAGGGGTGGGTAGCGAGATTGATTGCAATGCGCATCAGTTGGCCAACGCCCCCCGTACTCCTGCCAGCCAGCCCAAGGGAACACCTCCGGGCGAGCCGGCTGAGGATGCGCCCGTGCCGAGCGTTGAGGAGTCCAGCATATCTTTCACAACGAACGGGCACACGTGTGCATCGTCGAGTAGTTCGGACAGCGTGATAACACCCAACGTGCCGGCAGCGTGGATCGCCGAGGGCGGCGATTGAAGAGTGTCCTCATAATAAGCTGCTGCGACGCTGATCGCCTGGACGATCTCGCTGCAGGTGTTTGAGAGGCTATGCTCGGCAGCAATCTCTAGTTCGACTTGCTGCACACTCTCCTGCGTGAGAGCGGATGCACCGATCGCAGCTGCGGTATCAGCACGAAGATCCGCGCCCAGATCGACAGTACGGTGCAGCAGTAGTACTCCAGCCTTAACGATTGCGGTGGTTACGCCTTCGTGTCCCGCGTTGACCACTAGAGCTGGTGTGTCCTGTTCAGGCATACCCGCCAAGGCGGCCAAGGTGCTGGGTAGTATAGCGCCTGGCTCGAAACCGGCCTCACGGACTACCAACTCGTATTCTGCCAATAAGTCACGCGGCATGGCGACGGCTAGTACTTGTACAGAACCTTTAGATGTGGCCATCACCTGATAGCTTACTGCGGCGTCGTCGGCGTCAAATGGAAGTAGCTTTTTAAGACGGAAGCGCACAATAGGTAGCGCCTCCACGGGTTTGGCGGGAAGCTCGTCGAAGTCTAGCAGTAGGACGCGAACAGCTGCATCGGGGACAATAAGGGTGACTTCGCGCGTGCGTAGCGAAACTGCTTCAAGCGCCTTGCGGAGTGCCGCTACAACGGCTGCGCGGCCTGATGCGTCGCCACCTAAGAGGGATGGTGCAACGGAGGCGCCCAAGCCTTCAACCGTGTGAAGGCGCGGGATTACAATCTTGTCCTCCAGAGGCGCTCGTGCGATCGCGGAGAGCACAGCGAATGCGTCTTCGGCGCGAGCAGCAACAACGCCCTCGGCGCGCACCTCGCAGGCCAAGCGTGGTCGCGTTCCTAACGATCTCGGTAAAAAATTCATGCTGATTTAGACTACCTGTTCTCTTTTACATCCGTTGCAATATCCATCTGAGTTAGCTTATTGATCTGTTGAGTAACCATTGACTTCTCCGGCTGCTACTGCCTACTGTTTCCTAATCTCTGTTTTACCGCCCTGCTTCGATGAAGGTGACTTTATTGATCTCCTTGAGCGTGGTGATGCCGAGGCGGACGCGCTGGATGGCGGAGTCGCGCAGGAAGTTCATTCCCTTATCACGTGCCTTTTTGCGTATCTCGCTGCCGGGGCGCTTGGCCAGCAGCATCTCGCGAATCTCGTCATCCAGTTCCAGAAGCTCGTGTATTGCGGAGCGTCCGCGGAAGCCAGTCCCCGCGCACTCCATGCAACCGGGACCTTCGCGAAAGTTGAAGCCACGCCATTCGTCTGGTTCTAGGCCGCTGGCAAGCAACTCGGCATCGGAGTAATGCACGTCTCGCACACAGAACTCGCATACGGTGCGGACAAGGCGCTGGGCAAGAATGCAGTTCAACGCGGAGACAAAGTTGTATGGCTCGACGCCCATGTTGAGGAAACGGCCGAGAACATCGACGACGTTGTTGGCATGGACGGTGGTGAAGACAAGATGGCCGGTGAGCGCGGAGTTGATGGCGATCTGCGCAGTTTCGGCGTCGCGGATTTCGCCGACCAGAATCTTGTCGGGGTCGTGGCGTAGAATACTGCGAAGCCCACGAGCAAACGTCAGGCCCTTTTTCTCGTTGACGGGAATCTGGGTAATGCCGCGAATCTGGTACTCGACTGGGTCCTCGATGGTGATGATCTTGTCCTCTTCGGACTTGATTTCGTTGAGCGCGGCGTAGAGGGTGGTGGTTTTGCCGGAGCCGGTGGGACCGGTGACCAGCACCATGCCGTAGGGCTCCTTGATGTAGCGGCGGAAGCGCTCCAGATCGTCGGCCGCGAAGCCCACCACGTCGAGCGAGAGCTTCTTGAATTTCTCCGACATGGACTCCTTGTCGAGCACGCGGAGCACGGCGTTTTCGCCATGCACGGTGGGCATGATGGAGACGCGAAAGTCGATGAGGCGGCCCTTGTAACGCACGCGAAAGCGTCCGTCCTGGGGAACGCGGCGCTCGGCGATATCCAGCTCGCTCATGACCTTGATGCGGGAGAGGATGGTCTGGTGATGCTCGCGCGCGATGGGCGCCATGGCCTGCTGCAGGACGCCGTCGATGCGGTACTTGACCATGAGGCAGTCGTCGCAGGTTTCGAGATGAATATCGGATGCGCGGCGCTCCAACGCTGTGAAGATGGTGGTATCGACCAAGCGGATGATGGGCGAGATGTCGTCCTCGCCGGTGAGCCGTTCGATGGAGATGTTCTCGTCGGGGTTGTCTTCGTCGGAGAGAACGTCGAACGCGAGGCCCTCGCTGGCTTCGTCAAGGACACGCTGCGACTGCTCAGTCTTTTTGAGCAGATCGGTGATCTGCGACATGGTGGCGACACGAGTGACCAGGCGCTGGCCAAGCAGGCCGGAGATCTCATCGAGCATCATGAGCTTGGAGGGATCGCTGACCGCGATGGCAAGACGGCCCTCTAGCTGCTCCAGCGGGACAAAGTTGTAACGGAACATCATGTCGACAGGAACGCTCTTGAAAAGCTCATGCGAGATTTTGAAGTTCTTCAGGTCGACGAACTCAGCATGGTAGCGCATGGCGAGGGCCTGAGCGCGCTCCACCTCGCTCATTCCCATCTCGCTTATACTCAGCGGAACTGCAACCGGAGTAGCCATATATCTGTAAGACTCCCGTGAGGCGAAGTGGTTAGAACAAAAGCAGAATTTTAGTGGGCCGGAGTGATGCAATAAGCGGCTGATTAGTATCAGTTAGGGGCTATTTCAGCGAATATTCAGGACTATTTGAGGCGAGTACCCAGCTCGACGTCCTCCAGGAAGCTGGCGAGAACGGGTGCGCCTGCCGGGCCGATACTTGCGGCGACGACCATCCCCTGCGATTCCAGACCGCGCATCTTGCGTGGAGCCAGATTGGCTACAATGACCACCTTGCGGCCAATGAGGGATTCGGGGGTGTAGTACTCGGCGATGCCAGCCAGAATCTGGCGGCGGGGATAGTTGGGTCCAAGAACGACTTCGAGGCGGAGGAGCTTGTCGGCCTTGGGGATGCGCTCGGCGACGACGATCTGCGCGACGCGGAGATCGACTTTGGCGAAGTCGTCGATGGAGATGAGGGGCGAGTTGTCAGTTGCAGGTTGCGGGATGTTGGTTGGGGCGGCTGGGGACTCCACAGGATGAACAGCATTAAGGGCCTCGGAGGTAGGAATGGAGGATGCTTCAGTGAGCTCGGGTACGGGAGCGGTTGGATTTTCCATGTCAGTCATAATCTGAGCGAGTCCTTTGTCAGCGCGGGGGAATATGGGGGCGAGCGGGCCTAGTTTTGTGCCGGGTTTGAGGCCGCCCCATTGCAGGACTTTCAGTTCGCCATCGCGTGCTGCTTGTTCGATGCTTCCCAGACCGAGCTGTTGCCAGACAGAGGCAGTGGCGTAGGGGAGGATGGGGTAGAGGAGGGCGGTGATGATGCGAATCATTTCACTCGCTTGGTAGAGAGCTTGTGTTTGGACTTTTCTTGTCTCTTCGGGAGTCTCTCGCTCTTTCCATGGCTTCATCTGTGACAGTACATCGTCGGCCCACTTAACCAACCCCTGCACTCTTGCAATGAAGGCTGAGAAGTTAAGCGATTGCAGTAGTAGTTCGATTTCGGCGATACCTTCGGGAGTAAGCCCTCCAGCTACCTCTCCAATAAATTTGGCCTTGAAGGCGAGGGTGTCACCATCTTTGTAGCGCGTGTCCAATGCGGTTGGTAGAACTCCACTGAAATATTTTCCAACCATTGTTAGCGTGCGGCTGACGAGGTTGCCGTAGCCGTTGGCGAGGTCGGCGTTGTAGCGTGTGATGAGGGCGTCGAAGGAGAAGCTGCCGTCCTGGCCGAAGGGGATCTCGCGCAGGAGAAAGTAGCGGAGAACATCGGCGGCGAAGAGGTCGCGGTCTGCCTTGGTGCTCTCGGGGAACTGCTTGCCGTAGACCTCGTCTCCGAAGGCGTCGAGGATGGTTTCGGTGCGGACGACATTGCCGCGGGACTTCGACATCTTCGACTCTTCGAAGAGCAGCCAGCCGTTGGCGACGATGGATTTGGGCAGCGGCAGACCGGCAGCCAGCAGGAAGGCGGGCCAGTAGACGCAGTGGAAGCGAGTGATCTCCTTGCCGACGAGGTGGATGTCGGCGGGCCAGTATCGCTCAAACTTCGCTTGCTCGTCTAGCTTCTGCTCGGCGGTAAGATCGTCTCGGTCTTCAGCTCCGTAGCCGATGGCGGTGATGTAGTTTGCCAGCGCGTCCAGCCAGACGTAGACGACGTGCTTGGGATTGCCGGGAACAGGAATGCCCCAGTCGAAGGTCGTCCGCGATATGGAGAGGTCTTTCAGTCCGCCGCGGACGAAGCTTAGGACTTCGTTGCGAACGGTATCTGGCTGGATGTGGAGCGTGCCGGACTCGATGAGGTCGATGATGGGCTGCTGATACTCGGAGAGCCTGAAGAAGTAGTTTTCTTCGGTGACGGTCTCTAGCGGACGGCCGCAGTCAGGGCAGGGCGTGCCGGCGGGGAGATCGACGAAGGCCTCGTCGGAGACACAGTAGGCGCCGGTGTAGGAGCTGAGATAGATGGCTCCGCGCTCTTCCAGCACGCGCCAGAGGCGCTGGACGCCGCGCTTGTGGCGTGCGTCGGTGGTACGGATGAAGTCGTCGTTGGTGAGGCCCATACGCTTCCATAGGTTGCGGAAGCTGGCGGAGACCTCATCGGTGAACTGCTGCGGTGGGATTCCCGCCGCAGCTGCCGACCGCTGGACCTTCTGTCCGTGCTCGTCGGTTCCAGTGAGGAAGAATGTGTCGTCGCCCAGCAGACGTTGTCGCCGCGCGATGACATCGGCGGCGATGGTGGAGTAGGCGTGGCCGATGTGGGGGCGGGCGTTGACGTAATAAATCGGCGTGGTGAGATAGAACTTTTTCGTGGTTTCTGACATCGGCTTGAATGGCCAGTTTATCAGGTTGGCATGTCTGGACGGACTACTTTGATGCACCATGCGCTCCATCACTGAGAAGTGACGTTGCCTAACTGGTGTGGTATCAGACAGCCTGCGGTTCACCCGTGCTATCCGCTTTGACTCCCAGCCGTGGAACGAGAAGTTGGAAGATAGCGAGGGCAGCAACATAGGCCAGGGCGGCAACAGAGAAGACGAGCAATGGGTGCAGTGAAAGATTACGCTTTACGATCCAAGTGAAGCAGGCTCCGCCAACCGCGCCGAAGGCGCCGCCGATGCCAACGATGGTGGAGACAGCGGTCGATGGAAACATATCTCCGGGGGTAGAGAAGAGGTTAGCGGACCAGCCCTGGTGGGCGGCTGCGGCCAGAGCAATGATCAAGGTTGCAGGCCAGGGGTTGGCCGGAAAAATGGTGCCCATATGCGGGACAAGCATGAGCGGCAGGACCATCAGGGCCATCAACAGCATAGCTAGCTTGCGTCCGTTATTGATGGTGTAGCCGTGTTCCATAAGCCAGCCAGAGAGCGATCCGCCGAAGATGGAGCCGACGGTAGAGATGACATAGACCGTGACGATGAACCAGTAGGCTTGCTTAAGGTCTAGACCGTAGTTCCGGTTTAGGATTTGCGGGAGATAGAAGAGATAGAACCACCAAACTCCATCGGTGAGTCCCTTGCCGATGGCAAAGGCGTAGGTGCCCGGTCGTTGGAGTAGAGCGGAGAGCGGAATGTTGCCACCATAGGCTGTCTGCGATGCGAGGTCAGCGTCAAGGTTGGTCTGGGTCTGAGTAGAGCCGCGGCGGAGGCGGTTGTAGGGAAAACAGAGCCAGACGATGAGCCAGAGCATTCCCAGCGAGCCGGTGGCAATAAAGGCGGCACGCCATCCGAAGTGTCCGGTGGCGAAGCTGATTAAGAGCGGCGCGAGAAAGAAGGAAGCGCATGTACCGGAGTTGAATATGCCAACGGCTTTGCCACGCTCTTCAATGGGGAACCACTCGGTGGTGGCCTTGATGGCGGCAGGGAAGTTGCCCGACTCTCCCAGGCCTAGGAAGATGCGTGCGACGCAAAAGCCAGCGACCGAGGCGACCAGCGAGTGGCTCATGGAAGAGACCGCCCAGATGAAGATGGCGACTGCGTAACCAGTCTTTGTGCCCAGCTTGTCGATGACGCGACCGGCAAGGAGAAAACCGACGCCATACGCGATCTGAAAGAAGATGATGACGTTGCCGTAGTTATTGTCAAAAACCGGTTGATGGAATCTATCTGCAAGAGCGTTCCAGCCCATGAACGGCGCACCATGAAGGAGGGGTTCGATGAAGGAAAACACCGAGCGGTCCATGTAGTTAATGGTGGTTGCGGCAAAGAGCAGGGCGCAGACAAACCAACGTACGTTGTTACTCTGCGGCGCGGAAGCGGTGATGCTCTCTCTGGTTAAGCTGGCGGAATTGGTCGACATCGTTTATTGGCTCCGGCAGTCGTTCGCGAAGTCAACGCGCAGACCGCCTGTATTAAATAAGTTAAGAAAGCAAATATTGTCAGTTACATACGTCGTGTAGAGAAGTGCAAGACGCACACTAGTGTCAAAGCACAGCACAGCCATAGTATTCGCCCACGGACTGGATGACAATGCTGCCTGAGGAAGGATTGTGGAAGTGCAGGGGAGAGAGGCCATCAACGAGAGATGGAAGAGACACTTGCAGCAGATAAAGAGGTAGTAAGGGGTTGCAAATTCCCTAGTTGAATGTTTCTGAAGGACGGTTGAGAGTGCATGTGTTGATTGTTGAGGACGATGCTGCCTTGAGACATTTTCTGGAACAGGGTCTTAAGCATGACGGACACGATGTGACGGAGGCGGCGGATGGCGAGTCCGGGCTAGCGAGTGCGGCAAGGGTGCATCCGGATCTGATGATCCTTGACCTTGGCCTGCCACGGATGGACGGCATGGAAGTGCTGGCTGTAATGCAACAGCAATTCGGTTCTACTTCGGTATTGGTGTTGACGGGGCGGGCGGAGATGGAAGAGCGGGTGCGGTGCCTGGAATTCGGAGCTGACGATGTGGTACTGAACCCGTTCTCGTTCCATGAACTGCGCGCGCGCTTGCAGTCACTCTGGCGGAGGCGAAGCCAGTTCGAGGACCCAGTGCTGCATTTTGGCGAACTTGAGATGGACCGTGCCCAGCGCAGAGTGACCCATGCGGGGCACGAGGTGGAGCTAACTGCTACGGAGTTCTGCCTATTGGAATCACTGATGCGACGGCACGGTAAACGTGTATGTAGTCGGGAGGAGCTTCTGCGCGAGGTGTGGAAAGTACCTCATGCTGGAGAAATGGTTTCCAGCAGAGAGAGCCGTACAGAGAGCAACATTGTGGAGGTATATATCAACTATCTACGCAAGAAGCTGTATAGGGGTCATGACACTACAAAGAAGCCTTCCAGTGGTAATTCCTCGTTGATCAGAACAGTACGTGGAGAGGGATACCTGCTGGACGGAGCGAACGATGGCGACGGAGCCGACGCCGGAAGCGCATCCACTGAATGTGTAGATATATTTTCGCCGGATAGCTGCACGGCCGATGCTTGATATGGAGATTTTTACGGAAGATGGACTTTGCACAAGTCAGAGGAAGCATCTGAGTGGCACACTCCACGACTTGTGCCAACCGATGACGACATTGCAGTGCCGACTAGAGATGGCAATTCTGAGCGACTCTCCGGAGGCATATCGCGAGGCCGCTAAGAGCGGGATTATTGAGTGTAGGCGAATGGTGGGAATGGTGAAATTGCTGCGCGAGATTCTGCAGGAGGCGGCGCGGATAGGCGGAGTATCCCATTAGGGAAAACGTAGGGTTGGAGCTGCATGCTTACTGGGTTGGCAATGGGTGGGGCAGATTGGATGCAATCGGTAGGGACTGGCTGGCCACCGAATTGGCGGGAGCTGTGCTGGGTCCCAAGCCTAGCTTAATAAGGGCGCGGGAGTCCGGTACGAGTTTGGTTTGCCAACCGTTATCTGCCTGTAGCTTTTCCATGCCTGCTTGGGTCTGGGTGTCCCAGTGGCCACTAGGCTCGCCGGTAAGATAGCCAGAGCGGATGAGGGCCATCTGGATCTGCGTTGCGCGTTCATCGTCGATGAATTTCTGGCTCGGCAACCTGGATTTAGAATGCTTGTTAATTTTTGGGGAGGTGGGTCCTCTGTGCGCTCGCGTCATGGCGACTGCGGGCGCTGTGGAACCTATCAGGAGTGTTGACAACAGAACCAAGTGACCCAAACGCATGATACGGAATGACCTCAAACACTATGACTTAAAACCTTGCAGAAACCTATTTACTAACGCAAGAGTATACCCAAAAATCAAGGTTTGGCAACACGAATACAGGCTTCGGCATCCAAGGACTAGTTTCCAGATTGATTCGGGGCGTAAGCACGGTCCGGATGTACAGTACATACGCCCCCTGGTGATGGGTTAGGGCAGAGTGCCTCCAAAGAAGGTAGCTCCGTTGGGCACATTCGTTCCTTGTAGACGCACCTTGAAGGCAATGTCCTGGCCAGACTTGAGGCCGTTGACGACGGAATTAAAATCGGCCTTGTCAGAGACTGGCTTTCTGTTGATCTCGAGGATGACGGTTCCAGAGGTGATCCCGATATCTTCAGCAAAGGAGCCCGTATGAACATTTGTAACGATGACTCCGCCATGAATTCCGAGTTTGCTGGAAATCTGGGCGGGGACATTGTCAACCTGGATACCGAGCTTGCTCTCACTAGGGTCTGAGACGGACGGGGAGGCGCTCTCATTGCTTTGGCCACTGATGTCGGCTTCGAGCAGGCTACGATCACCAATACTGACGCTAGCGTTGTGCAGTTTACCGTCACGAAGATATCCCAGTTGGACGGTGGAACCTACTTTACGGGAAGAGATATCCGCGACCAGTTGGTCTCCATCTTTGATGGGCTTGCCGTCGATAGAAACAATGACGTCTTCTGGCTCGATCCCAGCCTTGGCCGCGCCCTTTCCTGGTGTAACTTCTTCGACGAAGACTCCACCATTAGCGAAGCCGTATTCGCGGCTCACAGCTGCGGGCTCTGGTCGGAAGCTGATGCCGATGGAACCACGCGTTACCTTGTGGTCGGGGCTGAT
>Ga0316226_1000169_pt1 | contig 100953 bp, 83 predicted proteins | sample TBH18017metaG_FD_206009 | JGI IMG/M metagenome (GOLD analysis project Ga0316226, IMG submission 206009) | Freshwater microbial communities from Trout Bog Lake, Wisconsin, USA - TBH18017 | ecosystem: Environmental > Aquatic > Freshwater > Lake > Hypolimnion/Profundal zone | place: USA: Wisconsin...
CGCGCCGAGGAAAAAGCCAAGTTGGACGCCAAAGCAAAGGCCGCTGCTGATGCCAAGGCCGCTGCTGATGCCAAGGCCGCTGCTGAATCCAGTCTCGCCCAGTTTGCACCCAACCAATCGGCCGCCGGTGACCCACAATGACCTGTCTTGCTTTGTGGATGCCGCAACTCGATCAGATCTTTGTAACAGCCTCTCACTGGCTGCTCAGCTACCTTCCCGCCGCGCTGCAACCGTTAGCCTCAGCCATTCTGTCGGTTGCGGCCATCATTGTCGCCTTCGCCACACTGTTCGCACTCACCACACTGCTGGAACGCAAAGGGTTGGGTAGAATGCAGAACCGCTACGGGCCGAATCGCGTTGGCCCATGCGGCCTGTTTCAACCTCTCGCCGACGGTGTAAAGTCGCTCACCAAAGAAGACATTGTGCCCATCCGCGCAGACCGTGCTGTGCACTTTATGGCGCCGGTGCTACTGGTTGCCGCCTCCTTCATGGGGTACGCTGTGCTTCCCATCGGGCGCAACATGATCATGGTCGACATGAATGCCGGCGTGCTCTTCTTCTTCGCCGTCGGGTCGCTCATGGAGTTGGCCGTCTTCATGGCAGGATGGTCCAGCCGCAGCAAATACTCCCTGCTAGGTGCCATGCGCGCCATCGCCCAGATGATCAGTTATGAAGTTCCCCTGGTGCTTGCCTCCATCGTCGTGTTAATGCAGGCAGGCTCCCTTTCTACCGTATCCATCGTGAATATGCAGGCCTCGTATTCGGGAATATGGCCGCATTGGTTCGTATTCACTCCCTGGGGATTCGCCGGATTCGTTCTGTTCATGATCGCGGCCACCGCAGAATCCAACCGCTCGCCCTTTGATCTGCCCGAGGGCGAATCGGAGATCATCGCCGGATACTATACGGAGTACTCCGGCTTCAAATTCGCTCTGTTCTTTCTGGGGGAATACATCGGTATGTTTGCCACCAGCGGAATGGCAATTACCTTGTTTCTGGGCGGATGGTCCGCGCCGTTTTCATTCCTCGCGTGGGTTCCTTCTTACCTCTGGTTCTTTGCAAAGCTTCTGACTATTATTGCCATCTTCATTTGGGTGCGTGGTACGCTTCCTCGCCTACGCATGGACCAATTAATGAACCTCGCATGGCAGTTCATGCTTCCCATGACATTGTTCAATCTCATCATTGCCGGGGTCTGGCATTTCATGCCGGGCGGCCTATTACGCTGGCTTGTCTGCAGTACCATGGTTGTCGTTCCGTGCATCCTGTTTGGCGGCGGCTTGAAACGTAAGAAGAAATTCCAAATCCGTACCTATCATTTTTCCCAGTGATGCAATAACTACCGCAAAATTCTGACTTAAATGTGTAACTGAGTTTTTACAGTATCCATGATCGAGTTATATAGATGACCGCATCCTTCATGATTCTCGCTGTGCTTACGGTTGCCGGAACCGTGTCCGCCATGGGCCTGCGCAACGCAGTACACTGCGTGTTGGCGCTTGCTTTGAGTTTTGCAGGCATCGCAATGCTCTACCTTCAACTCGGTGCGCAATTCGTAGGATTTACCCAAATCCTCGTCTATGTCGGTGCAGTTGCCATCCTCGCAGTCTTCGCCATTATGATGACCCATAACGATAAGCCGATGGCTCTGCCGGATTCCCATGCTGCATGGGTTGCGGGATGTGTTGTGGCAGTCGCCGTCTTTGCAGTCCTTACCAGGGCCATCGTTTCCAGTACGACCGCAGTTCAGATACAGACGCAGACGGTCGCCCCCCAACCTGGAGTAACAGTGCAGCAGATCGGCGATGCTCTGCTGCATCGCTTCGTCGTGCCCCTGGAGATAATGGGCGTACTCTTGACCGCTGCCCTCATCGGTGCCGTCGTCATCGCAATGGACCGTAGGGAGGAGATGAAATGAACTCCCTACAAAGCTATCTGATCTTGTCTTCGCTCCTATTTTCCGTCGGACTCGCCGGTGCCTTAACCCGCCGTAATGCCATTCTTGTCCTCATCGGAATAGAACTGATGCTCAACGCAGCCAACCTGAACTTCATTGCATTTTGGCGCTATGGCCCTAACCCTGAAGCTCTGACCGGCATCATGTTCACAATTTTTTCAATCAGCATCGCAGCCGCGGAAGCAGCAGTCGGTCTGTCGATCATCCTGGCTGCATATCGCCACTCCCGCACCACCGACTTAGACCAGATGAATTCACTGAAAGGATAGGAACGTTAGAAGTCTTTTAATAGAAATATCGCAAGCTACAATTCACCTTCAACAATTCCAGTAGTCTTTATAACTTTTCTTCTTGGCATCTTCTAGGACTCAATGAGCTGGATCGTTCAATATCTGTGGCTAATTCCCGCGCTGCCTATCTTCGCCGCGGCAATCAGTACTCTGCTACCCCAGCGTAGCCGCACGTCTGCGGCAGCCCTTGCCATCGGCTCCATGGCAGCCTCGTTTCTGCTCTCCATCGCAGCACTTCTCCATGTGCTCTCCACGCGTGGCGACCAGGTTCTCACCTTCAACTTTCGCTGGTTTCAGTTTGGAAATGAATGGCTCAAACTGGGCTGGATGCTCGACCCGCTAACTGCGGTCATGCTCGTGATGGTCACCTTCGTCGGCCTTTTGATCTTCATCTACAGCGTCGGATATATGGCCCACGACGATAATTTCACGCGCTTCTTCTGCTTCCTCGCGCTCTTCGCCGGAGCCATGCTGGGCGTTGTCATTGTCAACAGCCTTCTTCTTCTTTTTATGTGCTGGGAGATCGTAGGCCTCACATCTTACCTGCTCATTGGCTTTTGGTATTACAAGCCGGAGGCTGCGGCCGCTGCAAAAAAAGCCTTTATCACCACACGCATTGGAGACCTCGGCTTCCTCATTGGCATGGTCTGGCTCTATGCTCAGTCGCATACCCTGCTTTTCTATGACGCCGGTACCGGATGCCTCGAACAGGCCTCCCTGGCTCACCTCGTCATCACTACATCTGCCCTGGGTCTCACTGCCTCGAGCGCCATCGGTATTCTCATCTTCTGCGGCGCGGCGGGTAAATCCGGCCAGGTTCCTCTGCATGTATGGCTGCCCGACGCAATGGAGGGGCCAACGCCAGTCAGCGCGCTCATTCATGCTGCCACCATGGTCGCTGCCGGCGTCTTTCTCATCGCGCGCATCTACCCACTCATGGCTGCCCACGTAGCCACTGTGCTTACCCCAACGATCGCACTCCAGGTTGTTACATGGGTCGGCGCCATCACGGCGCTCTTCGGCGCGTTGATTGCCGTCGCGCAGTTCGACATCAAACGAATTCTCGCCTACTCCACCGTCTCACAACTCGGCTACATGATGATGGGCTTGGGAGTTGGTGGTGTCGCGGTTGGCATGTTCCACCTCATTACCCACGCATTTTTCAAATCACTCTTATTCCTCGGCGCGGGATCTGTGATCCATGGATGCGATGGCGAACAGGACATCCGGCGCATGAGTGGCCTGCGCAGGTTCATGCCCATCACCTTTGCTGCTTATGCCGTGGGAATGCTCGCATTATGCGGATTTCCATTCTTTTTCTCCGGCTTTTGGAGCAAAGACGATATTCTCCGCTCCGCCCTAACTTGGAGCGTATCCCGCGCGCCTTTCTATATGGGTGCATTCGGCGCACTACTCACCGCCTTCTACATGACGCGCCAGGTCTTCTATGTCTTCTCAGGCAGCAATCGCCTGGCTGCGTCAAGTCACGATGACCCGCAACTCGCTGCCGACTTTGAAGACCCCGCGCATCACGCCGCGCACTCTCCGCATGAGAGCCCTGCCGTCATGACCGTTCCTCTGGTCCTCCTCGCCGCATGTGCCATACTGCTTGGTTGGATCGGGACTCCTGCGTGGCCCTGGTTCCAGTCCTTCCTCGACGGCACGCAGACGACGTTTGCTTTTTCAGCATTCTCAGGCCTCAACGTCCTGCCGGTCATGATCTCCTCCTCTCTACTCGTCTTTTGCGGCCTTGGACTCGGTTGGGCGCTGTATGGACACAATCCGATTCAACGCGCGAACGATCCGGACCAACTCGAAAAATTGCAACCTTCCGTCTTTAGCCTCTTCGGTCATGCGTTTTATGTCGACGCTTTCTATGACGCGACTCTCATTCGCTGCAATACCTGGTGGGCTAAAGTCTGTGACTGGCTCGACCAATGGGTCTGGAATGGAGTCGTGCAAACGATTTCCTACTTCGTGGTTGGCATGGCTCACCTGGACAACTTTTTCGATGCGGCCATTGTGAATGGCAGCTTCGATGAAGGATGTCAGAGCGTATCGCGCTCTGGACAGATTTTGTCTCTGTTCCAAAATGGTCAGATTCAAAGTTATTTGCGGATCATCGGCTGCGCGCTAATATTGCTAGTCGTGTTTCTGCTTTGGGGGGCGAAGGTATGACCGCCTTTCCATGGATCTCCCTACTCACCGTACTGCCTCTGGTTGGCGCTCTCGTCCTTATGGCCTTTGGCGGACTGGGAAAGCTGTTTGTCCGCTTCTCGGCACTCGCCTTTAGCCTCGCTGGGCTGCTTATCACTCTCTTCCTTTGGCACCACTTTGATTCCAACTCCGGAAGTCTTCAATTTCAAGAACGCCTCAGTTGGATTCCCTCCCTCAATGTGGACTATCGCGTCGCAATCGACGGACTTGGGCTTCTCATGCTGTTGCTCACATCCATCGTGGTGCCGATCGCCATCATTGCATCCTGCCGCATTCAGGAACGAGTGCCGCTTTATTATTCCCTGATCCTCATCCTGCAAACTTGCCTCTACGGCACATTTACTGCATTAAATTTCTTTCACTGGTTTATTTTTTGGGAATTGAGCCTTATTCCGGCATTTTTTCTTATCCGGCTATGGGGTGGACCGCGGCGCAGCAGCGCAGCGACCCAATTTCTGGTCTATACCATGGTCGGCAGCGTGGCTATGTTGTTGTCTTTTCTAGCCATATTTCTGGCCACCCATAAATTCGACTTCATCGATCTTGCGACAATGGCACACAACGGCCAGCTTATGCCTGCCGTAATTGACAAACTGGACTGGAGCAGGTTCACTCCAGACCATCTGGCTCTTATTATTTTTGCAGGCGCATTTCTCGGCTTCGCAGTCAAAGTCCCCCTCTTTCCCTTTCACACCTGGCTGCCCTCTGCATACTCAGAGGCTCCCACAGGAACTACAATTCTTCTCACCGGTGCCATGTCCAAGATGGGAGTTTACGGCTTCCTGCGCATCCTGCTTCCCATCTTCGGCGCGCAGATGCAGGTTGTACTGACGCCACTTCTGTGGCTTGCCGTCGCTACCGTTATCTTTTCTGCATATGCCGCGCTTGCTCAGAAAGATTTAAAACGCATCTTTGCCTACTCCTCCATCAATCATCTCGGCTATTGCCTACTGGCCATCTTTGCCGTCGCAAAATTTACCGGCGCGAACACATCTCTCACTGCCCAAAAGTATGCAGCAATGGATGGCGTCTTCCTGCAGATGTTCAATCATGGACTTACTGCCGCAACGCTATTCTGGTTCATAGCCTTGCTGGAGAAGCGTAGCGGCGGTCTCCGTGGACTAGACGATTTTGGCGGTCTGCGCAAGGTTGCCCCGGTCTTTACCGGACTCATGGGCATCGCACTGTTTTCATCCCTGGGCCTACCTGGTCTCAATGGTTTCATCGGCGAGTTCCTCATCTTTAAAGGATCTTTTCCACTTGCAACCTGGGCTTCTTCGCTTGCAGTGATTGGCCTGCTTATGACTGCAATATTTGTTCTTGGAGTTTTGCAACACGTCTTCTCTGGCCCGCTCAACCAATACTGGCTCAGCTTCCCCGATCTCTCCGTTGGAGAGCGGCTGGCTCTTGCACCTGCAATTGGCCTGATGTTTGCGCTGGGCCTCTATCCTCAACTGCTACTGGGAACCATCAACAATACAGTCATTCAGTTAGTACAACAAATAAAGTTTTGAACGATCCATGAATCCGGTGTTTCGATAATGCTTGCTTGGACCATTTACATCTCGTTTGTTGGCGCGGCTGCCATGCTTCTTATGCCCAGAAGCAGCGTTGCCTCAGTCCGCATCTTCGCCCTGCTGACAACGGTGGTCGGGTTTGCAATTACCCTGAGCTACTTTCTGATGCACAGAACTGGAGAGATGCTGACGATCGCTCGTGTGCCGTGGATTCCCTCTCTCGGCATCGAATTTCATCTTGCAGCAGACGGCATCAGTCTCACCCTGGTTTTGCTCACCGGAATTATTGCGATCACCGGGATCCTTTTTTCCTGGAATATTGAAGAGCGCACCAAGGAATTCTTTGTCTTATACTTACTTCTCATCGGCGCCGTCTATGGAGTATTTCTTAGTTACGATCTATTCCTGCTTTTCGTCTTTTACGAAATCGTTATTATTCCGAAGTATTTTCTGATCGCCATCTGGGGTTCAACTCGCCGCGAATATGGTGCCATGAAGCTTGCCATCTATTCCTTTGTCGGCAGCGCCATGGTCCTGATTGGACTCATCGCCGCCTATGTCGTGGCAGGCGCAAAATCCACCTCGATCAGCCAGTTGGCACAGTTTCCGTTCTCACCGCACTTCCAATTATGGGTATTTCCGCTCGTGTTTATAGGTTTCGCCATTCTTGCCGGCATGTGGCCTATGCATACATGGGCGCCCACAGGCCACGTAGCCGCTCCCACAGCTGCTTCCATGCTGCTTGCTGGTGTCGTTATGAAACTCGGCGCCTATGGCTGCCTCCGCGTCGCTATGGTCCTCTTCCCGCTTGGCCTGGGACCGTGGGGCTTCCATGTCTTCGGTCTTGGTTCCTGGCGCGATGTCTTTGCCTTGCTTGCAGTCATTGGAATCATCTATGGCGCGCTGGTCGCTCTAGTACAAAAGGACTTCAAATTTGTCATCGGGTACTCCAGCGTCAGCCACATGGGCTTTATTCTGCTTGGCCTGATGACTCTGAATCAGATTGGAATCTCAGGAGCCGTGTTGCAGATGTTTTCCCATGGCATCCTGGCTGGCCTGCTCTTCGCGGTCGTTGGGCGCATGGTGTATGCCCGCACCCATACCCGCGACCTCGCTGCTCTGAACACGATGAATCTCCATAAAATTATTCCCTTTGCCGCTGTCACCTTTGTCCTTGCCGGAATGGCCAGCATGGGCTTGCCGGGATTCAGCGGCTTCGTCGCAGAATTGATGATCCTTATCGGAGTTTGGCGCGCTTATCCCCTGCTTGCTCTCTGTGTGGGATTCGGGATTGTAGTCGGAGTTGTGTACATCTGGCGAGCCATGCAAAAAGCATTCTTTTTGGGCGCGGACGTCCAACCAAACATACCCCATTCACCTCTGCCACCCATCACTCTTCCGGAACGTATTGGCGCAGTCATCCTGATCGCTTCCAGTGTTCTGGTCGGACTATATCCGCAGATGCTTCTGAATATTGTCATTCCTGCATTGAATTCCCCACTGTTTGATGGTTTGCGCAAAGGGAGTTGGCAATGATCGCAATCAACAATGCGCAACTGCTGCGGCTCGCATTACCGGAGGTCATCGTCGTAACTACGGCGCTGATCGTGATGGCAGCAGACTTCTTGTTCCTGCACAGATTCAACTCACACGTCCGATTCTTCCTCGCTGCCGGACTTGGTGTCCTCGGCTGTACCGGCGCGATCTTACGGATAATACTTGCTCCCGAACTCGCCAATATTTTTAACGGCGTGCTCCTCTCGAATCCATTGACCCAACTAGTGCAGATTGCAGTGCTCGTACTGACAATATTTACACTGCTGTTTTCTGTAGATTCAACTTTCACGCAGCACGTTGGCGAATTTGTCCTACTGCTCCTTGTCGCGACTACTGGCATGATGTTTCTCGCAGGCACACAGGATCTTCTGGTTATTTTTATCTCCCTGGAGCTACTAAGCCTGTCACTCTACATTCTTGTTGCCTTCAATAAATCCAGCGCGCAATCGTGGGAAGCAGCATTGAAGTATTTTCTCTTCGGCGGAATGTCGGCTGCGTTTCTACTATTTGGATTTAGCGTGCTCTACGGTCTATCAAATTCCACAAGCCTTCCGTTCATCGCTGCGGCCATTCACGGCCCAACGCTGAATCCACTCCTGGTCATCGCCATCGTAACTACTGCCATAGGATTTGGCTTTAAAATCGCTGCCGCCCCATTTCATTTCTGGGCACCCGATGTATACCAGGCAGCACCCGCGCCTAGCGCTGCATTCATCGCGTCGGGGTCCAAGGTTGCCAGCTTCTTCCTCTTCTTCCAGGTCATGGCAATAGGGCTTGCAGGTGCGGAAGGCACCGCAACGCTTCCCGACTTAGTGCGAGGCTGGGTGCCGGTGTTGGCCCTTATGTCCACCGTATCCATGTTGCTGGGAAATCTGGTCGCCATCCGACAGTCCAGTCTGCGCCGATTGCTCGCATACTCGGCCATCGCTCATGCGGGAACCATGCTTCTGGCAATTGTGGCCCACACCCAACTGAGCCTCGCTGCTCTGCTGTATTACGTTATTACCTATGCACTGGCCACGCTTGGTGCATTCGCTGTGATCTCGGTGGTCGAACAGCAGATGGGCAACGATGAACTCTCCAGCTTCGACGGTCTCGGCAGACAAGCACCCATGCTCTCATTTTGCCTTGCGACCTTTATTCTTTCGCTCGCTGGCATCCCCCCTCTTGCCGGCTTCTTCGCCAAATTTTATCTCTTTGTAACTGTGCTGAATGCGACGTCAGGTTCCCTGGGTCTGCTATGGCTCATCGTTCTCGCTATTGCCATGAGCGCCGTCTCGCTCTACTACTACCTGCGTGTACTCAAACGAGTCTATGTCACACCTGCCGCCACTAACGCGCCTGCGTTCCGTACACCTGCTCTTACCCAGATCCTTCTGCTCGTGCTTGCCGCCGCCGTTATTCTACTCGGCTGCGCTCCGCAACTGCTCCTGCGCTGGATCGACGCCGCCATCCAGGTCTCCGGCCTCTGATATTTCACAAGTCAGTTCATGCACTGGATTTCATCGCTAATGCAGTCAGCCGCATGTGTTGATGCGCGCCAATTTACACCATCACACGCGCCGCTGCACGCAACGTCTGTCGCCGCACCGTCAACGCCTCGATGCGGTCCCGCAATACGGTGTACCCACAACCAATTCCTTGAGGCACCTCAATCTCACCCTTGGCACTAACCGTCACCTCCGGCTCTATGATGTCTTCCGCCCAGTAGCGCGCCGACGCCGATACATCGCCCGGCAGTGAGAAGTTCTCCAGCGACGAAAGCGCGATATTGTGTGCTCGCCCGATCCCCGTCTCCAGCATGCCTCCGCACCACACCGGAATGCCGCGTTCCGTCGCCGCATTGTGCACCGCAATCGCCTCCGAAAATCCGCCCACGCGGCCAACCTTAATGTTAAGAATGCGGCACGATTCCATGTCGATAGCCGCTAGCGCGTCCCTTCGGTTGTGGATCGATTCGTCCAGGCAGATCGCCGTCTCCAGGCGTTTCTGCAACATCGAATGAAAGTAGAAATCGTCATACCATAACGGCTGCTCGATCATCAGCATCTTGAACCGGTCCCACCCTGCAATGTGGTCAAAGTCCACAATACGATACGCCGAATTGGCGTCGCAGCTCAGTTGTATCTTCGGCCAGCGCGCGCGCACCTGCTCGAATATGTTGCTGTCCCATCCCGGCTTGCACTTAAGCTTGATGCGCTGATATCCGGCCTCCAGTGCCTCTGCGATCTTATCCATTAGAATCGCCGGCGATGGCTGAATGCCGATCGAGACACCACACGGAATTACCCTGCGCGTACCACCCAGCAACTTCGTCAGCGACACGCGTTTCTTCTGCGCCTCCAAATCCCATACAGCGTTCTCCAGTGCAGCCTTGGCCATGCGGTGACCGCGTATCTGGCAGAACAGCGTCGGGCAGCTTCCGCCGCCTACCACTTCCTTCCCCACAAGACGCGGCGCTAACTCCGTCTCCGTAACAATCCATGCGGTGTCGATGCTCTCATCGGAGTAGTACGGATGTTCGCCCGCCACGCACTCGCCCCAAGCTGTAAGTCCGTCAGACTCGATCTCTACCAGTAGTATTCGGCGGGTTGTGGTCAGGCCAAAGCTCGTTTCAAAGGGAAATGCGAGAGGCATGTTGATCTCGCGTAGATGAACTGCGTCGATGGTCAGCATTATTGTCGTCCTGTCGTGATCGGCTCTATTACTACTTGGCCCTGCAAACTCTATTTGATTCGATGATTTTTTTTCTTATTAGCTGTCCCTGGTCTTATAGTCCGCTTGCTCGTCCCAGCAGAAAGAATCCGTCGCCGTTCGCACATCGCTCATAGCCAATCACAGCCAGCCCACGCGCAAAAGCCGACTCCAATATAAGCCGGTTGCGCGTCTGCAGCGACTCAGCCAGACTACGCCGTCCCGGGTCGCGTTTCCAGTCATGGATGATGCATGGTACGTCGATTCGCTCCATCACGTCATCGCTAACTAGCACGGTTTCACTGTTTTTCGTTTTTCCTTCGTCGTGCACTTCGCCTAAAACCCGCTGCACCCGCTCAGACTTCAGCCACCATTCCACAATCAGCCGGTCAGTAGGCAGTCCGCCCTGCAACGGAGAAGTCGATGGTCCATAAATATTTCTCAGATAGCGCCGCGCAATCGCGCCCAGCCGTGCAATGTTCAGGTGGGCATTCTTAATCTCCAACGGATCGAAGGTCCACTCCATTAATTCAATTCCGCGTGCCAGCGCATCGTCACGCTGCGCCAGTTTCAATCTGCGCCCCAGCCCTTCGTTGCGGTACTCCGGCAGTACAGCCAGCATGTGGGAGTGCAGGTATGACCGTCCGTCGCGATAGCCGGGAAACGCCATCGCAAATCCCACCAGGGTCTTTCCGTCATAGGCCCCCAGCACCTGTCCGCCAATGCGCTCGGCCACAATAAACACCCGCTTCGGAATCAGGTCGCTGTCGCTGTAGCCCCACACCGCTAGCTGTATCTCGACGCACTGTTCAAAGTCCGTCAGCTTCGTTACCGGTGCAATCTGTATCTGCTTCGGCTCGCTCATGCCCTCAACCCGTTCGGTTCAGCCTGACTGCTACGCTTCGCCCGGTTCCACATTGCATCCAGTTCAGCAGGAGTGAGCGAACTCAGCGCATCAAAGCCTCCCGCCTCCGCCTCCATCGCGCGAAAGCGCGCGCGAAATTTCGCGTTCGCGGCTCTCAAAGCGGACTCCGCATCAACCTTCAAATGCCGCGTCAGATTCACCGCCGTAAACAGAAGATCGCCCAGCTCTTCTTCCATGCGAACGTGCTGTCCTTTATCATTTCTCACCAACTCCGCCTTCAGTTCGCCAATCTCTTCCTGCATCTTCTCGAAGAGTCCCTCCACATCGGGCCAGTCGAAGCCAGCCTTCGCCGCCTTCGAGCCCAGCTTGCGCGCCTCCATCATCGCCGGCATCGAGCGCGGAATCTCATCCATCGCCGAAGCCGCACCGCCCCCTTCCGCACGCTTCTCGTCCTGCTTGATCTGCTCCCAGTTGCGCAGCACCGCATCTGCATCCGCCGCGTCGGCCAGCTTGCCTTCCACAGGAAACACATGCGGATGCCGTCGCACCAGCTTCGCATTCAGATTTGCCGCAACGTCGCCAATATCGAAGTAGCCCGCCTCCGAGGCCATCTGCGCGTAAAAAAAAACCTGCAGCAGCAGATCGCCCAGTTCGTCCTTTAGTTCAGGCCATGCCCGCCGCTCAATCGCATCGAAAACCTCGTAGGTCTCTTCCAGTGTGTAGCGCTTGATGGTGTCAAAGGTCTGCTCGCGGTCCCACGGACAGCCGCCCGGCGCGCGCAACCGCGCCATAATCACGATCGCCTCAGCCAGCGGACCGGAAGCTCGTTCCGCCGCGCCTGCCTGACGCCGCCCGTCCCCCGATCGCACCGGTTCTGTGTCCACTCTGGCCATAGAAACACTTTACCCGATACCGTGAGATGGTTCAGGTTGTGGCATGTTGAACGACGTGCGACTCTTGCCTGTTGGCTCTGTCTCGTGCAGAGTTTAGCCCCGCAGCGCCATTTGGTCTGTCAGAATCTGCGTCAGATCCGGCTTCTTCAACCCATGCTCCTGCTCGTTGAACTTGTCCACCTTGCTGGACCAGTTCATGCTGCAGAACTTCGGCCCGCACATGCTGCAGAAGGCGGCCTCCTTGTAGTACTCATCGGGCAGTGTCTCGTCGTGCATGGCACGCGCCGTCTCCGGGTCCAGTGACAGCGCGAATTGCTTGTCCCAGTCGAAGGTGTAGCGCGCCTGCGATATAGCGTCGTCGCGGTCGCGGACGCCGGGCCTGTGCCGCGCCACGTCCGCTGCATGGGCCGCAATCTTGTACGCAATAATCCCGTCCTTCACGTCCTTTTCGTTGGGCAGGCCGAGGTGCTCCTTCGGTGTCACATAGCACAGCATCGCTGCGCCGTGCCATCCAATCATCGCAGCGCCAATCGCCGAAGTGATGTGGTCGTAGCCCGGTGCGATGTCCGTCACCAACGGCCCCAGCACGTAGAACGGCGCACCGTCACATAGCTCGACTTCCTTGTCTACCTGCAGCTTGATCTGGTCCATGGGGATGTGCCCGGGGCCCTCGATCATCACCTGTACATCGCTCTTCCACGCCTGCCTTGTCAACTCGCCGAGAGTTTTCAATTCCGCAAACTGCGCCTCGTCGCTCGCATCCGCCAGACAGCCCGGACGCAGTCCGTCTCCCAGCGAGTAGCTGACGTCGTACTTCGCCATGATCTTCGTAATGCGGTCGAAGTTCTCATACAGAAAATTCTGTTTGTGGTGGCTCGTCATCCACTGCGCCAGGATCGCGCCTCCGCGGCTCACAATTCCTGTGATCCTCTTGGCCACCATTGGGACGTATTGGATCAGCACGCCCGCGTGGATGGTGAAGTAGTCCACGCCCTGCTGCGCCTGCTCCTCGATCACTTCCAGGTACAGATCGATGTTCAGGTCTTCCAGTTTCTTCACCCTCGCCAATGCCTCGTAGATCGGCACCGTGCCCAGCGGCACTGGCGAATGGCGCAAGATCTGCTCGCGGATCATGGGAATGTCGCCGCCTGTGGACAGGTCCATCACCGTGTCTGCCCCATAATGCACAGCTGTATGCAGTTTGCGCAGCTCCTCGTCCACATTCGACACCATCGCCGAGTTGCCGATGTTCGCATTGATCTTGCACAGCGATCCCACGCCAATCGCCATCGGTTCCAGCTCCGGGTGGTTGATGTTGGCCGGGATAATCATCCGTCCCACCGCTACCTCATCGCGGATGAACGACGGCTCCACCTTCTCTACCTGTGCCACATACGCCATCTCTTCGGTAATCATCCCCTTACGCGCAAAGTGCATCTGGCTCATATTGCTGTCGCCACTGCGCGCAGCCTCTGCGCAGCGCTTCACAATCCACTCTGTGCGCGGTGCCGGAACAGTGTAATCCGAGCCATTTGCATGCGCTCCGTTGCCATTTGTGTGCTGATGATTTCCGTTTGCGCTCATTGGTTTCCCCCGCGTTAATGCCGATGTTATCTACAAAGTATACCTTGCAACAGTACTTGCCTGCGCATTCGGCGAAGCCATCGTACAGTAGTTCAGATCAGCACGAAGCTGCCACAGAGTACGCCAAGTGCATCAAGAATATGGCCGTCGGCACAATCTTCTTCTAGAAAAGAAAATCCATGCAGACGGCCTTTCAGTTCTGCTGCAAATAATGGTCCGCGTGGTGTCTATACGCCGCTGAACGCGGAGAATCCGCCATCGATCGGAATCACCACACCGGTCACGAACTCCGACGCCGGCGATAGCAACCAAAGCACGCCCCCAAACAGGTCCGCGGATACGCCAAGGCGCGCCATTGGAGTGTGTCCAACGATCGTCTTACCGCGTGCTGTCCACTCGCCCGTCTCCTTGTCGGTCAACAGAAAACGATTCTGTTCGGTCAGAAAAAATCCGGGCGCAATCGCATTCACGCGGATCTTCGGCGAGTACTCCTGCGCCATATGGACAGCCAGCCATTGCGTGAAGTTGCTGACCGCAGCCTTTGCCGCAGAGTAGGCCGCAATGCGTGTCAACGGACGGAAAGCATTCATTGACGAAATATTCAGAATCGTGCCATACCCCTGCTCCGCCATCACCTTGCCGAACGCCTGCGAAGGCAGGATTGTTCCCATCACGTTCAACTCGAAGACCCAGCGCAGTGCGTCCGCGGGAAGATCGAAAAACTTCAGATCAGGACTGGTTGTCGCCGTCGGCTTATTGCCCCCTGCCGCGTTGATCAGACAATCCAGCTTGCCCAGGTGCTTCATCACATCCTCGGCCGTCTTCCCTATGCTCTCGCGATCCAGCACATTGCATTTGAACACAGATACCTGTTTCATACGATCCCCAAGGTGCTCAATCGTCGCGGGATGTAGATCGGAAACGATATCCAGAATGGCAACCTCCGCGCCGCATCCTGTCAGTGCGTACACCATGTCGCTGCCCAAAACTCCAGCCCCGCCGGTGATAGCTACCGTCTTGCCCTTAAAGTCGTACATCTTCGTCAGTTCTGTCAGATCGAAGTTACTTTGCTGCTCACTCATAATTTCTCCATTTCAATTGTGTGTGCGAAATCGAATGCTACCGTTGAATGCGTGCCGATCCACCGCCGGCGAATGCAACCACCTGGTCCAGCGTCGCCATCGTGGTGTCGCCCGGGAACGTCGTCATCAGCGCTCCATGCGCCCATCCTAGCTTCACCGCATCATCCGGCGTCTTGCCGCTCAGCAGTCCGTAGATAAAGCCCGATGCAAAGCCATCGCCGCCGCCCACACGGTCCAGCACCTTCAATTCGGCTGTTGGCGCAAACACTGCTTTGCCGTTGATCCATGCCACCGCACTCCAGCTATGATGATTCGTGTTGTGTACCTCACGCAGGGTCGTAGCCACAACCTTCGTCTTCGGAAAGCGTTTCACCACCTGCTCCATCATTCCCAGAAACGCTCCCGTATCCAGTTTGGAACTAGCCGCCTTGGCGCTAGCTGAAACTTCCGGCCCAGAGAATCCGAGGCCCTTCTGCAGGTCCTCTTCATTGCCGATCAGTACGTCGACATTCTCAACAATTTGTCCCAGAACCTTATGCGCTTGCTCCATGCCGCCCTGTGTCTTCCATAGTTTTTCACGATAGTTAAGGTCGAACGAAGTCACCACTCCCGCTGCCCGCGCGGCATTCATTGCTTCCACCACCAACGCAGATGTTGTCTCTGACAGCGACGAAAAGATTCCGCCCGAGTGAAACCAGCGAACTCCTTCGCTGAAGATCGCCTTCCAGTCAAAATCTCCCGGCTTCAGTTGCGCCGCAGCCTCGTTGCAACGATTGTAGAAGACGATAGGCGCGCGTACACCAAGTCCTTGGTCGCTATATACGGTAGCCATGTTTGGCCCTCGCACTCCGTCGTGGGCAAATCGCTTGTATAGCGGCTTCACCCCCATGCCCCGCACACCCTCCGCAATCAGGTCGCCAATGGGATACGAAACCATGGCGCTGGCGATTCCCGTCTTCAGTCCAAAGCAGTCCGATAGATTCGCTGCAACATTAAACTCGCCACCACTTACATGGACTGCAAAGTTAGTCGCCTTGCGGAATGGTATGATCCCCGGATCAAGCCGGTGTACCAGTGCACCAAGTGAGAGTAGATCAAGCGAACCCTTTTCCGGGATAGTGAAACCAAGACTCATGTCCTTCTCCTTATACTTCTTTCTTTGTCATTCCCGAAGGGAATCTGTTTCTGCCGTTGTCGTTGTTATTGCATCATCCAGTCGCGCTTCTACTGCCCCAGAAACACTGGCTTGATGTGTCGTTCCCACAGATTCGCGGTTACATTTTTCGCCACCGTCGCCTCGTTGGCCTCCAGTGCGTCCAGGTAACGCGACCCCATCTTGGCGGCAATTTTGAAGCCCACATGCAGCAGTTGCCGGAAGCTAGGGTTATATGCCTTGTTCTTCTGGTCGTGACGCAATGCAGAGGTGTATTGCTCGCTGGTCCAGCCATTCACCTCCGCCGCCGATGGCAACTTGCCCGCATCAATATCGATCACAGTTGCATAGGGTGCGGTCAGTTCGTCCTTGTGCGCCAGCGCCTCTGCGTAAACTTCCTTAGCAATCGCCAACCCGTTGCCGCCCGCCTCCGCCAGTCCGATAAGTTCCTCAAGCCATGTCGTCCCAGCGGTCTTAAGATGGACCCCCGCATTGAACTTCTTTGCACCATCATGGATCGCCTTGTAGATAGAGAATTTATCCGAACCTGAATGTACGCTCAGCTTAAGGTTCGTCGGCAATCCGTACTTTTGAATCGCAAACGCAATGGCCGCCAGGTCCTCTTCGAACTCCTTGGCAAACTGCTTCACATCGCCCACATAGTCCACGCCCTTGTTGAAGCGTCCGGTAAACTTCGGCGCAATCGTCTGGATGGGAATTTTCTGGTCGGCAATCATCGCCAGAATGATCAGCAGTTCTACTGGCGTCTGCGGCAGGTCTGTCTCATCCATTGAAATCTCCGGAACAAAGCGCCCGTGGCCCTTATTCTGAATCAGGAATTGATAGATCTCTCCCGCATTTTGTACCGCCGCCAGAAACTTGTTGGCAACGCCCTCAACGAATGCCTTGTCTGTCTGAAATGGAATAGCGATCCCAGGAATCGTTACCGTCCCTATTAACTCCGGGTGTGCCGCAACAAATGCCACCACATCCTCTGGCTTGGCCGCCTGGCCGATCATGTCCGCAACATCCAGGGTAAAAAAGTCGCACGGATCAACGAAACGCTGCACTGTCTTCAAGTTGATGTGGTCTGCGTCCAGAAAGTACGGCTTGCTCCAGCCCGTCTCCTTCACCGCGGCATCAGCCGCGTCGCGTGTCTGTACCGGCTCTGTGCCGATGATGGTGTGTTCGCGGTTCGACTTGTTCCATACCGGAACTACCTCAACCCCCACCTCCGCCGCCTTCATGCATGCTGCCAACTGGGCCTTTGCTTGGTGGGCAAACCGGTCGCCCACGCCTATGGAATACTTCGGTAGTTCCAGTGTTTCAAAGACTGCTGTGTTCATTATTTCTCCCCGTGCCATCTCTGCAACTCGCGATTCAACCAAGCTGCACCGCTCCCAAGCATACTGCGCTGGTTATAGGCGCGGCAAATCTGCGCGCCAAAGAGTGACGCTAGGATCGTGATCTTGAGGTAACAAATGTCGCCTTAGCCGTGCCCAATCTGCAGTACATTGAGAGGCATCTTATAACGCTGCATTCAATCCTCAAGCTGCATAAGTAGTGCAATCCCACGTGGGTTATTCAGTTTCCGTGTCTGCAGAAAACCAGGAATCTGATCCAGAAACCTTTGGCTGTGTTCAATTGTCTTGGCCAAGCTCTGCACTAGCTTCACAACATGCTCCACGCCAAATCCATCGCCATAGCGATTCGCCATCCCAATCAACAGCATCTGTGCCAGCGCCACATGCACACACATCGTAAGGTGTTCACTCTCTGCATTCACCCTCTCTCCCTCTGACAACGGTTGAGTTCGTGGCCGGCCGAACGGATACCCGTTTTTAAAAATATGGTTCGTTAGATAATTTTCCATCAGATGAGGATGACGCACCATCAGAGGCCGGTAATATCGCTCGTATCCGTTGACATAAGACCGCAGTACGTCCCCTTCGTTCCTCGCCGTATCCGTCCCAATTCCCCGATGAAAGTCCTCCAGGCACTCCATAAAACGCGTCGGCACCGGAGGCCGCGAGACGCGCAGTTTCAGCAGTTCCACCAATATCTGTAGTTGCTGGTCCGGTTCGCCTTTTATCGCATCCATCGTCGGCCGCACTTTTCCCTGAATCACGACCAGTGCGCTGTCAGAAAGCAGCTTTGCAACCTGCAGCGGATACGCCGCTGACCACTGCTCTGCCGATGTGCTACCGCGTAGCGACTCCAGCCGCTTCGCCAAAATATCCAGTAGATATAGCCGCTGCCATAGTGCATAGTTCCTGTCAGATAGCAGCAATAGCGCATAATCCCGTATTGCAAGTTGAGGTTGATAGCGGCCAGGAAGCCGTTTTGCATCGCGTTGGAATGCGCTATACCGCGCAGCTCCCAGCGACATGCCTATCCCTGTTCCTGCCTCAGAACCGCCTAGTAGATGGGGATTCATCAATGTCAGCCGTGTTGCCTCCGGGCATGAAAGATTCAGCGCATGCTCCATCTCCGTTCCATGCTGTATCACCGCGCGCGGATAGGTCGCGCAGGTCACAGACAGCATCTCTGCGCCAAGCTGTTTCTGGATCCCGCACAAACGCTCGCTATCCAGAAATGGACATTGAGCTTTTCCCGTCAGCGGTATCCGCGCATAATCTGACGTGGTCGATGCCTCGGTATTCAAGACAATCAGGCCCCCTATATGCGGTTTTAGAATCTCTGATGAGCTATATTTCTCATACGTCAATCGGTCGATCGGCACATCCCAGTCCTTACAGCATGTGTCCTCGCATGCGGACCCTATACAACGAAAGCGCCCCCCATACATCGGCTGCAAATACTCTCGCTCGGCCTCCGGTACCCGCTGCCCCGGCAGACGATGCGGATACAAAGGGTCTCCTGGCAGTATCGCTGGCAGACCCTGGACAGCCGAGAACGGTCGCTGAGTCGCATCAGGGGCAACGACCTGCTTCCGTTTGTTGCCCTCTTCATCCACAGAGGAAAGCTGCGGGGCTGCTCGTAGGGCCATCGACGCCTTCCATGAAAAAATAATGAGAAAACTCCCTCATCATTCTTTATGTGCAATCAAGTGACCAAACGACGCCCATGCAGATTGGAAGATTCGCACCAGAAACGAAGTTGCCAACCTAACTCCGCCATACTGCAATAGCCCTTCCTGCCTCTTGAAACTGCCCAGACACACCCTTAGACCAAACTCATACTTCAGACGAGCTACATCCTCTCGCCCCCCACGGTTGTCCTGTCGAAACGATACCTTCGCTATCTTCCCTGCAACGCTCCCACAACTTCAGGGGTATTGCTCGAATCCTTGAACCGTCCCTCGTACGCCCACAGACCCAGCCCCGGGTTCGAAATGAAGAAAATCTCCTCGCCATCTACCGCGTTCCAACCGTCCACGAGCTTCGTCGGATCGTACTTCGCTGTGTACTTGTTAAGGTCGCCATACTCAAAGTGAGCGCCCTCGATCTCTTGCCGCGTCAGATGTCCCGGGCAATAACGAATCTTGAAGCGCCCCTCGCTCGATCCGTGGATTAGGTGCGCCGCAGCCGACAAATTGCCAGCAAGTGTGGGGTCGTTCTTCACCGCCTCCAGCGTCGCCGGAGTCCCGCAGTACCCATATTTGCGGATCAGCATGTCGATTGTCGGGTCTTCGCCAAACTCATGTACTCCCGGTGCCAGCACAATTAACTCCGCGTCGTCGGCCAGCGCCATCCGCGTTCGATAGACGCTCTTGTTGCCCAGCCATGTGCTCTTGTACTCGTGTTCATCCAGCAGCACCACCGCCTTGTGTATCTCGCGGTCCATCATCAGAAAGTTCACCTTTAAGCTCAACTCCGCCGCCAGTTCGAAGCACTCCGCATCGTCACCAATGAAAAGCCCGTTCAGCGCCAGCTTGCCCGCCGCATTCTTCGAGACGACGGTCTGTACATAAACGATCTGCGGCAGCAGATGACCAAAGTGCTCGCTCGCATAGTTCAACACGCGACGCACCGGCGTATCCGCCCGCCCCATCATCCGCTCCATCCCGTACACCGCGCCCAGGAAATGGCTGCGATGGATGCCCAGCACCCCCCCTGTGCCGACAAATATATTCTTGTTATAGTTGGCAAACCCAACCACCTCGTGCGGCACCACCTGGCCCATCGATAGGATCAGATCATGCCCTCCGTCGCGCAGCAGCTTGTTCACCTGAGCCGGCCACGAATAGTCCAGTTTGCCCTCGCTCACATCATTCACAAACGAGCCCGGGATCTCGCCCAATGTCACGATGTCGTTGCGCCAGTCGTGTACCCGGAACAGGTCGCGGGGTGTCGGCCCAAACATTGTCTGAATCTCATGGTCGGTCATCGGCTTGTGTGTGCCCAGTGCGGGCAGTACATCAGTCAATGCGTCGCCGTAGTAGTTCCACGCATACTCCGTCAGCTTACCCGCCATGGCATGCATCCGCGTAAAGTCCGGTGGCACGGCAAGCACTTTCTTGCGCACTCCCAGCTTGTCGAATGCGCTGGCAAGCGCTGCTTTGATCTCGATAGGAGTAAATTCAGTGGTCGGCGATCCCGCGGCAAAGTAGAGGCTCATATTCTTAATTCTACTCGCCCCGAGCCCCAGTTGGCAGGGCTCAACTCAGCCTGCGCTTCGCTCCTGTATCCACGAATCTTCAAGGAATTTGTCCGACTTCAAATTGGTGGGCGAGGCGGGAATCGAACCCACAACCACCAGCTTAGAAGGCTGGTGCTCTATCCAATTGAGCTACTCGCCCGCGGTTACAGCAGAGTTCCCTGCCGGCCATCCATGCTGCAAGGACGCATCCGTACATGCCCCGCAGTAATTGTAGCTGCAACCGCACGCATCCCGGCCCAAACACGATCCTCGTTAGGCACCGCCAAGGTGCAACCGCTACTCATCCGCACGTCATCAACATGACCCAACGGCGCATATATTGCCCTCGCAACACCTGCCAGCGCAACCGCATCATCAAACAATGATGAATATTCATCCTAGGGCCATACGGGAACCCCTTTGCTTGCAACATCGCCTGTGACGCGGCGCACAGACAATCCAGCCCTCCATAGTCGAGTGTAATAATGAATTATAAATTGTCGCGAGACGCAGCTTAGCGGCATGGATAACCCGCACCGTGGCCGGATGGCGGAATGAATCGCACGCACTCAGTCTGTTGAACGTTTCTGCTCGCTTAGGACTGACTCTGCCTGACGCCATCCCCTCTCAGCTCCACTCCGAGATATCCCTGCCCTATGGAGGATTTACTGATGAAGCAAGGCGTAAAGGAAACACCGCTTGCAGAAGATGCAGGCTCTACCTCGACCCCAACGAAATATACCTACTTCTTTGGCGGCGGCAAAGCCGAGGGAAATGGTCGCATGAAGGATATTCTCGGCGGTAAGGGCGCTGGTCTCGCCGAGATGACTAACGCTGGACTGCCTGTACCCCCGGGATTCACCATTCAGACAGAAGCTTGTCGCGAATACATGCGCGGAAAGTTGAACCCGCAGATCAATGTCGAGATGCTCGACGCGCTCAAGCGCCTCGAGAAGATGCAAGGTCAGGAACTGGGCGCGCCTGAAAATCCATTGCTCGTCTCGGTTCGCTCCGGAGCCAAGTTCTCCATGCCCGGCATGATGGACACCATCCTCAACCTCGGCCTCAACGACCGTTCGGTCGAAGGCCTTGCCCGAGGCAGTAACGATCCCCGTTTTGCCTACGACTCCTATCGCCGCCTCATCCAGATGTTCGGCTCCGTAGTCCTCGACATTAGCAAGAAAAAGTTTGAACACATCTTTGACAGCGCCAAGGCACGCGAGCGAGTCAAAATGGATTACCTGCTCAGCGCCAAGGCCCTCAAGGAGGTCGTCGTCGAGTATAAGAAGCTGGTCAAGAAAGAAAGTGGCAAGGATTTCCCCCAGAACCCGCTGGAGCAATTAGTCGCGACCCGCGATGCCGTCTTCCGCAGTTGGAACAGCGAGCGCGCCAAAACCTATCGCCGCATTAACCGTATCGACGACTGGCTGGGTACCGCGGTCAACGTTCAGTGCATGGTCTTCGGCAATATGGGCGACAGCTCCGGCACAGGCGTCGGATTCACCCGCAATCCTGCCACCGGCGAACACGCCTTCTTCGGCGAGTACTTGATGAATGCACAGGGCGAGGACGTCGTCTCCGGTATCCGCACGCCCAATCCCATTAGCGAACTCGAACGCGCCATGCCCAAGGTCTATGAACAGTTGCGCACATGCACCTGGCGAATGGAAAAACACTACCGCGATATGCAGGACTTCGAGTTCACCATTCAGGACGGCAAGCTCTACATGCTGCAAACCCGCAACGGTAAGCGCACCGGCCTCGCTGCTGTACGCGTCGCAATCGACATGGTGAAGGAGGGCCTCATTACCAAGGAAGAGGCCGTCATGCGCGTAGAACCCGATCAGATTTACGACTTCCTCGTCCCACGCCTGGTGGAGAAGGGCGAGAAAATCGAAGTCCTCGCCACCGGCCTGCCAGCCTCGCCCGGTGCAGCCGTCGGTCAAATCGTCTTCACCGCAGAGGATGCAGTCAAGGCCCGTGCCACGGGGGCCTTCAAAGACATCATCCTCGTTCGCGGAGAAACCACGCCAGAGGACATCGCCGGCATGGAGGTCGCATCCGGCATTCTCACCTCACGCGGCGGCATGACCTCTCACGCCGCCGTCGTCACCCGCGGCATGGGTAAGTGCTGCGTCGCCGGAGCAGGCGATTGCGTGGTTGACGAGGCCAAGAAGGAGTTGCGCGTCAAGGGTCACACCTATCGCCACGGCGACTGGCTCTCCCTCGACGGCACCACAGGACGCGTCATCGCCGGCCAGTTGAAGACACTTCCCGTCCAACCCAACGATGCTGACCTGGTCACCTTCATGAGCTGGGCAGACCCTCTGCGCAAGCTCAAGATCCGTGCCAACGCCGACATCCCACGCGATGCCAAGCAAGCGCTCCTATTCGGCGCAGAAGGCATCGGCCTCTGCCGCACAGAGCATATGTTCTTTGCCGAAGACCGCATCGAACACATGCGCACCATGATTCTCTCCACCAACGAGAAGGATCGCCGCCTTGCGCTCAAGAAGCTGCTACCCATGCAGCGAGCGGATTTCCTCGGTCTCTTCAAGGCCATGGGGCCGCTTCCTGTCACTATCCGCCTGCTCGATCCTCCGCTGCACGAGTTCCTCCCCAAACGCGAAGATCTGCTGGTTGAGATCTCGCACCTGCAAGACACCAAACCTCGCTCGCCCAAGCTTAAGGCCCTGCGCCCTCTGCTGGCGCGTGTCCAGGAATTGCACGAGACCAACCCCATGCTCGGGTTGCGCGGATGCCGTCTTGGTATCGCCTTCCCCGAGATCACCGAAATGCAGGTGCGCGCCATGATCGAGGCCGCCGTCATCATCAAGAAGAAGGGCGGAGCACCACACCTCGAGATCATGGTTCCACTTACTGCCACCATCGAGGAGATGCGCAATCAGGCAACCATCATTCGTCGCGTCGCCGCCGAAGTCTTCAAGGAGAAAGGTGCCAAGGTCGACTACATGGTGGGAACCATGATCGAACTACCACGCGCCGCTCTCACTGCGGATAAAATCGCCGAGGAGGCCGAGTTCTTCAGCTTCGGGACCAACGACCTTACCCAGACCACCTTTGGCATCTCGCGCGATGACATCAATAACTTCCTGCCTGCCTACATGAAGGCCGGAATCTTCAAGCAGGACCCATTCGCCACGCTCGACCAGGCGGGTGTGGGCCAACTCATCGAGATGGCCACCGACCGTGGTCGCAGCACACGTCCCAACCTTAAGGTCGGCGTCTGCGGTGAACATGGCGGCGATCCGGAGTCCGTCAAGTTCTGCCACCGCGCCGGACTAAACTACGTCTCTTGCTCACCCTTCCGCCTCCTGGTGGCAAGGCTGGCGGCGGCGCAGGCAGGGCTCCAGGAGAAGCAGGACGGACATGAACTCACCGATCTGCTGCGCAACTCCGGCTCTGGAACGCAATAATCGCTTTACTTTGCTTCGATCTGCCGCCGTTGACCGCACTCAAAGGGTCAGCGGCGGCCTCGTCTTACTGAACAATTGATTTCTGTTTCCACTGTCCCATGACCCACCCAGCCAGCACCAATTCCCAATCCGCCTCGCCCCTTCACTTCCGCCTCGCAACCGAAGCAGACATCCCGCGCCTAGTCCCCATGATCAACGCCGCCTTCCTCGTCGAGACGTTTCTCGAAGGCACGCGCACAGATGTGGAACGGCTCACTGTCTACTTCCGCAAAGGCGAATTCCTGCTTGCCGAAGATGCCTCCGGCCAGCTCATCGGCAGCATCTATACCGAGCTACGCCTGCCCCGCGGCTATCTCGGAATGCTTGCCATCGACCCTGCCCGACAGCGCTCCGGCCATGGCAGCACCCTCCTGGCTACCGGCGAGGAGCATCTGCGCAACAAGGGCTGCACGGCCGTCGATATCAGCGTCATCGAATGGCGCACCGAGCTGCCCCCCATCTATCGCAAACTCGGCTACGTCGAAACCGGCCTCCAGGACTTCCAGCCCTCCCAGAAGCTCAAACCCGGCGTCCCACCTTGCCGCATCATCGTCATGTCCAAACCCCTCTAACCGGCCGCATCCTTTCCGCGCTACGCGCTATAATGAACTCAGTTCTTTGAGTGCCAACAGCATGTTTCAGCCAGCCCCGGATGGGGGCGTCACGGCTTCGACGGGATTGCTAGCGGCAGAGAGGCATGCCGGGGTGGGTACACCCGTAATCGCGCCCAAAACCATAAGTGCCGAACCTCAGTTCGCTCTTGCTGCCTAATTAATTAGACAGCCGATCGCCTCCGCTTCGCCTATGGGCGGAGTCCGATCGTCGCACAGTAGGCTGGCCTGAACTGCTCCGTCTGAGCGGAACAGGCGAGATCGATCAGACTGGTCGTCAACGTTTCTTCGCCCGTTCTTAGCGTCGATGACGAGACAAAATGGAACGCGGAAAAGCATGAACGCTCTCTGTTGAAGGTAGTTTCGGACGCGGGTTCGACTCCCGCCGCCTCCACCATATAAAACAGATTAATATGAATCAATTTCGTGCTATTTGCACCATTATATGTGCAATAACTTGTATTTGACTGTGAAGGATTTGCAATCGACAATTTGCTGCGGGTCTGAATCTCTATACCGGGATTCATTGACATTTAAGTCGAATGCTTCCCTTGATTGAATGTCAATCAACAATCCGCATTCTTGAATATCTCCTCCATCACATCTGTTTTCAAGCCATAGGCTTGCTCGAAGATGGAACGATGCTCCACCATAGCTTCTCCCGTGGTACCCTTCCGCAATAGATTGACTGGAGACTCATTCCGCGATTGGAATCTGATGAAGCGACGTGAAGTGTTGAAATCAGGTTTCGCTTTGGGAGCGGCCACAATGACGTTTAAGCAGCTTGCCTATGGCGAAACACAGAATCGTGGGATTGCCGAGGGCCGCTTGACCGACGATCGCGCAAGTTGGGTGGCAATGCTGGACCAGATATGCAGACCGCTCTTCGAGGCTCTGAGTGAGCGCAGGCTCAAAGCCGTCATGCCCGTGGAAGCCTTTGCTGGCGAGCAGCAGCATCGCCGACAGACAACCTACCTCGAAGCACTGGGCAGAGCACTTGCAGGTATCGCTCCGTGGTTGGAAGATGGCGCGGACACCGGTAGCGAAGGCCTGCTTCGTCAGCAATATTGCGTCATGGCGCGCGCAGCAATTACCTCGGCCGTCAATAGGCAGTCACCAGATTATATGGACTTCGGTGGCGACAGGCAGAGCCTTGTCGATACTGCATTCCTTTCGCTCGCAATACTGCGCGCTCCACGCGAGCTGCGCGACAAGTTGCCGGTTAAGGTCCGTACGCAGTTGGCCGATGCTATGCGGACAACCCGAACACTGTTGGGAAACTACAACAACTGGCTCTTGTTCGCGGCCATCATCGAGGCCGGTCTCTTTGCGTTGGGTCAACCGTGGGACCGCACACGCGTGGATTACGCGCTGCGTGAGCACGCAAACTGGTATCTCGGCGATGGAACCTACGGAGATGGGCCGGACTTCCATCAGGACTACTACAACTCATTTGTGATTCTGCCCTTTCTCTCCATGCTGATCGATACGCTTGGAGCGCAGGAAGCGGCATGGTCTGATATGAACGCAACAATCCGTCAGCGCGCTATGCGCTATGCGGCCATTCAGGAGAGATGCATCGCGCCCGATGGAAGCTATCCCGTCGTGGGGCGTTCCATCACATATCGCTGTGGTGCGTTTCAACAGCTTGCGGATGCTGCCCTGCGCCATGCGCTGCCCCCGGACCTTATATCCGAACAAGTGCGCTGCGCACTCACTGCAGTGATGCATAGAACGCTGACGCCAGCAGGCACATTCGACAAGAATGGGTGGCTACAAATCGGTCTTGCCGGACACCAATCCTCGCTGGGCGAAATCTACATCTCCACCGGCAGCCTCTACCTCTGTACCGCGATATTTCTTCCCCTCGGGTTGCCAGCCGAAGACCGATTCTGGAGTGGTACGGCAGCGCCGTGGACTTCGGTGAAGGCATGGAACGGCGCGGACTTCAAGGCGGATCATGCCTTGGAGGGGCGACAACGCGGCGATTAATCTCACTTTCGTTCAGTCTGCCTCTACTGCATAAGAAATTCAGGCACGAAGCGCAGCAATGCCCTCAGTTCTGTCGTGTCTCTGCTGTCGTCTCTGGCGGAACAGGATACGCGGGAGGCGCGCCGGGGAATGTAACGACAAGGTGTTCAAACACCACGCCCGGATCGCGGTACAGCAGTTGAATCGTGTGCTTGCCCGGTGCTAGCGTGTCCAGCGGAATCGTAGCGATAGCCGAGTTGCGCAGTACGTTCGCCGACCAGATCGTTGTATCTGGGCCGTGTCCGTCTGGGCCGCTCGCGTCAAGCTCAACCGGTGTGTGGCCGTCCAACGATACTGCATAGCGCATACGATGATCGGAGTCCACGGCAAACGTCGGTAGCAGATATAGCGCCAATGTCGCGGGGCCGCTGCTTGAAGTCGTGAAGTCATACTCCAGCCAGGGAGAATCCTGCGGCCCTGAAGTGGCCACAGCAGTAACGGACTTCGTCAACCCTGGTGAGCCATACTCAACTGAATCGCCCGAGATGCCCAGATCAGGCAGAACACGCCAAGGCCCCGGCATGAAGAGCGAAGTTGCATTATGACTGCGCGTGAATTGAGCGGCACTAATAGACACCGTGCAGTATTGCTCGGCGGAAGTGGTCGCAGTTGCACCTACCGGCTCCGTTGGAGATTTACCCGTGCCTTGACAGGCTGCATCTCCCACTCCCCACGTCACAGGCAATAGCTTTGCTGCATCTTCCGCACTTGCCGTGCGCGGCATCTCGAAGACGGTTCGTTCACGTGGTGCTGCAGACATGATGCTGTCCCACTTGCCATTCTCGATATTGTTGAACTTCGTCGTCAGCGTCTGGATCGTGTCGTAATCTGCATGGGCGCGCAATGTATCTGCGGTGAGGGCTGTATCGTTGTGGTCATGCGCATCAAGATAGGTTAAATCAGTAGCAAGAAATTTATCATTCATCGCAGTAGACGCTTCAACGGGATAGCCGACAAGTTCGAAGAAAGCCGACGCATACTGTGCAGGAAGAGTGTCTGCGATCTTTTTCTCCTGTTCAGTTAATTGCTTCCAGTTCGCGGTACGGGCCTGGTTCTGATTTTGATATGGACGGTCACTATAGATGTCCCATGCCTGCGGATTGAAGTCTGTCCGCTTGATGCCATCGTTGTAGCCGTTAAAGCCCATAAACTCCGGCTTGCGAATGAAATTCAGCGCGTAGTAGTGCGTCATTACATCCGCTATGGCTGCTGCATTCGTAGCCGGGAATTGTTCCCCAAACCACTGTGTCAGCCACTCGCGCTGGCTCATCTTCGCAAGCCTCGACTCATCCACCGCCAGCTGCATGAAGTAGTCGATATCGATCTCCGCTGGTTTCAAATCCCCCACATTTAATATCCAGTATTTGCTCGCATTATGATCGTAGGCCTTAGTCATCTCTTCCTGAATCAGCGCCGGAGGCGTGCTGCATAACCATAAATAGTCATGCGGCGATCCCCAGTACGACACGTGGTAGTACACCCCCGATCCGCCCGCTCGTTTCTGCTCTTGCGAGTTGGGCAGTTCGCGAATGTAGCCGTAGTTGTCATCCGTCCAGCCCAGCGTCACGTCCTCGGGCACCTTCATACCAACGCGGTACAAATCGAGCGACTCCTTATACAGCCATATGATCTGCGGAATCTTCGCAAGCTCCGGATTCACGCGCTTGGCCAGCAGAGCGCGTTGCGCGGCCATTGCATCCTCTACCAGCTTCGCCTTCACCTGCGGTGTGCCCGTCGCCTCCAAACCGGAGTCGTGTACGCCGCGTAGCCCAACCGTATAAAAATTTTCATACTTGCCGTTTTCCTGAAGGCGCTTCTCCCAGTAGGCATTCATCACCGCGCTGTTTGTTTGATAATTCCATGGTCCGTCGCCCTTGGGTACAGCAGCCTCGTTCCACTCGCCCACATTGTTCCTCAGTAGCTCTTCGGAGTGCGAGCTGCCCATCACAATGCCCCACTTATCGGCCAGGCGCGAATTCTCCGGAACCGCGTTGAACGGCAACGAACCGGGATGCATCGCTGGCCACAGCGAGTTGGCGTGCAGCCGTAGCAGCAATTCGAAGATGCGTGCGTAGGTATTCGGTCCGATATTTCCCTTGCCAGCATCCACCGTCGGGTCCATCTTCTTTGCAGCCCACGGCCGAAGACCCCAATCTTCATCGTTCAGAAAGATGCCGCGATACTGCACTGATGGCTCCGGTTGTATATGCGCACCCGAACGAACATATAGCGCGGCGTGGTGCGCAACGGGAACGTCGGCCCACCACGTCCACGGTGACACGCCCATCTCTCGCGAAATCTGGAACAGTGCATATGCCGCGCCGCGACGGTCACTGCCAGCGATCACCAACTCGTGCGACACGCCTCGCATCGTTGCCGAAACCACCGCTGTCACTGCGCACTCCCATTTGCCCGTAATCGCATCGCCGTTGATCGCATGCGACGCTGCAATACGGTCGATCTCTGGGGATACGCCAATCACGCCCACTACAATCAGGTTCGCTGGTAGAGAAGCAGCCAACGAAGTCAGAATGCGCGGCTTGACCCCGCTGACCCTTTCCACATCGGACGCAAAGGCTTCGACAGCCACGCGCACGGTTTCAGGATTACCCGGTGCAACGTAGATTGCAGCAGCTTGACCATTGGCGACTAGGGCAAATTCATCCGTACCGGCTGCGCGGTCAAAATCCAGTGTTGGAGCCTGTGCTCTGGCTCGCCACCCGATCAGCATCAGGTACGCCAGCATCGTAAGTCGAATCAAACCCCGTATTTTTGCGTAGTATCGAACTCGACGCATCCTATTCTGCCCACGCTCAAACAAAAAGAATCGCTGGATTAATACGCTAATAAAATGAGCCGATAAAGTGACTGATTCGCGCCACGTCCCATATCTTCCTCTCACTCAATGCTCCATGCAGCCAATGGTACACGCCTTGGGTAATTACCATGGAGCAAAGATCGCGATACAAAGAATGGTGCAATACCAATTCCCGCAACCAATTTGTCATGATCTTTTCGATTCATTGATTACATAGAATCCTTCCGGAAGGTATTCATGGGTATACCATCAGCTTGACCATTCCCAGCAAACCCGATGTCGCAGTCGTTGCCGCCGAGCCGCGCCCACCCGTACCTGCTACCGCCGACGCCTGGCTCACATTGGCATACACCTCAATCGTCAAATCATTCACGCCCCGTTTGAGCGCGCTGGTTACATCCCATCGGTAGGGTTGGAACGATCGAGCTCCCACCTCGGTTCCGTTCAGCGTTACATGCGCATAGTCGTGTACATCGGATATCTCCAGATACACATGCTTCCCCTTCGGCGTTGCGGTTGCTGTGAACTGCTTTCTGTAGGTCGCCGGCCCGGCAAACGACTTCGCGCCCAGCTCTTCCCAAGGCTTGATCAAAGTACTCAACTGCCTGTCACCAAGCGATAGCTTCCACTCGCCACTTAAATCCGTAACCGGTCCTCCTGCAACAAAGGACGGCTCAGAGTTGCCAATCCCTTTAGGCAGCGGACCCACTACAATCACCTTCGCCTCATACGGTCCCAGCACCAGAGGAACACGCACTGTGTCTGCCCCATCGGCAGTCGCCGCCGACATCGCATGGATCTCGCCGGTCGCCAGGTCCCAATCCTGCGCCGCTCCATGTCCTGCGATCGTTGCCATGCGTCTCTCCGTCGCAGTGCTCTCGTTGAAGAAGAAGTACAGATCGCCGTCGGCCCACTTGCGGTGCGTATAGGTCAGCCTCGGGAAGGCTGCATCCAGCTTCATATCCGGCTTGGGAAGCGCTGCAATCACTGCTGGCGTGATGTCGCCCGATGGTTCGATCAAGGTGGCAAAGCTCAGGTCCGGCTTCTCCTTCATATCAAGGTATGTCTTATCCAGAATCAGGCTCGGCGTCTTGCCCACGAAGATCACCGTGCCGCCCTGTTGCGCAAACGCCCGCAGCCGCTCCAGTCCGCTGCGCGTAATCACCGTCATCGAAGGAAACACTATAGCCCTGTACACCTGTCCGCTCAGGTTCTTGAAGCCACCATTCTCCAAACTCGCCACGGAACTCAGCGACTGCTCGTCAAAGTAGTCCCAGTCAACCTGATGCTCCAATAACTCCCATCCAAGCTTCGTGGTGCTATGGTCGGCCTCCGTCGCAGCATCGCCACCAAGCCATATGGTAGCCACGGGATGATACAAAGCTACCTGCGCCGCAGGACGGCCAATCGCCATCAGATAGCCTCCGCGGTTCGTATACCACACAGTCTCCGGTGAATCCGGTGGAACTGCCGCCGACTCCAGCTCCCCTGCCCCATCGCCCCCTCCGCCGCGCAGCCCGGCAACACGTAGCTGTAGTGCATTCACCCCGCGCACCAACTGATAATTAATCTGGTATTTGCCGTCAACACCGGTTCCACCACCCTCTTCCGACCATACCTGCGGCCTGCCAAACAAATGAGCCGCCGAACTCGCCAGCTTAGGGAAGTTATTATTCACAGTCCAGCTTCCGTCGGCCTGGTGTACCGCATAAGGCACAAGCTTGCTCAGGTTGTCGATCCCAGGCACCTGCACGTACCGGTAGCCGCGGAAGAAGTCCGCAGCCTGGTGCGCCACCGCCAGCATCGTCTCTTCGTGGCCAATGTGGACCAGATACTCCACGTTGTGCGCCTTCGCCCAGTCCGCTTGCTCGCCGAAGAATGAGCTGCGGAAGATGCCGCTCCACACATCCGTATAATCCGCACTGCTGCGTCGCGATTGTTCAGTCGTCTCAGCGTTGAACCACTGGGGCATATAGGGCATCACATCGTAGCCCTTTTGCGCCTTGAACTGGTCCGGCAAACTAGGGCTCCACGGTATATTTTGATATTCCGGCTCATCCCCGAAGAATCCCAGAACGGTCTTGCCAAACTCGTCGCCTACCGCGCCGTAATACGTGTCATGCGTGATGTGCAGAAACGCGTCCGTCGCCTTCGGATCCAGATAGTCGATCAGCGTGTACAGTGAATCCTTGGCCCGCGTCCCGTCCGCGCGATTGAAGTTCCGCGTATTGGAGCTGAGATACACATGGCGCATAATCCTAACCTGACAACTGATAGGCGCCTGGTACGTCAACTGCATGTCCGCCGGGACCGGAATCGGGACCACCGTGCCATTTCCCTGCACCGCCCAGATAGCCAACGTGTCCGGAGGCAGCGGCATCCGCAGGATCTGCCCGGTTATCACACGCACCGTGATGTCTGCCAACAGCGCCTGCATCCCAAGCTGCGGAACCTGCTCGCGGATATACCCCCCCGCAAACCCACTCGGATAGTCGCTCTCGTCCTGGAACCAAAGCCGCATGTTCCGCTTCGCCGCCTCGGCTACGGTGAACTTCACCAGGTCCATGTGCCCCGGCGAAAGGTACGCAGGTTCTCCAGGCGCACGCCGGCCTGGCGACAGGTTCACAATATACATCCCATTCGCCGACAACCGGTCGAAGTCGCGCACTATATTCGCCCGTACCATCGCCGGGTCCGCGCCATTCCAGCTCGCAAATGGCAGAATCGCACCATACTCGTGTGGTGGATTCTTAAAGTTGGCTGCTGCCTCCACAACCGTCGGATCAGACAGTGCCTGCCACGGACGCTGTACTTCAGATTGCCCCAGCGACATCGTTACCGGCATTGAAAACAGAAAGGATAATACAGATAGCTTCAACGCAGCATTCATGGCAACCACTCCGAATCGCATTAATTCGTTCGCGGAGGAGTATACCCACCCATGTTAGATTCGAGCAATTCCGCATCCTCACCACAATATGGCCCCATGCCGGAGTCCAAATGGCCTCCTTTGTCGTACTCTCTTAGAGTACATTTGGCTGGGCGAGCCAATCCACAACGCAACATTACACCAAAATCTGCGTCATGATATACGTATCAGTCCCTCAAAGGAACTTAGGCAACCCATGAGTCCAGGCAGTGCAGCAAAATTTGCGCGCGCATGTACATGTCTTACGCTCCTCGCCGTAACTGGGTGCAACCGTACCCCGCCAGACCCCGCCAAAGAGGCGCCTTCCGCCATTACTGTACAGCCGGATGCGGACCCAGCCCTGGTACAGGTCATCAACCCAGCAGCCTTCCCCCTGGTCGACGCGGCCAGTTATGAGGCGCCTATCACACTCAACGCCACAGGCACCGTCAATCCAGACGTATCACGTACCATCCCCGTCATCTCCATCGCCTCTGGTAGGGTTATCGCCATCCATGCCCGCCTCGGTGATTCCGTCAAGAAGGGTCAGCTTCTCATGGAGGTGCAGAGCGCCGATGTCTCCTCCGCTTTCAGCACATATCTCAAGTCCGTCAACGACGAGCGCCTCACTCGGATGCAGCTCGACCGGGCCACGCTGCTGCACGACAAGGGTGCCACGCCAACCAGCCAGCTTGAGATTGCCCAGAATGCTGAAGACGATGCCAGATCAGCCGTCTCCGCCGCAGAACAGCAACTTCACGTCCTCGGCGTAGACAAGGATCACCCCACAGAAACAGTCAAGATCACCGCCCCAGCCAGCGGAATCATCATCGCTCAGAACGTCACCGACGCCGCCGCCGCGGGCGTAAATTACTCCGGCTCGGCTAATGCCTTCACCATCGCCGACCTCTCCCGCGTCTGGGTCATCTGCGATGTCTACGAAAACGACCTTAACCAGGTCCACCTCGGTGAAAAAGTGGAAATTCGCCTTACTGCCTATCCAGGCAAGGTGCTCCCAGGCATCGTCAGCGACATTGGTGCCATCCTCGACCCATCCCTGCACACCGCCAAGGTCCGTATCGAGGTGGCAAATCCAGACACTCTGCTGCGCGTCGGTATGTTCGCGAACGTAACCTTTTTCGCCAACGCCACTCAGCCTCAGGTCAGCATCCCTGCCGCTGCTATCCTTCATCTGCACGACCGTGATTGGGTCTACATACCTGCCCCTGGACCACCTCCAGCCTCGGGCATGGGCAACTTCCGTCGAGTCGCCGTCCACGCCGGTCAGATGCTCCCTAACGGAATGCAGGCAGTCCTCTCCGGTATCACGGTCGGCCAACAGGTCGTCTCCAATGCCCTCACCCTGCAGAATGCGGTGGCTCCTTAAATGATCCGCGGACTCATCGACTTTGCCCTCAACAATCGTTGGCTCATGATCGGTGCAGCCTTCCTACTCCTCGCTTGGGGCATCGTCTCATTTCACAATCTTCCGGTCGAAGCTTATCCGGATGTCGCCAATAATTACGTCCAGGTCATCACCCAGTGGCCAGGTCGCGCCGCAGAAGAGGTCGAGCAGCAGGTCACCATCCCCATCGAGATACAGATGGCTGGCATCCCCCATCTGCAACATCTACGTTCCACCTCGCTTGCTGGCCTCTCCAGCATCATGCTCATCTTCGACGATGACTCCACCGATAACGACAATCGCCAGGAGGTCTTTCAACGCCTCGGCCTGGTCACCCTGCCAGCAGGCCTGCAACCCCAGATGGGCACCGATTGGAGTCCCGTCGGCCAGATCTACTGGTACACCCTGCGTTCCACCAATCCAGCATACGACAGCATGGAGCTGAAATCGCTCGAAGATTGGAAGATCGAGAAAGAGTTCAAATCCGTCCCTGGTGTGGTCGACGTCTCCAGCTTCGGCGGTGTCACCCGCGAGTACCAGATTCGCCTCGACCCAGACAAGCTCATCGCCTACGGTCTCTCTATCGCCCAGGTCGAGCAGCAGATCGCCAGTAACAACGTCAATGCCGGCGGCAACTTTATCGAGCAGGGAGAGCAGCAAATCAACGTACGTGAGGTCGGCCTCTTCACCAGCGTCCACGATATTGAAGAGACAGTCCTCAAATCTCAAAACGGTACCGCGCTACGTGTTAAAGACATCGCAACCGTCGTCCAGGGCCCCAAGATCCGCCTCGGCCAGATTGGTAAGACTTGCCGCATTGGTGCCACGCCCATCGCTGAATCCGACCCAACTTCTGGCCCCACAGACCCCTGCGTCGAACATCGGGACTCACAGGGAAGAATCATCTCCATCGACAGACAGGATGGCAAGCTAATCGACAAGGACGATGTGGTCGAAGGCATCGTCCTCCTGCACAAAGGCGACAACTCCGACTCCACCCTCGATGCCATCCACAAAAAAGTTGCCGAGCTAAATGGGGACCTTACCCACCCCGGCCTTCTTCCACCAGGCGTTAAGATCATCCCCTTCCTCGATCGCAGCGACCTGCTTCACTACACCACCCATACCGTACTGCACAATCTCAGCGAGGGTATCTTCCTCGTCGTGATCATTCTCTTTCTCTTCCTCGGCAATGTGCGCGGTGCCATCATCGTCGCCCTCACCATGCCCTTCGCCCTCCTCTTTGCCGCCATCTGCCTCGACCTTCGCGGTATTCCAGCCAACCTTCTCTCGCTCGGCGCGCTCGACTTTGGCATGGTCGTCGATGGCTCTGTCGTCATGATCGAGAACATTGTCCGCCATCTCAATCACCGGCGCGATGAGCCCCTCGCACCTACACAACTGATCCGAGAGGCCGCCCACGAGGTCCAACGCCCCGTCTTCTATGCCCGCGGCATGATTATTGCAGCCTATCTGCCCATCTTCACCTTGCAGGCAGTCGAGGGTCGTCTCTTCAAGCCCATGGCGTGGATGGTCAGCTTCGCTCTCATCGGCGGCCTCCTCTTCTCCATGCTCATTGCTCCCGTCCTTGCCAGCTTCTTCTTCGAAAAAGGTGCCAGCGAGTGGGAAAACCCCGCCATGACCTGGATCACGCGTCACTACCGCATCGCCCTCAAAGGTGCACTGGAGCATCGCAAAACTACCTTGGGAATTGCCGCGGCGGCTTTGGCATTCACTGCATTCCTTACCTTAAGCGGTGCCATCGGCTCTGAGTTCCTGCCGCACCTCGACGAAGGCTCCATCTGGGTGCGCGGCACCCTCGCCCCATCCACCGGCCCCACAGAAAGCCTCCGTGTCATGAATGAGGCCCGCATCCGCCTCAGCTCCTTCCCCGAAGTCACCAAAGTAATCAGCCAGACGGGTCGCCCAGACGATGGCACCGATACCACTGGCTTCTTCAACACCGAGTACTTCGTCGATCTCAAGCCCAAGGACCAGTGGCGTCACGTCTTCCGCCAGAATAAGGACGAACTGATCTCGGCCATGAACACGGAGCTAAGCAAGATGCCTGGTGTCGACTGGAACTTCTCCCAGCCCATCTCCGATAATGTCGAAGAAGCGGTTAGCGGCGTGAAGGGTGAGCTCGCCGTCAAAATCTACGGCGACGACCTGCGCACACTCGAAGATAAAGGCAACCAGATCATCTCCATCATGAGCCAGATCAAAGGCGTTCAAGATCTCGGTCTCTTCCGCGTCATCGGTCAGCCTAACCTCAACTACACTGTCAATCGCGAAGCCGCCGCCAGATACGGCATCAATGTCGCCGATGTTCAGGACGCCATCCAGACCGCAGTCGGCGGCAGCGCCCTCACCCAGGTCCTGCAGGGCGAGGCCCGCTACGACGTCGTGCTCCGATATCAGCCCCAGTTCCGAGATACCCAGGAGGCCATCGACAACATCCGCCTCCTCGCACCCTCCGGCCAGCGTGTCGCCCTAGCGCAACTCACCACCGTCAAAACTGAGGACGGGGCCGAAGAAGTCTACCGCGAAGCCGGCCAGCGCTACGTCGCAATTAAGTACAGCGTGCGCGGCCGCGACCTTGGCTCTACTGTCGAGGAGGCCATCCGCAAGGTCAAAAAACAGATCGATCTGCCCACCGGCTATAAAATCGACTGGGCAGGTGAGTACGCAAGCCAGCAGCGCTCCGCACGCCGTCTTATGATCGTGCTCCCCATCACGCTTATCGTGATCTTCGTCCTGCTCTACAGCATGTTCCACTCCGGCAAGTGGGCCCTGCTTATCTTCGCCACCGTCTCCATGGCACCCATTGGAGGCCTCACCGCTCTGCTCCTCACCGGAACCCACTTCAGCGTCTCCTCCGGAGTCGGCTTCCTCGCCCTCTTTGGTGTCTCGGTCGAGGTCGGTGTCATTATGCTGGAGTACATCAACCAGATGCGCATAGTCGGCCACACCATCGAGGAGGCCGCCATCGAGGGCGCAGTCCTTCGCCTTCGCCCCATCATGATGACCATGCTCGTCGCCACCCTCGGCCTATTGCCTGCCGCTACATCGCACGGCATCGGGTCCGACTCGCAGCGTCCCTTCGCCATCGTAATTGTCGGCGGACTCATCGGCGCGCTCGCCATCAGCATCTTCCTGCTACCCACCCTCTACGTCTGGATCGCGCGCCCCGGCGACGTTCTCCCAACCCCCGAAACCGAGTTCGAGAACTGAATCGATCCTTCGTTCCCCTACTGCGCCGGAACCATCGCTACCTTCAGCCCCGGCGTAGGATGCGACCCGGGATTGTATGGTGCCGTCAACAATGGCGGTGGGACACGCTTCATCAGTGCCTTTGCGTCAGGTGAGTCCACCTCAAACCGCACTGCGTCGTACATGATCGATGCAGGCACAGCAGTAAACAGTGCGTCCTTGCCCGGCGGGAACGGCTCGCTCTTGTCCGGTGCAAGGCGTATCTCATTCGCCCCGGCCTTCAACATCGACGCATCGAACGTCACCAGATAGGTGTGATATGGACTGTCTTGGTTCCCCGACCGATACGGAGCCATGCCCGTGTGTGCAGTCGTTACGCTCCCCGCCTGTTGTCCGTTCACCAGAACTTGCAGCAAGCCGCCCGAGGATGCCGCTACTCCCAGCGTCAGGGTCGCCTTGCCCGTCAAGGCCTTAGGTAGATCGAAATGAATCGTCCAGTAAGGCACCTTGTTGTATCGCGTCCACTGCGAGTAGTTCCAGTCCTTCGCATAATCGCTCTTCCCAATCGTGTAATTCACGTCGTTAGGAAAATCCTGGATGTAGTATGCAAAGTTCTCCCAATGGCGCGCATCGTCGCCGTGCTTGAACTCCGCACTCGTACGATCCGCATAGCCAATCTGCCACAGATATGTGCCATGCGTCACCGGCTTCCACGCAATCGTCCCCAGGTTCATCGCCGACGTCCCCACCACCACATTCTCCTGCCGGAACGGTTCGAACTGGTCGGCCCCGCAGACCACCAACGCATACGTTCCAGGTCGCACCTTGTCGATCTTGAAATGGCCGGTTGCGTCCACCGGTGACCAGAAGTCGTACCCCTTGATGTTGGCCTCCCAATCGTCATTCGGTGGCACCAGCATCGCCCACGCGCCCTTGGTGGTAGTACCGTCGGTCAGTTTAATCTGTCCACTCACCGTGCCCCGCGCCAGCGGATAGTCGTCGCGCTTCACAAATCCATACGGCCACTGAGCCATCTGCGCCGCAGCCTGCTTTTTGGCATCCGCCCACAGCGCAGCCACATTCTGTTCCGCATCGGTAACCTCCGAGTGGTTGTAGTACAAAAACACCGGCCCAAACACCTTGTCCCACGTCTCGCCCGCCGCAACTCGAATCCCATTCGCCCCAAAGTGTCCGCCTACAAACATGCTCAACAGCGTGTTGCCGGAGTGAACCATCAGATCCTGCTTGTACGGTCCGCCGCCGATGTACTCATTGCTCGGCGTTATCATCCACTCGCCCATGCCGTGCCCTACCATGCCATGCACGTGATGGTCCGCCATAAATGCCGAGTAGTTGTACTTGGTATAAATCGTTCCGTCCGCCCACTGCCATGTTGTGTCCTGCACCTGGCGCACAAACCGCCCCTGCGGCGGATCGCCCTGCCGTATATCGTCCACAATATGATGGTCGAACAATGCCTGCCCGTTCGGCCCATACAGCACAAAGCGCGTCTCTCCCACATTCGCGGCGGGCAGTTCGGCTGGGTGCTTGTAGACCGCATACATGTAGTAGCCGCTGATGCCGCGGCGCATCACCACATGAAACTCCGTCGCGAACTCAAACCCCGTCTGCGGAGCCCCCGGCCACATAATCTCTGCCTGCTCCGGCGTGTTGCTCACAATCTGCATATCACCGTCCTGCACCGGATAGATACGGTCACCGCCCGAATCAAAGTAGATCGCGCGCCTCTGGTCAGAGAACTCCGTCGATTTGCCATTCACCGTATACAGAATCGATGCTCCCTCCCCATTGCGTGGCCCCGTGGGTCCCATCGGACGCGCGCGAGGAGGTCCGCCCGGCGCATTGCCTCCTGGCCCTGTCATCGGAGCAATCGGCGACGGCGCGGCCACAGGCGCAACTGCCGGCGGAGGCATCGGCTGCGGCGCCGTACCCGGCGCATACTGCGCACCCTTCTTCCAAAACGTCACACTCACTATGCCATTCGACAGCGTTACCGTCGTCGGCTTATCCGTCAATGTCACCGGTACAGATGGTGTTGTCTGTGCGACCATCGTCATGGGTACACAAATAAAGCCAAGGACCAGTGCTTGCGCTAATACACATAGTTTCATCATGGAAGGGACCTCAAATTTACGTTGCAAAAAGTATATGCCGTGTGCAGCGTGCCTCACATCTCCATTTTGAGACGCGGGGTGGCTGCTATGTATCCATGGTGTGCCACCAATCGGAAGGTCACGCATTCACGCGTGTCACAATCCGTCCACCCCTCTTGCTTGTCATTCTGAGCGTAGCGAAGAATCCCCGTATTTGTATTACCGAATTAGGCGTTAGCTTCAGCCCCGGGCCTTTACATCTTGCGCCGAAATCGATTCTTTTAGCGCCTAAAACGTAAACGCCAACCCACCCTCGATCGTACGCGGAGACTGTGCCAGAAACAGCGTCTCTCCATCTGCCGACAGAAACGGCTGATAGCCCTCAGCCAGCAGGTTGGTCACATCGATCGTAGCCTCCATCCCCAGCGGCAACCGGTCTCCCCATCGCAGTTCCTGCCCCACATAAAAGCTCAGATACGCCTGATTGCTGTTTGTCCCGTATGGTTCCACAGCCGTCACCAGATGTCCTGGCTGCCAGCGGTACGATGCGCGTACCTTCGTCCCGATGTGCGGCACACACGCCCTCACCGCCACCGTCGCCGTCTCAGCGGCCTTCGCATGCAACCCCTCTGCGGCTTCTGCCAGCCCATGCGCGCCCTCATTCTTTTCCGCCAGTGCAGCACCGCTCTCGTACTCTAGCGAAGCCAATAGATTCGCTCCAAGTGGCTCCGTTAGCCTAAGGCTCAGTCCATCCGTCGTGTATCCCGAAGCTAGTAGCCGGAAGTTGCCAGTCGCCGTATCCTCCATGCTTCCGCTCCCCGCCAGCGCACCCACGCTCATGGCTCGGTTGCCCGTAATTCCGGTGCCTGCAACGGACATTAACCCAATCGCATCGTGGTATACCGCCGCCTCCATAAGGCCGCCTCCCGCCTTACGGCTTACCGCTATCTCCTGATGGTTGCCGCTCTCGCTGCACATCCGTGCACCGCAAACAGCCGCCACCGGCAGCTCCGACGCAACGGAATCCAGTCCATCGTATCCCTGCATCTCGCGTGCAGTCGCCAGTTTGTAGCGTACCGCCCACACCTCGCCCGGATGCACCGCTACGCTCAAAAATGGCCGCGCGGATAGCGTGGTCCCTGTCGTATGGATCGCGTAAACCGTCCCTCCGGCTTCCACATCTACAGCATCGCCTAACTGCATCTTCTCCGCGCTGGTCATGCGTATCGTCTGCATGCCCGCCGTGTTGCCACCAGCCCCGTCGAAACTCATCATCTCAGGATGCGACGCAATGCTCACCGCTATCCTCGATCCGCCTCCCACGGCCCCGCTGCGTTCATATCCTGCATCCACTTCACTCGCCGCGGATACACCACTCTCCCTACCGAAGGTAGCAACCTTCGCCCGAAGTACCCCATCCCGCCCGTCATTCCCGACACGGTCCAGCAGCACCACGCTCTTGGTTCCCCCATAGCCAAACCCACCGTCGCCACTTTGTATGCTGACGAGAGTCTTCATCGCTTTACCCTGCGCCACTTCCCGCGTATTCGACGACACCACCACCACGCTGCCATCGCCCAGCAAACGCAGAATCGGTCGGTTCGATGCCGAGCGAAGTGTCCATGTCCAGTCGTCGCTCGGTTCATCCGGCCTCCGCCGTTGCGCCGGCAGCATCGACACCGGCTCAGACAGCATGCTCATGGTCAGGTTCACCGTCGTAAGCATCGCATCAGTCAAACGCAGATTGTTGCGCACCGCCGGCATAAATAACACGGCCGTTGCACGTACTCGGTACTGGCCTGCAACCAGGTTGGCTATTCTGTAGCGCCCTGCCAGGTCTGTCTCGGCTATTCCCACACGTTTCGAATCCGTAGAAAGTGCCTCCACCAGCACTCCCATCTGGGCCACGCCATGTGCATCGCGCACTACACCCGATACCGTCGCAGCCCAGGCTGCAACAACCGTCCCAGGCACCTGCCACATCAGCAGTCCGCCTAGTACAAACCCGTATCTTTTCCAGCTACGTTGCACAGTTTTCATCTTCCTGTGCGTCGTGACCTTCTCCTCAAATGGGACACCTAGAGCGTCCCCATAGTACGTCTGCGCCAGCTGCCGACCATCGCCCTACAATCCGCGTAATCGTCGAGCCGGATATCCGCGCATCCGTCCTCAATCTCTTCCATCAGCGCTCTGTTCTCTTCCGCGCTTCGAACCTTCCATGCCATATCCCAGCAGAATGCATGTCACTTATTCCACTGAAAACTTTGCCGACTCCTCCGTCTGCTGCTTTGTAACCCCATCGTTCACCTTGATGCTCACCTCATACTGCCCTGGCTGAAGACTGGCCAGCGGAAGACTCTTCTCCAGGGTCAACTGGTCCGCATTTGGACTTAGCGTCTTGCTCGACTCCTGGGTATTCAGAACCAGCTTGTTCGTGCCCAGATTCATAATCTCATAGCTGATCGTCGCACTGTTCTGCTTGCTCTTCTCGTCAATCCCCAGGTTATATACCTGCATCCAGAAGTTCAGGCTCTGCGCACGGCTGAACTTGGCCGGCGATGGTACCGCTCCGCTGGTCGCCACCCGAGGACGCACAAAAGTCTCCCCCAGTACAAAACTTCCCGATCCAATCTCCTTCGACGGTACTCGGTACATCTCATCGGCCAGTATCAACGAAGAGTGCCCCAATGTGTCGTCGTCGTACTTCGGTACATTGATCGCGCGCGTCCAGTGCCCAATATGGTCTGGATTGTTCACGTCCTTGATCACGATGTCGATCTTGTACATCCCAGGTTTCATCGGCAATGCCGTCCAGAAAATCGACGATGCCTTCTGCTTCGCCGGTAGTAGCTCGCTCGGCGTGTTCACCTCTAGCGGGTACTCAAATGTCCCATCGGGAACAATCTTGTGGGTCATCGTAGACACCCGTCCCAATACGTTCACCTTGCCGACAGATACTCCGTCCTTAGTCTCGAACGTGATATCTGAGTTCTTGACCTGTACCGTAATCGGCACAATCACGGTATCGTTCGTCACCTTCACATAGTCCGTCCGAACATCAAATAGAAACGGCGGTCCGGTAAGTATCTTTGAGTCCGCCATGAACGCTTCCATGTCCTGGAACTTGATCGGAGGAGGGGCCATCACTTTGGCTGCCTGATCCAGCCGATCAAACTGCTTGTCTTGTTCCTGAGCCGCCAAACCTGGGGCCAGTCCCAACTGCTCCACGCCGCCGGCAGTGCGATCCTTCTTCTCCGTCTCGCCGTTCTGCTCAGACATCGTCAGTCCCGCATTCGGAGTATTCTTCAGCGCGTCCTTCTCAGACCGGTCGATCGTATAGTGATAGTCCCCGCACATGCAGGTGTCCACAAACTCCAGATCTATGTTGTCCCCAATCCCTTCCAAATAGCGGTAGTGCCATATCTCAAAGGGAAATGCGATCGTATCGCCGCCACCCTCCGCCATCGGACGATCGTACGTTCCCGCGCTGGGATGCGTGTCCTTGTCATCCGGCGCTCCATACGCAATGTATATGTGCCCGCGGTCCGTCATCCACCCCGGCTTGCCCGCTGCAAAATGCTCGTTCGCATAGGCGATCCGTGCGTAAATCTCGTCTTTGTACTCGTTATCCAGAGAGTCCGGATTCGGGTTCCGTCGTTGCCAGAAGTTCTCAATAAACGCGTCCCGTTCCTCATCGTTGCTCAGTTGCTTGAACGCCTGACGCTCCGTATCCGTGATTATCCACACCACATCCTGATCTAACCAGGTCTTGTAGATGCCCTTCAACTCCTCTTTCAGAGCCTTTTGCTGAGTAGCTTTTTCCTTGTCTGTCAAACGCCTCTTCAATGGGTTCGGCTTCTCCACCGTGGCAGGCACCTGGATCACGCCATCTGGCACCTTCGCCGACGACTGGCCTGCGCCGCTCGTCGCTTGCTGCCCCACTGCGCTTACCCACCCCGCCCCAAGGGTGATCAACATCACGCCTAGAACCAATCCGCCCGATGCTCTCATCGCCTGCAATACTCCTGCTTTGCAAACTTCCCTTGCCTGGTTCCTTCTCGTGGCCTTGCCTCCGGTCCGGTTGGCCCATTGCATGGCGCAAAATCGGAACCCGCATTCTCATTGTAGTGCCCCCTCCTCCACGTTACAAGCCGCCGCAGGCCCACTCCCTGCTATCATCAACTCAAACAGAAGTTCTCCGGTAGCAGCCTCAAAGCCTCTGCGGCTTTCCCGTTGCCTCCTGTCGCTTTTGTCGTGTGTGTGTTCTTCATCCTGGAGGCTACGGAACCAACTTCGCCTCTATCGCGTACTTACTCGCAGCCGGCCTCGAGCATCTTCCATGTCGGCAGCTTATCTCCGGCACCGGCTCACAGGTTGCCATGTGAGTCTAGAAAGATCGTATGAGCACCAAGAAGATTATCGTTGTAGTCGTCATTGTCCTGGCTCTGGCAGGCATTATCGCCGGAACCATCCTCCATGGCCAGGCAGGCATTATCAAAGTCGCCACTGGCAAGGTCGTCCGCGAGGATCTTGTCTCTACCGTCAGTGGCACAGGTCAGATCAAGCCCAAAACCTATGTCAACGTCGGTGCCACTTCCTTTGGCCGCATCACTCATCTCTATGTCAAGGAAGGTGACCACGTCCATAAAGGAGACGTCGTCGCACGCGTCGAAAGCGTCCAGCCGGAGGCCACCGTTGATGCCCAGCAGGCCGCCATCGCCAGTTCCAAAACAGACATCGCCTCATACCAGGCCGCCGAAAATACCGCCCAGGCTAACATCGCACAGGCCCAGGCAGACCTCGAACAGAAAAAACTCGACTTCGACCGCGCCCAGGCCCTCTACAACGCACAACTCATCGCCAAGCAGGACTTTGACGCCAAACAAGCTGCCTTCGATGTTTCCAACGCCACCTTAGCCCAGCGCGTCGCTGCCCTCCAGCAGGCGAAGGCGCAGACCGACAGCCAACGCGCACACCTCGATCAGGCCGTCGCTAGCCAGAGAGCCAACTTCGACGCTCTTGATAAAACGATCTCGCGTGCTCCATTTGATGGCCTTGTCACCAACGTCCCCGTGCGCGAAGGTGAAACCGTCGTCGTCGGCATCCAGAACTCAGAAGGCTCCACCCTCATGACCCTGGCAGACATGTCCGTCATCACCGCCGAGGTCAAGGTCGATGAAACCGACATCGTCAATGTGCAGCTCGGTCAAATTGCCGACGTCACCGTTGATGCCCTCCCCGGCAAAACATTCAAGGGACACGTCACTGAGGTCGGAGACCAGGCCCTCTTGCGCTCCACCGGCATCGCCACCTCCCAGTCCACCTCGGGTACAGAGGAAGCCAAAGACTTCAAGGTTGTCGTCACCCTCGATCAACTCCCAGGAGAGGACCTCGCAGAACTCAGGCCTGGCCTCTCTACCACCGCCAAAATCACCGTCGCCAATAAGTCCAATGCAGTTACTATCCCCATTCAGGCCCTCGTCCAGCGAGACCCCATAGCCGAGAAAGACCTTGCTGATAACGCCGGCAAACCATCCGCCACAGCAGCAGCCGATGCCGCCATTCCATCCAGCGCACCCGCCAAGCCCAATCTCGCCCAGGGAGTCTATCTCCTCTCTACCGTCAACGGGAAACTGCGCGTCAAATTCGTCCCCGTTACCACCGGTGTCACCGGGGCCACAGAGATCGAAGTCCTCTCCGGCCTCGCACCCGGCGATGAGATCGTCACAGGCCGCTACCAGATACTGCGTGCCCTTAAGAGCGGTACTCTGGTCAAACGAGACAACTCCACCCCCACCACTTCAACCACAGAAGATACCAGCAACTCCTGACCTACTCGGAGCATTCGATGCCGCTTGAATCCGCCCCTATTCCCTCACCTCTTGCGGAGCCAGTCGCCCTGCAAGGCCCCTCAGACGGCGAAGTCATCGTCACCAGTAATCTATGGAAGACTTATCAGATGGGCGTGCAGCAGGTTAATGCTCTCTGTGGCATCAACCTGCGCATTCAACACAATGAGTATGTTGCTATCATGGGCCCCTCAGGCTCAGGCAAATCCACGCTCATGAATCTCATCGGATGCCTCGACTCACCCACACAAGGCCAATATTGGCTCAACGGGCACGATGTCTCCGCCCTCAACGACGACGAACTCGCCCGCATCCGCAACAAGGAGATCGGGTTCGTATTCCAGACCTTCAACCTCCTCGCACGAGCAACCGCCCTCCACAATGTCGAGTTGCCCCTCATCTACAACGGTACCCCCGCCGTGGAGCGCATCGCCCGCGCCAAGGCAGTCCTCGAGTCCGTCAGCCTCGGTGCCCGTATGTCCCATAAGCCCAACGAGCTCTCCGGTGGACAGCGTCAGCGCGTCGCCATCGCACGAGCCCTCGTCAATAACCCCTCCATCATCCTCGCCGACGAGCCCACCGGTAACCTCGACTCCAAAACAGGCGACGAGATCATGGCACTCTTCGACCACCTACATTCCATCGGCAATACCGTCATCATCGTCACCCACGAACCCGACATCGCCGAGTACGCCCACCGAATCGTTACCCTCCACGACGGCGCCATCTCCAGCGATCGCCCATCCTACCGCCACGCCTCCGGCGGCTCCAAAAAAACCCACCTCTAATCCCACTAGTCAGTTGATATTTCGCCCTTATGTGACGGAAGCTGCCACCTAACTACCGTACCTGCAGCCGTTTTAGATATGCCTTCGCCGCCTCCAGCTCAGGAAACAGCCGCTCCTCCGCTTGGAACGCCTTCGAGTGAACGCAGCGCCGCCCCGCCTTCACCCGTACCGGATGCTTCAGGTGAAGCATCTCGTGGTACAGCAAATACTCGATCGCGCAGCGAGGCGTATCCGCCCGATCGAACACTCGGCTTACCATGATCGTATTGTGCGCGCTGTCATAGTGGCCCAGCATCCGCCGCGCATGGTGTGCGCTCCAGGTCAGCGTTGGCCGTCCCAGCAGCCCATGGAAGAAGCGCACGTTCAGGCTCTCGAAGACCTCGTCCAGATTGTAAATATGCCCCTGCGACGACAGAATCCGCTTGCGTCCGCGCGTCTGCCGTATGTGTTCGGCCTGCCGCGCCACAGGCTCCGACGATACATGGCGTCGATAGCGGTCCGCATGGGCCCGCGCAATCGGCTTCTTGTACAACTTGGCCAACAGAATATGCGCAATCGCGTGGTGAACCGACTCCGGTGCCGCCTCCAGCAGGTCCGACAACCGCACCAGAAGCCGTCCCTCACGCAAACGGATCGTCGTATTCAACGAGGTGAAGCGGCGAAATCGAACATCCAGCGCAGGCATCGGTGCGCGCGGGCGAAGCTCGCGATACTCCTGCTCAAATACTTCAATCAGTGCGGTAGACACGCTGTATTTAAGAGTACTACGGTGTGGCTGCACCAGCTGGCTTCTCTGGCTGCAACGCTGCCGGAGCAGAAGCAGGTGCCGCTGGAGTCGTAGCAGGCGCCGATGCATCTGGTGCCGCCGGTACAGCGTCAGACGCTGCCGGTAGCTCCTTCAGCGGTTCCAGCCTGGCAACCTGTGCTACCGGTATCTCCACCGCGCCCACCCGATCCGATACCAGATCGTGGATCGCCGTGCGCAGAAAGTGAACCCCATTCACAGGCACACTGATCTCCTGGTGGAACGCCATGCCTCCAGCCAGTAGCTTGTTGTAGTCGGGAGGAGTCAACATCCGAAATACGCGGTTACCTGTCGTTACCAGCAACTTACCATTGTTGTCGTATACATATGACCATATCTCTAAGGCACAGTGGTGATTGCCATTTGCATCTAATTTGCAATTCACCGCATGAGGGTCAGGCACCAGATCCACTCCATACTCCTTGAAGGGGCCTTCCACCTTCACCTTCGGATCCGGATTCGTCTTGTTGCTTGCCACCACTGCTGGCTCAGGAGGTGTGCTCGCTGGGCGTATCCGTACCTTGAACAGTATCTCCGCAGGATCTGGCCCGCCGTGCATCATGGCAGTCACCATCGTGGTTGGTGCAGCCATCGCAGTCGCCGCCCCCGAAGCATTCAGCTTGTTCCGGTCGTTGGGATCGATTGCATAGTAACCGTTGCGATAACTTACGTTCTTCGCATTCGGATTGTCCACTTTCACCTTAACCGTTCGGAACCGTTCATCCCACTGTACATTGGCCGGCGTGTAGGACAACGTGTAGTAGTTCGAACCTTCCTCAATCGCCTTACCCACTGCAGAGGTCAATCCGTTGGTGTTGTAGAAAGCCTCGCCACCGGTGTCCTCCGCCATGGCGTCCATCGTAGAATGCTCCTGCGCAGTCTGGTTCAGGAACCCCATAGTACCGCCGGCATTCGTTGGCCCGTCACTCAGTGCATTCCCAATGTCGTAGGTCGGATCGGTCATCAACCCGCGTGCATCCACCGGATACACCGCAATCTGAGCACGCGTCATCAAATTGTCCATCTTGCGTACGGCTTCATCATTGCGTACCACCGAATCATTCCCATCTCGCTCGTTCAGATTGGGCTCCACGTCCAGAGGGAAGCTGGCCGAGTACCAGATCACGTTCTTACGCCCGGGAATGCCCACCAGGTACCGTGATAGTTGGTCGAACGAATTCAACGTGTACAGCATCCGGTTGTTCTGCTCTTCCGAGGTGATCTGCGCATCAACTCGCTCCATATCGTCCATCATCTCCTGCGTCGCATCGGCATACTGCGCAACCGCATCCGCGAACGCAGTGGTGCCCATCGCTCCACCGTTAACTGCATCAGAGAGGATGTCAGATACCTGAGGCGCACCCTTCTTCGTCGTCAGCGCAGCCTTCAATACCTGCATGTCAGAGGTAAACCCCTGCAGCATGTATAGGTGTGTCGTCATGCCAAAGATGGCAATGCGTGTTCCTGCAGGTGCCTTGTCCAGATAATCCAGCAACTGCTTGCGTGCATTTGCCTGCGCATTCAGCGGCGTGTTCAGGTAGTCCAGCAGAAGCACATTCACAGGCCCGTTCGAGGGTGCTGCCGATATGTTGCTGAATAGACCGGAAGGTAGCTTTGGAGCAAGCGCAACCTGCTTCACTCCAGTCACCGCGCTGTGTTCTTCTACATGTCGGATCGTCTGTTCTTTGCCGTTCTCCAGAAGTGTAAAGTCAGACGCCTTCAAACCATGCACTGGGTTCTTGCTCGAATCCGTCACCACCACATCGATCACCACCAGGTTGCTGAAGGCGCGTAGCGTGGCAACCTGCGCGGCGGACTGCACCTGCGTCCCACTCTGTGCCGCCGGTGCATCGGCTGTACTCGCCATAGGCACCGCTGCCGGAACTGCTGCAGCGGGTGGCGCTACGGAATCAGTCTGCCCGCGCATCCCAACGGTCGCAAACACAGCGGCTAAAGTAACAGCGGAAATTACTAGAAGCGGACGTAGCGGAAACGTATGTGGCTGGGTTGGCCGAGGCACTGTATCCCTCCTGCGGGTTCTGCTTCAAGAATACACTCTTACAAGCAAATGAGTACCCAATCAGTTAGACGCTTTATCGGATGCAAAGTTGTGCCAAAATGCCTCCACCACGGTCCTCACCGGAGGCCCTTCCCATGGTTTGGACATACGCTATTTCATGCAATTCCCGGTTCAATCCTTGGTGGGTGCCTTGGGCTCGATCGCACTATCCCTTTGAACCGCATCCTCAACAGGATGAGCAATGTGACCCACCTGTAGCTTCACCAGCTCAGGCTGGGCTATCCGCGTCGGCCCAAGCACTGCAATCCGTGGCAGAGGCCCACGCACCATCGCCACCTCGTCGCACGCGTATAGCCGGGGACAGGCCTGGCAATCCTTGTAGATTTTGTCTGGCAGGGTCGTCCGGTCGGCCAGCCGGAAGCCGAAGTGGAAAAAGAAATCCGGAATCCGCGTAAACATGCATACCGACGCCACACCCTGCTCCTCCGCCTCTTCCAGCAGTGCGCGCAAAACCCTACCGCCGGCGCCCTGCCCCTTGGCCTCCGGTCGCACCACAATAGACCGTACCTCAGCCAAATGCGGCCCATAAAGATGCAGTGCTCCACATCCAAGAAAGATATTGCTCTCCGATTCGGCCACCACAAAATCCCGCACATTTTCGCAGATATCCGCATAACTGCGACGCAGCAGCGTTCCGTCCCCTGAGAGCGAGTTGACCAACTCAAAGATGTTGACCGCATCCTGTAGCCGCGCCTTGCGCACCATCGCCCCACCCACGCGTGCTCGCGTGGATGCAGTCGATTCGCTGGCGGCCATCAGGGACGAGCTAGTCACGTGGATCTCTCCTCTCTCTATCTTCTCAGAATTGCGTCGCGTCAGCCGAACTCAACCGCCCGCGCGCCTCAGCCAGCGCCGTACGCACCCGCGCCCGAGCCGTCCCGCCCAGCACATCATGGCAATCCAGCGTCGCCTCCAATGTAATCGCCTCGAAAAAATCCTCAGCGAATGCATCCGACAATCCGCGCAGTTCTTCGATCTTCAATTCATGCAACTCTCGCCCGCTCTGCAGCCCCAGCCGCACCGCGTTGCCCACAATCTCGTGTGCCTTACGGAAGGCCACGCCCTTATTGGAGAGATAGGTCGCCGCCGCCATCGCGTTCAGATAGCCTGTCGTCGCCGCCGTCTTCATCCGCTCAAAGTTGAACTTCAGAGACCGCGTGAACCCAGGCAGAATCCCCAGAATCCCGCGCGCCGTATCCGCTGCGTCGAAGACCGGCTCCTGCCCCTCCTGCAAGTCCTTGTTGTAGGCCAGCGGCAGCCCCTTCATCAGCACACTCAGCGTGGTCGCTGCACCCACAAGCCGCGCGCTCTTGCCGCGCAGCAGCTCCGTAAAGTCCGGATTCTTCTTCTGCGGCATTGCGGACGAGCCGGTGGAGAAGGCTTCGGGCAGGTCGAGAAAACCAAACTCCGCTGTCGCATAAAGCGTCATCTCCTCGGCAAACCGCGAGATGTGGACTCCCATTGTGGCCAGCACCTGCGTAAACTCAAGCAGGAAGTCGCGGTCTGAAGTTGCGTCGAGACTGTTGGTGGTAGGCCCATCGAAGCCCAACTCCTGCGCGGCAATCTTCCGATCCAGCGCCAGCGTCGCACCGGCAACCGCACCCGATCCCAACGGACACAGGTTCATCCGCCTGCGAGCATCTACAAGCCGAGAAATATCGCGCTCAATCATGCTGACATACGCCAGCAGCCAATGCGCCACCAGCACCGGCTCCGCCCGCTGCATGTGGGTGTACGAGGGCATCACCGCATCGCCGGCCTGCTCCGCAAGTTCCACCAGCGCCAGCGCCCACCGGCGCAATCCCTTTACCGTCGCATCGATCGCCTCGCGCACAAACAACCGCATGTCGGTGGCAATCTGCTCGTTGCGGCTGCGTCCCGTGTGCAGCTTCAGCGCCAGCGGACCAATCACCTTGCTCAATTGCAGCTCCACAAAGTGGTGAATGTCCTCCGCGTGCGCCATGGACGCAGCCAGATCGGCCTCCGTCGTCGCCGGAAACTCCTCCGTCGCGCCATCCCCGTCCAGGTTCAGGTTCGCCTGGATGGCAAAGTGGTTTTTCATCCGCAGCAGAAGCGGATCGTCCTTCGCCAGTAAAATCCGCGTATGCTTCACATGGCTTTCGCTGAACTCCGGCTGCCTGCTAAGCCAGCGCCGGATGGATCGCGGCGTTGTTCCCAGCTCCGCTGCCAGCAGCCTGGGATTCACCATGCCTGGCTCCAGCGGCGCAAACTCGGGCGTAATATCCCCCACCTGGTCGAGCCCTTCGATCATCCTCTCCAGCTCGGCTTCCGACAGAATCCCGGCCGCCGCAATCATCCGCGCGTGCGCCTTCGACGCCGCAACCTCCTGCGGCAGCAGACGCACATCGAATGGAAACGACCGCTGCCACTGCTCAAATACAGCGTCCAGCGGCTCGCGAAACCGTCCCGACCACATCTTTCCGGATTGTTCTGAGTTGGACATTACGTCTTCTCGCTCCCGCTCTTCAACTGCGGCATCTCAGAACCTTTGCTAAGCGTAATCAACCCACTCTGCGCGTAGGTCATCAGCTTTTCGCGCGTGTCCGTGATGTCGAGGTTGCGCATCGTGAGCTGCCCGATGCGGTCGCGCGGGCTGAACGTGGACTCGGTCTTCTCCATGCTCAGCCGCTCCGGCTTGAACGTCAGATTCGGCGACTCGGTATTCAGGATCGAATAGTCATTACCTCGCCTCAGCTCCAGAGTCACCTCGCCGGTGACCGGCTTGGCGACCCAGCGCTGTGCGGCTTCGCGCAGCATGATCGCCTGCGAATCGAACCAGCGCCCCTGATACAGCAGCCGCCCAAGTTTACGTCCGCTCTCGCGATACTGCTCGATCGTGTCCTCGTTGTGGATGCCGGTGATCAGCCGCTCGTAGGCAATGAACAGCAGCGCAAGCCCGGGCGCCTCGTAGATGCCGCGGCTCTTGGCCTCAATAATCCGGTTCTCGATCTGATCGCTCATGCCCAGCCCGTGTCGTCCGCCAATCTGGTTGGCTTCCAGCATCAACTCCACCGGGTCGGGAAACTCCTTGCCGTTCAGCGCAACCGGGAAGCCTTCTTCAAACCGTACCGTAACTTCTTCGCGCTTGATCTCCACATCGTCGCGCCAAAAGGCCGCGCCCATAATCGGCACAACAATCTTCATGCTGCTGGTCAGCAGTTCCAGATCCTTCGCCTCGTGCGTCGCGCCCAGCATATTGCTGTCGGTCGAATACGCCTTTTCAGCCGACATCTTGTATCCAAAACCGGCCTTCTGCATGTAGGCCGACATCTCGGCCCGTCCGCCCAACTCGTCGATAAACGTCGCATCCAGCCAAGGCTTATAAATCTTCAGCTCCGGATTCACCAGCAGGCCGTATCGATAGAAGCGTTCAATATCGTTGCCTTTGAATGTCGACCCGTCGCCCCAGATGTTGACGTCGTCTTCCTTCATGGCCGTCACCAGCATCGTCCCAGTAACGGCGCGTCCAATTGGCGTCGTGTTGAAATACGTGCTGCCCGCCGTGGTGATGTGAAACGCGCCCGCCTGCAACGCGGCGATGCCTTCGCGAACCAGCGGGCCGCGGCAGTCGATCAGACGTGCCTTCTCCGCGCCATACTCCAGCGCCTTCCGTGGAATCTCGTCATAGTCCGCTTCATCCGGCTGACCGAGGTTCGCCGTGTAGGCGTATGGCAGCGCGCCCTTCTGCTTCATCCAATGCAGCGCGGCGCTGGTGTCCAGCCCGCCGGAGAAGGCGATACCTACCTTCTGGCCGACCGGCAGTGTTTCGAGAATTACAGACATGACAAGGGTGACCTCAATCTCTCCGCTCTGTGGCTAGCTCTTCTTCTTCGACGCCTGCAGGCCGCGGTCGCGCGCGTTGGAAATCCGTTTCGCTCCGCCCAGCAGCATCAGCAGGATCGCCTTCTGCGCATGCATCCGGTTCTCTGCCTGGTCAAAGACGATCGACTGCGGCCCGTCCAGCACCGCATCCGTCACCTCTGCATTGCGATGCGCCGGCAGGCAGTGCATGAACACCGCGTCCTGTTGCGCGCGTGCCATCAGCGCCTCATTCACCTGATATGGCTTGAAGATCGGTGCACGCTTGGTCGCCTCATGTTCAAATCCCATGCTGGTACACACATCCGTGTACACCGCATCTGCACCGGTTACCGCCTTCACCGGGTCATGCATCAGCGTAATGCTGCCACCGGTCTGCTCGCTGATCTCGATTGCCTTGTGAATAATCTCCAGCTTGGGCGCGAATCCTTTGGGTGTAGCAACTGTGCAATGTACGCCAAGCTGCGCCGCTGTCAGCATCAGCGAGTGGCATACATTGTTGCCGTCGCCTACATAGGTAAAGTGCAAGCCCTCCGCCGATCCAAAGCGTTCTTCCAGCGTAAAGAAGTCCGCAATTGCCTGGCATGGGTGCTCCAGATCGGACAGCGCATTGATCACAGGGATGCGCGAGCATGCAGCCATCTCCGTAATCGTGTCGTGCGAGTAGGTGCGCAGTACAATCACGCTCATCCAGCGTTCCACATTGTGGGCCATGTCGGGCAGCGACTCGCGCTCGCCCAGAGGAGATTGCGTCTGGTCCACAAACAGCGCATTGCCCCCCAGCGTGTTGATCGCCGCCTCAAACGTCAGCCGTGTGCGCAGCGATGCCTTCTCAAAAAATAACACCATCTGCCGCCCGTCCAGCGAGTGGCGAAAGTCTTCGGGATTGCTCTTCACCGCATGCGATAGCTCCATGATTGCAGCCATCTCTTCAACCGTCAGGTCTGCGATGGAGCACAGGTCGCGCCCCACCAGTCGCTTCGACGCCTCGGAAAATGCGCTGTCAGACTGGATGCCAAGCTGCTTCGAGGAACGCGCCTGCTCCGCATTGGCGTCAGGCTTCGGGTTCATCACAACAGTTTTACTACTCATGGAAATCTTCTCCCGCCGGCACTCGGCCGGCTAGTGCTGCACTGTTCAAAGTAAGTGTGGTGAGGATTCCATCCAACGCCTCGATGGCCCGATCTATGTGCGTGCGCTCAAGAATGAAGGGCGGTAAAAATCGCAGCACCGTCTCGCTGGTGCGATTCACAAGTATGTGATGGTCCAGCATGGCGGCGGCTGCCTTCTTGGCCAGTTCCTCCGAGTCCAGTTCAATGCCCAGCATCAAGCCCATGCCGCGCACCTCGGTAATGCAATCATGTCCCTTGTGTAACCACTCCAGTTGTTCTTTAAAGTAGCCGCCCACTTCGCGTACCTGCGCCAGCAGGTTCGTCTGCTTCATGGTGTCAATCACCGCAATGGCAACCGCGCACACCAGCGGTCCACCGCCGAACGTCGACCCATGCATCCCCGGCGTAAAGGCGCGTCCAGCTTCATCCGTGCAAAGCATCGCGCCAATCGGCAACCCACTCGCCATCGGCTTGGCCACCGTCGTAATGTCTGGCATAATCCCATAATGTTGGTAGGCAAACCACTCGCCCGTCCGCCCCATGCCAGACTGGATCTCGTCGGCCAGCAACAGTGCTCCCGTGGAATCGCATAGTTCACGTGCTGCCGTTATAAACTCCCGGCTCACCGGACGAATGCCACCCTCGCCCTGCACCGCTTCAATGCAAATCCCGCAAACCTCATCGCTGAACTTCGCGCGCAGGTCCGCTACATCATTAAAGCGAACAAACTCAACGCCCCCCATCACCGGCTCAAATGGCACACGATATTTTTCCTTGTGTGTCGTCGCCACAGCGCCCATCGTCCGTCCGTGGAAGCTCTGTTCCACCGCCAAAAAACGCGTCCCAACCTTCTTCCCTTCTGAGCGCAGCAGCCCCGCATGTGCTCGCGCCAGCTTCAGCGCCGCCTCCCACGCTTCCGTACCGGAGTTGCAGAAAAATACCCGGTCCATCCCGCTTATCTCCGTCAATCGCAGCGCCAGCTCCGCAGTGTGTTCGTGATAAAACAGGTTCGAGGTGTGCAGCAAACGCTTGCTCTGCGTCGCTATAGCCGCATCCACCGCTGGATGAGCATAGCCCAGCGCCATCACACCGATCCCGCTCAGTAAGTCCAGATAATCGTCGCCCTGCTCGTCGCGCAAATACACACCGTTGCCACCCACAAACAGCGTTGGCGTGCGTTGATACGTCTGCAGCATCAACTTCTGTTCTGCCGCCTGGATCGATGCCAGCTTCAGTTGACCTTCCTGCATTGGTTCGCTCATGCCACCATGACCTCCGTTCCATCGTTGACCTTGGTCGAGCATAGGTCGGGTAATAAATACGCAACTTCCGCCGGTAATATACGCACTCGTTTGACCCCGTGAGTCAGCGCGTCGCGGCATGCATTCAACTTGGGCAGCATTCCCCCGGTAACAACTCCTTGCCGTTCCAGTTCCGGCACATCCTTCAGAGAAAGCCAGCGCATCACCTGTCCGTCGGCACCCTTTACGCCCGGTACATCGGTCAGAAACACCAGCGCGTCAGCCTTGGTGCAGATGGCGCAGGCAGAGGCCATCTCATCTGCATTGATGTTGTAGTACTCGCCATCAAACCCCAGCGCAATCGACGAGATCACAGGCACAGCGTCCATCTTCCAGATCGCCTCCAGCCACAGCGGATCGGTCGCCGCTATCTCTCCCACAAAACCCAGGTCAGGTACCGTCTTCTTCTTGCGCGCGCGAAATACGTTGCCATCGCCCCCCGCCAGCCCCATCGCCGATTGACCATGCGTCCGCAGTGCTGCCACCAGCGACTTGTTCACTCGACCCGCCAGAACCATCAATGCAGCATCGCGCGTCTCCGCATCCGTCACTCGCAACCCGCTCACAAACTCGCTCTTCTTGCCCATCTGCGCCAGCGTTGCGGTCAGTTGCTTGCCCCCGCCGTGTACCAGCGCCACCTGGTTGCCATCGCGCACCAACTCGAAGATCGCCTTTCCGCATGCGTGCAGCAGCTTTTTGTCTTCAATGGAGGCGCCGCCCAATTTCACCACGTATTTCACAGTAGGCCCTCCGCTTCATCCCATCCGCACATCACATTCATGTTCTGTACCGCCTGGCCAGCCGCGCCCTTCAATAGGTTGTCCAGGCAGGACACCACCACAAGCCGCCGCCCGTCCTTCGCCAGCTCAAATCCCAGGTCGATGTAGTTCGTGCGCACTACATGCTGAATCTGTGGCAGCTCTGGTGTCGCATGCACACGCACCATCGGACTCGATACATAGAAATCACGCAGGCATGCCTCAACCTGTTCCGGCTCCATGCGTTCGGCCAGTCGCACATAGATCGTCGAAAGTATCCCGCGAGGAATCGGCAACAGATGCGGCGTGAACTGTATCTGTTCCGCAGTCAGCCCAAGCTGCTCCAGCATCTCGCCCGTATGACGATGCCCAAAGACGGCGTACGCTGACAGATTGTCCGAGGCATACATAAAGTGCGTCTTCGCCGTCGCAGCCTTGCCCGCGCCGCTTACGCCACTCTTCGCGTCGCACACAATCCCGTGGTCCACGTCCACCAAACCAGCACGAAGCAGCGGAGCCAACGCCAGAATAATTGACGTCGCATAACACCCCGGGTTCGCCACCAGCCGCGCCGCCGCTATCGCATCGCGATGCAACTCCGGCGCGCCAAACACAGCCTCCGCTTGCAATCGGCCTGCCAGCCCTTCATCCGCATCGTGTAGCTTATACACGGCTCGATTCACTGCACTGTCCAGCCGCCACGCACCGCTCAGGTCAATCACCCGCACCCCATGCTCCAGCCACTCAGGCACCCACTCGCGAGAAGTCTCATGGGGCAAAGCAAGAAATACAATCTCCGTGCCAGCCTCGCGAATAAGCTCCCAACTGAACGCGTGTACCTCCGGCCGCCGTTTGCCCTCGCCCAGTGCCAGTTGCGGATGAAGCTGCTCAAGTGGAACTCGTCTCTCGGCTGCGTCGTCGGCAATGCGCCCCAGAAATATCGGCTGAGTTGCAGTCAGTCGCGGATGTGCCAGCAGCAGCCGCGCTAACTCACCGCCGGCATATCCGCCAACTCCAGCCACAGCGGTGCGTACCGTCGCCAGCGGCCGCTTATCTCGCGTCCGCGTTGCTGCTTCGAGTTCTGTATTGACTCCCTGCATATTAACCAGCCAATTCCTTAAGCCACATTCCCCAGCTGACCGTCATTCGGCCCACAACTAATTCAAATGTCAGAATCCCTATAGTTGTCCTTTGCAACATCACCCTCGCAAAACTCAGCCAATATATCCTTCAATGCGAATCTTCAATGTGTGTGCCTGCCGTTCGTCCGGGCAAATAATAAATACCGTATCGTCGCCGGCGATCGTGCCCACCACCTCCGGCCAATCTTCATAATCGATCCCTGCCGCCACAGGCTGCGCCGCACTGGTCGTCGTAATCAACACCAGCTGGTTCATCGCCTGGCGTACCTCGATGCCAAAGCTGCTCAGCACCTCGCGAATCCCCGGAAGCACATCCTCGTCCTCCTCTGACCCATTGCCCGGCAGGGAATAGCCCGCAGGTCCCTTCGATAGTCGAAGCTCGTGAATGTCCCGTGACAATGTCGCCTGCGTCACATGAAAACCGCGCCGCGCAAGCTTTCGCCGCAGTTCGTCCTGGCTCGGCACAGGCGACTGATTGATCACTTCACGAATCGCGGTTTGGCGTTGCTGCTTCATGGAGTCCCATCTGTGACTAAACGTAGATGCATTGCAACTTCGCTGGATCGGCGATGCATAAACATGCACTATATATGTATAATTATACATAGGCCTCTTGTCAAGAGGCGCTTGTCATATCCCCAGCAATGCGTGTTCGGGCCTGATCCGTTTCAACAGTCAGAGCTTATAGGCCTTCCGTACCAGATTAACAGCCAGGTCCTGTATCACCTCGAACGCTTCGGCCTCGTCCAGTCGATGTTCAGCCACCAGACGTCCCAGAAATGCGCAATCGACGCGGCGGGCCACGTCGTGCCGTGCCGGGATCGACAGAAACGCTCGCGTATCGTCGTTGAAGCCTACCGTGTTGTAGAAGCCCGCAGTCTCGGTCGCGTACTCGCGGAAGCGCATCATCCCCTCAGGTGAGTCGTGGAACCACCACGATGGCCCTAGTTTCACCGCCGGAAAGTGCCCTGCAATCGGCGCCAGTTCGCGTGAGTACGTCGTCTCGTCCAGCGTAAACAAAATCAGGGTAAAATTCGCCTCGTTGCCATACTTCGAAAGCAGTGGCCGCAATGCCCGCACGTACTCGGTCGGCGATGGAATGTCCGCTCCCTTGTCGCGTCCAAATTTCCTGTAAACCACCTCGTTGTAGTTGCGGATGGAGCCCGGATGGAGTTGCATCGTAAGTCCATCCTCCACGCTCATCCCGGCCATCTCCGTCAGCATCTGTGCCTGGAACAGCTCCACATCGCCCGACTGCAGCTTCCCGGTAAAGATGCGCTGATACAGTCGCTCAGCCTCTGCCAGCGGTAGGTCGGCGGTCAATGCGGTCAGGTGTCCGTGATCGGTCGCCGTCGCTCCATTCTTCTTAAAAAATGCTCGTCGCGAACGTAGCGCCGTCAGGTAGCCCTTCCAACTCGATACATCCTCGCCAGAGACTTCTCCCAACTTCTTCAGATTCTCCTGAAAACCCAGGAACTCCGCATCTACCACAGCATCGGGGCGGAACGTCGGCAACACGCGTCCCTTCCATCCAGACGCCTTGATCGCTTGGTGGTACTCCAGCGAATCCACTGCGGCATCCGTAGTCGCTAATACTTCGATGTTGAAGCGATCGAACAGGGCGCGCGGCAGGTACTCCGGTGTCGCAAGCTTCTTCGAGATCGCCTCATAGAACGCATCCGCATTGTCAACCGACAGCCGCTCCGTCAAACCAAATACATTTTCCAGCGCATAGTCCAGCCACAACCGCGTCGGTGTGCCGCGAAATAGATAGTAGTGCTTCGCAAAGATGCGCCATACCTCCCGCGGATCGGCGCTCTGCTTGCCGTCCTCTTGCGGAACTCCCAGCGATTCCAGAGGTATCCCCTGCGAATACAGCATGCGAAATATGTAGTGATCAGGCTGTATAAATAATGCTGCCGGATTGGGAAATGGCTTGTTCTCGGCAAACCATCGCGGATCGGTGTGCCCGTGCGGCGAGATGATTGGCAAGTTGCGAACAGTCTCATACAATTTCATGGCAACTGCGCGCGCAGTCGTTTCAGCAGGAAATAGCCGCTTTGCATCCAACATGGGGTCCCTTTTCTCCTCTTACTTTGACACAATGCCTCTTGGCTCTGTTGTGTTGGCTCCGAATCTCGTCACATGGATCTTGATCCTGTCGTGGTTCGCCCGTAAACCAGGCAAACATGCTCCTCAGGTCCAGAGCACGCACAAATCTTCAAATAACTCTTAGAAATAGTATAGTCCCGCCGTTCCCATGACTTCTGCCATGGCAACATCGGCAACCACGCGCAATCTAATATCAAATCAACATTTCACGGATAGATGCGCTTCAACGAGTCACACTGCCAGCCGTCGGGGGTGCAAAACTGACCGTGACTGCAGCCTGTACATCCTGGGCCGCGCCCTCCATCATATAAGGGCGGTATCGCCACTGTTTCACCGCTGCAACGGCAGCGTCCCGAAATCGATATGGGCCGGATATTGACTGTACATCGCCTACTTCACCAGTTTTAGAAATCGTCGCAAGCACTACCACATCGCCTCGCGCGCCCGCCGCAATCGCTTCCGCAGGGTACACAGGTTCAACTCGTTTCTCCAACTGTGCCGCCATCACTCGGCCGGATACCCTAGTCACTCCCGCTGGCGGCGCAGGCAACGGCGCAGGAGCGGCTATTTCCACACCATCCGCGCCGGTCTGTGTCTGCGTCAAATCGAAGAGAGATTGTTTTAGAGTAATTCCCATGGAATAATTCAGCGTGATCGTCGTGTCAACCGCGAACGCGACGCCCTCAACCCGGGCCGGCTCGTATCTCCATTGGGTCACAGCATCCCTGGCAGAATTCCTCAGTATCGGGTCCCCGTTCGTGATTTTAAAGTTCTTCACCGTTCCATCCGCAGCGATCGTCGCCTTCATCACCACCGCCCCTTGTACCACCCTCTGTCGCGCTTCCAGGGGATAGATCGGATCGATCCGCTTAATGAGGCGTGCTGGCGCAAGATACTGTTTCGATGTACTTGCCGAACTGGGGTTGGACTGCGGATTCTGGCCGAAAGCCAATGCCAATGTGCCGGTCGCACCCATCACGCATAGTGCAATAAATATTGAACAAATTGTTTTCATGATCTCTTCTCGCGGTATTTTATATCCGCGGGAATCATTCCACGACTCACACAGTCCGTCAATGTGTCTTGGTTCCGCGCGTGCTTAGGGCTTAATCACGATCTTCATCGAATCGGCCTGTGGGTTCGATGCCAGATCGATCGCCTCAACCGCATCCTCCAGCGGGAACCGGTGAGAAATCAGCCGTGTCAGGTCGAAGCTGCCGTCGCGATACCCCTCATACACCAGCCGCGACACATCCTCATTCATCGCCACAGAAGCCGAATAAGACCCCATCAGCGTCTTCTCCTCCATGCACACCGCAGCCGGATCGAAGGGTGTCTCGCCATGTTGCGTCGACGCGAACAGCATCACCCGTCCGCCCGGACGAATCGCCTCCATCGCGATGCGAATCAGCACGTCTGCGCCAACCGCCACCAGCGCCACATCCACACCGCGCCCTTCTGTCGCGGCCTTTGCCGACGCCACTATATCGCCTCGCGCATCCAACGGCCGGTCCAGCCCAAACTGTGCCGCAATCTCATGCCGCTCTGCATAGAGATCGCTGGTCAGCACAGTCGCTCCCGTCCGCTTTGCCAGCGCAGCCAGCAGAATCCCAATCGGCCCTTGCCCTATCACCAGCACCGTCTCATCCGCCTGCAATCCCAGCAGCCGAACCGCCTTGTAACATGTATTCACCGGCTCAATAAACGAAGCCTGCTCCAGAGGAATATCGTCAGGAATCTTAATCAGCCCTGCTATCTTCCCCTCCCGTCCAACTATCCAGTCCATCACGCGGATGTATTCTGCGAACCCTCCGCCCGCCGCAGCGTATCCTGCCGTGCATCCCACCTTCTTGTACGTCTCGCACTGCGCAAATGTTTGTTTGCGGCAGTAGTAGCACTGACCGCATGGAATATGGTGATACGCCATCACGCGATCACCTATCGCGAAGCCTGTCACACCCTCGCCCACCATCGCAATCGTTCCCGCCATCTCATGCCCAAAGATTCTCGGCGCCGAATGTGATCCCGAATGGATCTTCTTCAGATCCGTCCCGCAGATCCCGCAGGTATCGATGCGCACCAGCACCTCGCCCGCGCCAATCGTCCCATCGGCATCCATCGGAACCGGCACCGTCTCCACCCGCACATCATTCACCCCCCGATACACCGCAGCCTGCATCCTCGCCGAAATCGTTGCTTGTTTCATCTGGTTACCAATTCTCCCAACCGTTGTAACTAATTCCTCGAATCCACACAGGCATTATCCGTTTTTCCTGTATCAGTCTAGCTCCCCGCGCAGCGCCTCCGTCAGCGCACCTATAGCCTTGTTGCTGTTCTTGGCCAGCGCAATCACCTTGCCCCACATCGCCGGACGTAACGCTGCATGCAACGCAAACGCCGTCTCGCGGAACTGTCCTTTCTCATCCGCGAACTTCGCAAGTCCTGCCAACTCAATGTCCGCCTCGTCCGAAATCACCTTGATTGCGCGGAAGCCAAGCCCATGCGCCTGCGCAAGCCGTGCCACCGTCGCCGCCTCCATATCGACGGCATGAGCGTAGTAAGCTGCGTGTAGTCGCGCCTTCTCCCTCACGCTGGCAATCGCATCCGTACTCACCAGCACTTGTCGAAACTGTAAATCTTCAAATCTCTCCCCCGTCCGAGCATCCACAACAACGCCTGCGCGCACGATCTCTCCCACCCGCATCTTCGGATCGCAAGCCCCCGCGACTCCCACCGAAATCAGCTCCGCTAATGGCATCGCCGACATCGCAGCCTGTACTGCCAGCGTCGCGCGCGCAGCACCCATTCCCGCGCACGCAACCACCGCCTCATCCTTCGCGAACACTACCACGCCCCCGGCAATCGACCGGCGCTCCCATCCCTTCACCAGCGCGTTCACTTCGCGTGGCAGCGCGGCAATAATTCCGATCTTCATCGCAGTCCGCCTTGTGTAATACTCGCTAGCGGTGGCGCATAGCCATTCGCCACAAACCACTCAATCGCCGCTCGTAGCGAGTTATACACCGGCTGCACGCGAAAACCCATATCGCGTTCCGCCTTGGCCGATAACGCAAACATATGCTTGCGCGACATCCGCACCTCTTCTACGGTTGCGCGCGGCTCTTTGCCCAGCAGTCTGCCCGTAATCATCTCGTCGAAGAACGCAAATGTAAGCGCCACCGCATGTGGAACCTTCATCGTCGGTGAAGGCAGCCCTGTAATCGCAGACATCCGATCCAGGATCTGCTTCAGCGACAGGTTCTCTCCACCCAGAATGTAGCGCTCGCCCGGAGTTCCCCGCTCCAAAGCGACGACGTGCATTCGCGCAATCTCCGTCACGTCCACCAGGTTCAACCCTGTGTCCACATACGCCGGAAATTTTCGATTCAGAAAATCCACCACAATCCGCCCCGTCGGAGTAGGCTTCGCGTCCCCAGCGCCAATCGGTGTCGTCGGGTTTAGGATCATCACATGCTGTCCCGCGTGCGCTGCCTGGATGGCCTCTTGCTCTGCCATAAACTTCGATCGTTTGTATGGCCCAATCATCTCCTCCAGAGTGACCGGCGTGTCCTCATCCACAATTGAGCCATCCATCTTGAATCCCATCGTCGCCACGCTCGACGTATACACAACCTTGGGCACGCCCTCTTCGCGCGCCAGCCGTAGCAGTTCGCGAGTGCCGTCCACGTTGGACGCGTACATCTCCTTCGGATCGCGCACCCACAGCCTATAGTCCGCCGCCACATGCACCAGCGCATCGCACCCACGTATGGCAGTGCGCAATGACTCCGGCTGCCGCAGGTCGCCCACCACAACCTCAGCCGTAATTCCTTCAATCGCCGCCAGCCTACTCGTCTTGCGTGTCAGTAAGCGTAGCTCCGCACCCGCCGCCGCATAAGCCTGCGCCACATGACTACCCACAAATCCCGTTGATCCCGTAAGAAAGACTTTCATTGGCTCAGGACTTTACGTGAAACATCCAGAACGGCTCCGGCTTCTTCCGTCTTTACATGCGCGAGCACGTCGAGAACGGTACGAATTGTTAGTCTAGCTTCTCCGGCTCGATCTGAATATTCTTTTCCCCCGCCGCCTTTTTCTCCCAGTATTTCTTCACCCAAGCGTCAAACGTCTTCCCCGCCGCGTTGTCGCGCCCCGTAAATGCCAGCGCCGCAATCTCGGAGTAGGCAATATTCACCCTGCTGCCCCGGTCTGATGGCATGATGCGTACGATCGACTCAGCCAGCGTCGCGCCCGTTCGCCGATCGTACAGATAGCCCTCCACCTTGCTGCCGTCCTTGAGCGTCACGGTGATGTCGCCGCGATAGTCGAAGGCCTTCTCCAGCGCCGCGCGCACCTCATCCTCGCCGGCCAGTTCGGGCACCCAGCCCTCTAACTGCTCGCGTTCGCGCCCCGCCGCAATCTCCATCTCGTCGACGCTCACCGGTGCCGTCTTCGCTGCCTCCTGCGCCACACTACTCACGGGAAACCCCCTGCAACTCCGGTGTCTGTTCCATCGCAGCCGCATCCGCGATCTGCACCAGCGGCCCGTGCTGCGCCTTCGGCCACTCGTTCAACAGCTTCAGTGCACCGTTATCGGGATAGGTATCGAAGAAGATCGCCCGCGCCGTCTCCAATAGCCCTTTGATCGACCCGAACGTGTAATTCACGCCGCTCGCCTCATAACCCGAGTGCACCATGCAGTTCGCGCACTTCGGATTGCCCGACTCCGTCCCGTAGTTATGCCACTCCACCGCCTCCATCAGCTCCTGGAAGGTATCGGCGTAGCCGTCCTGTAGCAGATAGCAAGGCTTCTGCCAGCCAAAGATCGAGAACGTCGGCATCCCCCACGGCGTGCAAGTCAGGTGCTTCCGCCCCATCAGGAACTCCATGAACATGGGCGATGCATTGAACCGCCAAGACTTCTTGCGGTTCGACAGAATCGACCGGAATAGCTTCTTCGATCGCGCCCTGCCCAGAAAATGCTTCTGGTCCGGCGCCTTGTCGTACGTGTAGCCAGGCGACACCATCATGCTCTCTACACCCGCCTCCATTAGCTCGTCGAAGTGCGCGCGCACGCTATTGGGGTCGGCCCCATCGAACAAGGTCGTATTCGTCGTCACCCGGAAGCCCGCCGCCACAGCCGCATGCACGCCCTCCATTGCAATGTCGTATCCGCCCTCCCGACACACGCTGAAATCGTGATGCTCGCGCTGCCCATCCACATGCACGCTGAACGACAGGTACTTCGACGGCGTGAACAGATGCAGCTTCTCCTTCAGCAGCAGAGCATTGGTGCACATGTAGACGTACTTCTTGCGTGCGACTAAACCAGCAACGATTTCAGGCATCCTGGGGTGCAGCAGCGGCTCGCCTCCCGGAATCGCCACCATGGGTGTGCCACACTCCTCCGCCGCCTTGAAGCACTCTTCCGGCGTCAGCTCCGCCTTCAAAATGTGTGCAGGATACTGGATCTTCCCGCATCCGGCGCACGCCAGGTTGCAGCGGAACAGTGGTTCCAGCATCAGAACCAGCGGATACCGTTTGCGCCCCTTCAGCTTCTGCTTCAGCACATAGGTCGCTACGGTCCACATCTGAGAGACAGGCACTGCCATCCGTTGTTCTCCTCTTCCGTTAGGAATATTGTGCATGCCGCAAATTGCGTCAGTACGGTCTGGCCCATACCCATCCTGCTGCTAATTCCTGCTGCGCATCTTGGAGAGCAAGCGCAGAATCTCCAGATACAGCCACACCAGCGTCACCATGATTCCGAACGCGCCGTACCACTCCATATACTTGGGAGCGCCTACCTGGACTCCCTGCTCGATAAAGTCGAAATCAAGCACCAGGTTCAGCGCAGCTATCGCCACCACAACCAGACTGAATCCAATCCCAATGGGTCCCGATCCATTGACCGTTGTGAAATAAACGCCAAAGAATCCCAGCAGCATCTGCAGCAGATAGAACAGCATGATTCCGCCCGTGGCCGCTACCATACCCAGACGAAACTTGTCCGTTACCTTGATCAGCCCTGAGCTATACGCCAGCAGCAGTACAAGCAGCGTGCCAAACGTCAGGCTCACCGCTTGAATCCCTATGCCGGGATAGCGCATTTCAAAAACCGCAGATATGCCGCCCAGCGCCAGCCCCTCCAGCAGCGCATACACCGGCGCTGTCACCGGTGACCACTCCTTCTTGAATACCGTAACCATCGCACAGATAAAGCCGCCAAACAGTCCGACCATCATCCACGGAGCCACATCCGCCATATCTCGCGATTGCAGAAACTGATGCCACGTCCAGCTTGCACTGGCGATTGCGCACAGCAGCAGCAAGCCGGTCTTGTTCACCGTTCCACTCAGCGTCATGCGTCCAGCTTCGGCAAGGCCACCATACTGCGCCCTGGCAATATCGCTGAACGTCTTGTCGCCAAGTGCCGGATTCGATGTCTTCATCAATGCCATTGCTCTTACTCCCTATTTTAATTCACTTTCCACCGAAGTAGCTTGTCCCCACTCACAACTCACCACCGCTTCTACGCTTCCCTGGCCTCGCGTTCCATCACCCGCTTATAAGTCGTCAACGCAAGCAGCGGGAAGTAGTCGCGATACAGGTGGTAGGCCAGGTAGAAAACGCGCGGAAAACCCGTGCCCGTATAGATCGCCTCGCCCTTGCGTCCCTCGGCACTCTCGTCCCATGTCCCGTTGGGCAACTGCTTCGTCACCAGCCAGCGAATCCCCTTCGCCACAGAGTCCGAACGCGTATCCCCGGCAGCCAGAAGTCCCAACACAGCCCATGCAGTCTGCGACGGTGTACTCGGCCCAATGCCCCGTTGCCCTGGATCGTCATAGCTGTCGCACGTCTCGCCCCATCCGCCATCGGCGTTCTGCACCATGCGAATCCACTCTGCAGCCTGAACAATCGGCGGCTCATTGCTCCACATGCCCATCGCTTCCAGCCCACGCAACACTAGAAACGTCCCATACAGATAATTCACGCCCCAGCGTCCAAACCAGCTTCCGTCCGGCTCTTGCTGATCCAGCACAAACTGCACCGCTCGCTCAACGCGCTTATCGCGCCGCGTGTAGCCGTAGCTCGCCAGCATCTCCAGAATCCGCCCCGTAATGTCCACCGTCGGCGGATCCAGCATCGCATTATGGTCGGCAAACGGAATGTACTGGAAGATCATCTTCGTATTGTCGCGGTCGAAACTAGCCCATCCCCCGCTTCTGCACTGCATCGCAACTATCCAGTTCAATGCGCGCTCACTCACCTCATGCTGGTAGCGCTCCCGAGGATTCCGTACGTGGTTTAGCGCCAGTAACACCTGCGCCGAGTCGTCCACATCCGGGTAAAACTCATTGTTGAACTCGAAGTACCATCCGCCCGGGGCCACATCCTTGATGCTCTGCGCCCAATCGCCCTTGTGCCGCACCTCTTTGCTCAGCAGCCAGTCTGCCGCCTTCAGCAGCCGAGGATCGTTCTTCGCCACGCCTGCCTCGCCCAGCGCAAAGACGGCATACGCCGTGTCCCATACCGGCGACATGCAGGGCTGCATGCGAAACGTCGGCGTCGGATACTCTGGCTCGCCCTGCGGATTGTCGATGCCCAGTTTCTCAAACTCGTCCATCGCGCGGATGAACTGCGGATCGTCCTGTGTATATCCCAGGCAGGCCAGGGCCACAATCGCATTCACCATCGCTGGATAGATCGCCCCCAGACCATCCGACATCTCAAAGCGCTCCAGCAACCACTTCTCAGCCTTCTTCAATGCCATCTTGCGCAGTGGGCGGATGTGGATGCGTTCAAACCAGTGCGTCATCCTGTCCAGCAGAAGAAAAAAGTTCCGCCATCCAATCGGTCGTTTGCGATCCCATTTCAGGTGTAGGTTTGCCTTTTCGCGCCCGCCCACAAACAGTTCGTCAATCCCCTGTTCCACCGGAATCTTCTTGAATGGCTTCTTCGCATAGATGATCGATAGCGGCACAAGAATCGCGCGCGACCATGCCGAAATTTCATAAATATTGAAGTAGAACCAGTTGGGGAACAGTACAATCTCCGGCGGTACGGCCGGTACCGCATCGTAGTCATACTGACCCAGCGAACAGAGATAGATCTTGCTGAATGTATTGCACTCAGTCACCCCGCCATGGGCAAGTATCCACTCCCGCGCCTTCACCAGAACTGGGTGGTCCGCAGACCAGCCCATCAGCTTCAGCGCCAGATACGCCTTCACCCCAAGCGAGATATTCGATGGCCCGTTGGGATAGATGCTCCATCCGCCGTCCGCGTTCTGGTGGCGCAGTATCTCGTTCACCGCGCGCTCCATCTTGCCTCGGTCGCCCGTTCCCAGCATCGTATGCAGAAAAATGTAGTCCGATTCCAACATCGAATCCGCTTCCAGTTCTCCACACCAGTAGCCATCCGGATGTTGCTGCCCAAGCAGCCACTCCGTCGCACGCCCTATACCCTCGGATACCTGGTCCAGCCCAAGGTCCATTCGGCCATAGCGAGGCTGCGCGGGCATTGCAGGCGCCGCCTTCGGATTCCCTGAAGTTGAACTCATCGATTAATATCTCTCTGGATCGTCAGACGATGCATCGTTCACGGACTGCCAATCTGGATTTGCAACTCGCAGGCTTCTCTACAAACCGGCCAGCGTAGGATTGCACTTTACTACTGGATAGGCGGGGCCGAAGCAATCGCCTGCACTATCTCCGGGGGTAATCCGAAGCGCACATTTTCAGGCATCACTTCAACCTCATCAACCGACCCATACCCCATCTCCTGCAGATAATCAACCACATGCTGCACTACAACCTCGGGGGCAGACGCGCCTGCCGTCACCGCTACTGTATTCACTCCCACTAGCCACTCCGTTTGGATCGCATCCGCCGAATCGATCAGATAAGAGTTAGTGTGTAGGTTCTTCGATACCTCAACAAGTCGGTTCGAGTTCGAGCTGTTCTTCGATCCCACTACCAGCACCAGGTCTGCGCCGTGAGCCACATTCTTCACCGCTACCTGCCGATTCTCCGTCGCGTAGCAGATGTCTTGTGCATGTGGCCCAACAATATTGGGAAACTTCCGCTTTAGCGCGTCAATCATATAACGCGCCTCATCCAGCGACAGCGTCGTCTGGGTCAGATACGCAACCTTATTGGGATCGGGCACCACCAGTTGATCCACCTCTTCCACCGTCGATACCACCTGGGTCACCTCCGGCGCTTCGCCCTGTGTCCCCTCCACCTCTTCGTGGTCGCGATGTCCCACCAGAACCAGCGAATAACCCTCCCGCGAGAACTTCACCGCCTCCAAATGTACCTTCGTCACCAGCGGGCAGGTCGCATCCACCACCTTCAGCTTCCGCTCCTTGGCGTGTTCCCGCACCGCAGGCGAGACGCCATGCGCCGAGTAGATCACCCGGGCACCCTCTGGCACCTCGTCCAGCTCGTTCACAAAGATTGCGCCCTTCTTCGCCAGGTCCGTCACAACATAGCTGTTATGCACGATCTCTTTGCGTACATAGATCGGAGCGCCAAATGTCTCCAGTGCAATCTGCACAATATCAATGGCGCGCACAACGCCCGCGCAGAAGCCCCGAGGCTTCAGTAGTAGCACCCGCTTGGTGGGAACCGTCGTGTCGCTCTGCTCCAGGTCAGGTGAGGCCAGTGTGGTCATAGTCACATCTTTGAGTATACCGTGTCCGGCCCGTCCGCAACACCTGTTATCCGCTCAGGCCTCTCCCACAACTCGCTCATAGCTCAAAGCGCATACTTCAAAGCAGATGCCCAAATCCACCCTCATCTTCGCAAGACGGCACAGAGCTTCCCACCGCGAAGTTCATTCCCATCCACTTCGCCCTGCTCTCCGTCTTCACTCACTCGGACTTATGCCGCAACTGCCTTCTCGTCGCAGCCTACATGGCCGCAATGGCAGCTCAGCGTCATCATCTTCTTGGTATCCTCGCAGTGCTGGGAACAATATTTCTTCCCTGCGGGGGCCATGCAACTACATGCCATGTGTGCGCACTTGATCGGTACAGCAGGTGTGGTTGACATACAGCCTCCTCTAAACGATCAGACTCCGATCTTCCAGGAGTGCGAAGATTGTACTCGCTAACTATCAGAGTGGGATGCTATTAAATTCGAGAACGTCGCCCCAGTCCGGCCAACTTCGAGGAGACCTCCCATGTCCCGTTTTTTCACCCTCCCGTTCCTCATCGCCCTCACCTTCACCACAGCTTCCACAACGGCCCAAACGGCCCCCGCCCCATCCACACAGACCACCGCAACTCCAGCTCCGCCCAACCCCCCGCGCCCTACAGCCTCCCAGTTGCCCGTCCGCGATCCTCATGCGCCCGGCTTCGTCCAGGCTACCGAACTCCCCGACGGCGACGTACCTCCCGCCACTAAAGACGGCAACTTCATCCTCGGCCCCACCCACAAGCCTGCGCCCGAGACAGTCCTACAGCCCGGCGTCCCACAGGGAGCTGTCTTTGAATTCACCATGAGCTCCGCCGACAGCAAAATTTATCCCGGCATCGCCCGCGAACCCGGCACCCTCGGCACCGCCGATCCCTCCGATCCCGCCAAAATGATCGTCACCACCAGCCATCCAGCGCCCTACACCAGACACGTCGCCGTCTACGTGCCTAAACAATACGTCCCGGGAACCGCAGCTCCCTTCATCGTAGGGGCCGACGGAATCGATCGCGGCCTCTTTACCGTACTTGACAACCTCATCGCCCAGCATCGCGTCCCGGTTATGATCGCGATCTCCATCGGTAACGGCAGCGGAGACGCCCAGGGTAGCGAACGCGGCCTCGAGTACGACACCATGTCCGGCCTATACGCCGAGTTCGTGCAGACCGAAGTCCTGCCCCTCGCCGAGAAGACCGCCAACGTAAAGCTCACAACCGATCCCAACGGCCGAGCCACCATGGGAGGCAGCTCCGGCGGCTCCTGCGCCATGATCATGGCCTGGTATCACCCCGAGTGGTACCACCGCGTCCTCACCTTCTCCGGTACCTACGTCAACCAGCAGTGGCCCTCTAACCCCGTCACTCCCGGCGGAGCTTGGGAGTTCCATGCACGCCTCATCCCCAACTCCCCCGCCAAACCCCTGCGCATCTGGATGGAGGTCGGCGACCGCGACAACCTCAACATGAATGCCCTGCGCGATAACATGCACGACTGGGTCGTCGCCAACGAGAACATGGCCAAAGTCCTCGCCGCCAAAAAATACCACTACCAGTTCGTCTTCGCCCGCAACGCCGGACACACAGACCGCGCCACACACGTCCAAACCATCGCCGAAGCCCTCGAATACGTCTGGCAGGGATACCCCATCAGGGAATAAGTCGGGTGCGCGTGTTTTATGCTCGTCATTCTGGCGTAGACAGAATCTCTGTATTGGTTGTTGTTTTGGTCATCGTTTTAGATACGCCGGGTGCCGGGTGCCCCATTCATACGGTCTCATCGAATGAGTGGGTTTTTGCCCACACGGAGGGAGCAGGGGCCTTCAGGCCCCTGAAACCATCCCCTCGAAGAAACGGGCTTCAGCCCTGGGCCGTCTGCCCGTAGCGCCATCATCCTAACCGGCGGCGTATCATCAGACCCGTTCGCAATCTCAGAGGCGCTATGAATCTATTCAAGACGTTCACGTTGAAATGGTGGCAAGCTGGCCTCTTCAAAATAGGGCTGCTGGCCCTTGGAATCGCTGTGGGTGCGTATTGGCACACCTGCTTTACCGGCCTGATTCCCGCCCTCCTCGTCATCGCCGCGGTCTGCCTTGCCTACATCACCGTCGTCTGGTGGAAGCAATAACGCGTGCCCCGTTCGTTTGTCTCCGCGCGAAACGTGAGTTAGTTTCGTTCGTCATTCTGACTCGAAGAGTCAGAATCTCAGCCGTTGTCTCTTCTGTTTGTCGTTCCCTGTCCCCTGTCCCCTGTCAAGGGGCTCGACCCTCCAAAATCCTCTCAACCAACTCAATCCAATCCACTTAATAGTTCAAAATACTTGGCATACTAGTTATGCTCCAACTGGTAGAATTAAGGTAGTTGAGAAATCAAAACAAGCCCGGCATATAGCCGGGCTATTACATTTAAGCCGCAAAACGGCGAAAGAATCGACCCGGATGCATATACCACCCCCCCATATGCCGTATACCCCCGGTATATATACTTTTCCTTTTGTTTCGAATACTTTGCAAAGGTAATTATCCCTTGACATCAGGTACAACTTATGGCATACTTGATTCATTATGAAGGTCAAACAGTCCATCCCAGTTGCTAAACGGTTCACAATACAGCAGTTCAACGCTCTATTCCCGAATGATGACGCTTGCCTTGTATGGCTGATGTGTCAGCGTTATCCCGATGGCATAGCATTCTGCGACAAATGCTTGACTGAGCGCAAGCATCACCGCATCGCAGCTCGTAGAGCGTGGTCGTGCGACTATTGTGGCTCCATGATCTCTCCTACGGCTGGCTCAATCTTCGCCAAGTCGCCTACGCCTCTGCGCCTGTGGTTCTATGCGATGTACCTCATGGGCCAGACACGATGCGGTATCTCTGCGAAGCAGATTCAGCGCGAAACCGGAGTGACGTACAAAACCGCATGGCGCATGTTCAAACAGATTCGCACCTTGATGTCGGAGGACATCAAATTGGAGGGAGAACAAGTTGAAGCAGACGAAACTTACTATGGCGCGGCTCTAAAAAACAAGCATCGGAGCAAACTGAAACAGGGTACGCACAAGGATAAGCAGCCTATCTTTGGTATGGTCGAGCGTGGCGGACGGGTTGTGACGCGTGTAGTACCGAACGCTAAAGAGACAACCCTGCTACCGATCATCGCAGAGCGTATCCTGCCAGCGTCCACTATCTTCACAGACTGCTACACGCCATACGATAATCTGCATAAGATGCCGCAGGGATACAACCATCAGCGCATCAATCACGGGGCAAAGGTCTACGTCATGGGAGACGTGCATACCCAGTCCATCGAAGGCTTCTGGAGCCTATTGAAGCGCGGAATCGGTGGAGTCTATCACTCGGTCAGCGCAAAGTATTTGCAGTCCTACTGCGACGAATACAGCTACAGATATAACCGCCGATTCGACGATCAGCCGATGTTTACTTCGCTATTGGTTGATGCCGTGGCGAAGGCGGAATAGCCTTCTTCACGATGGATGAGAATTGCTCCAAGGTAGTCGGATACATCGTAGTTTGCGCTAGCGTTGAGGGGAGCGGGGTAAGGTATTGTCGATCTGCATCCATCTTCTCTTGAGGCGTCAAAGCTGATGATCGTTTCTGCATCCTAGTCCTCGCTAACAACCGGGGGATAGATCGATATTACACGAACTTTTTGGGTTCGATGGATTGGCGTTGTGGCCTTCTCGGAAGTAATGAACTCCTGCGCACCCGCGAACACAGCACATGCTATATGTACCGCATCAAGTCCCTGAATGCCTGTATCGCACCCTTCTGCCAATGCATATTCTAAGAGAGCGGTGCTGGTCGGTATGGTGCGGGCATTGAACCGGAAAAACTCGTTGTAAAAATCTTCTTCCTCTTGTCGCTTATGGAATACTGCCTTGGGCAACACTTCAAGACGCACATAGTCGCTGGTAATGTATTCACGATTCGGGTCTGCAAGATATGGAAGAGCGAGAGTGGATAAGTTTGCATCGCCGCGTGCGGCGGCAATAAGAACACCTGAGTCAATGTAGGTAGTTATCATTTACCCCCAATGAACTATCTGCGCATCTCGCGGATTTCCGAATCAAGTTCAGCCGTGCTTACGAGTGGAATCCCCGATGTCTCTATCTTTCGGCGCAAAGCAAGGAGATGCTCTCTTGTTCCTATCGGTATCGTTCCTCCCGCTGTGCGGTTGGGATAAATAGACGTGTAGTTATCAATCCCTACATCAATCGAAGAGATAGTCACCGCATATCCCAACTCGCTTGATGCCAACAACTCATCTACTTTAGCGTTATCAATCACAAATGACATGTATCGGCTCCTTGTTCAATGGTTTGTCATAGTAATGCTTACGACTAATCCACTTGAAACTTTCGTGTTTGGTTATCGCAGCAATCTCAATCGGCCCACCTACTACATTCGGTCCGGGTATGAAGCGTGAAAACATGATGGCTGTATGAACAAAAAATCGTGCGAGATCGATGGCATCTTGGATCGGCATTGGAGCAAATACCATTGGCGCTTGCAGTCGCGCAGCCAAAACTGGGGCAAGATTCTTTGCCATATCCTCAGCGTTCTGCGACGGCTGTGTGACCTGAGACAAAACATCAAAGATATTTGTGCTGAATCCGAGCACTAATCGCTGCAAGCTCTCTGTCTGCCCCCCCCAATTTATCCCCGGTTGTTCGGGCTTTCTGAGTTGCTTGGGAGTCTGCATGGAACCTTGATTGATTTCTATCGACCACGATTCACCAAGACCGCCAGGTATCGAATAGCCACCAAGCAAAAACCCGACAGTAGTTTTGCTCCTTGTCTGAGGGTCTAGCTTTGCGCATTCAGCGTCTAGAAAGGCCCCCATAATTTTGGCGATTCCTTCCATCGTATATTCAGCGGGATTGAATCCCATGCTCCCCGGATCATCTTTTAGTTTTTTCCGGAGGTCTTTTACCAGCGTGCCGATGGAAGCATTGCCGATATTGCCACTTCCAAAGGTGATGCAGCCAATGGGAAGCCCCTTGACGACGTTGAATATCTTATTGGCGTTATCGTATACATTCCCGACAAGCGCGGGGCCTCCACCCGGAACAATCATGCCCGGAGGTGGAGATAGTGAAAGCGTAGACGCGCTATCCGCTGCCAATACAACGCCATCGTGAACGCCGATCAGAACCGCTATGCTCATGCTCTGGCTCTTTCGTTTAGCTGGTGTCCTGTTGCCGGAATACTAAACCTCCGCTCCGATGTCCGTCATGAATAATCGTTAGAGGGTCGCGCAGATGGTTCTCCTCTTCGCTTCTCATTGCAATTTGGATGCCACCAGTGGCCCCTCCTTCTCATGATAATCTCATAGACGTTTTTACTGTCATTTCGTCGTACCTGAGTAGAGGGGATAATTACCTTTGCAAAAAGTGGGGGGGGGGAGGGGGGAGGGGACACCTTGAATTATAGAAACCGATCGAGACGGACAAAGACGACGGCACAAAGCAGCTTGGCGGGCCTTACTGGCTCGACTTCATCAATTGCCGCGCGTGTTCCATGCTGCTCTCCGTCAACTTCGCGCCCGATAGCATCCGCGCAATCTCCTGCGCGCGCTCGCTCTCGTCCATCCGACGAATACTGGTGCGCGTCCGTCCACCCTTGTCCGCCTTCTCAATTAGAAAATGCTGGTCCGCGAACGCCGCAATCTGAGGTAGATGCGTGATGCACACCACCTGCTGCCGTTTTGCCAGTGCCTTCAGTTTCCGTCCCACAGCCTCAGCCGCTCGCCCGCCGATCCCAATATCGATCTCATCAAACACCAGCATCCGCGGAGTCGGTAACTGCGCCTTCTTTTTGCCATGCCCCGCAGCGCCGGCCGCAAAGCTTTCCTCCACCGTCACCTTCAGAGCCAGCAGTACACGAGACATCTCCCCACCTGACGCAATCTCTTCCAGCGGTTTCATTGGCTCGCCTGCATTGGTTGCAATCAGGCAATCAATACGGTCCCATCCGTGTGCCGTCCAATTCGCCGCATCCTCAACCGCCTCCACCTGCACCTTGAATCGTACTGTCATCGCCAGGTCATTGATCTCTGCTGTCGCCAGCTTATCCAGCCTCGCTGCTGCTGCCTTCCGCTCCGTCGTCAATTTCCTTGCAGCCGTGCAATACGCCGCCGAATCGCGTTCCTGTCGCACCCGCAACTCAGCCAGCAGTTCGTCGCGGTTCTCCACTTCGGCCAGCCGCCGCGCTGCCTCCTCGCCAAACCGCATCACCTCAGCCAGCGTCTGCCCGCCAGCTGAACCTCCATACTTCCGCTTCAATCGATCCAGCGCAGCCAGCCGATCCTCAATCTCCGACAATCGCTCCGGCGATGCGTGCACCTTCTCCGCAAAGTCCCTCACCTCGGCGCTCACATCCTCCACGGCCGCCTTAGCCGTGGCAAGCTGTACCGCCGGCTCCGCGAATCGCGCATCATACTTCGCCAACTCCTCCACATACCTCAGAGCCGTTGTCAGAGTCGCCTCCGCAGCGCCCTCTTGCTCATACAACAGCTCGTGCGCGCTCTTCGCCGCCGTATACAACTTCTCTGCATTGGCCAGCACGCGCTTCTCCGCCTCCAACTGCGCGTCCTCATCCTCAGAGGTTAGCTGCGCCTCGCCAATCTCCTTCGCCTGGAATCTCCATAGATCGGCCATGCGCATCCGGTCCTGCTCAGATGCCTGTAACTCACCTAGCCGCTCAGTCGTCGTCCGCCACGCCGCAAACGCCGCATCCACATCGTCCGTCGCAATCCCGCCAAAGCGGTCCAGCAACCCTCGCTGCTGCGCCTGGTCGAACGACCCCAGCGTCTCGCCCTGCGTATGGATTAGTCCCAACTCTGGAGCCAGCTCCCGCAATACCGCCACCGTCGCCGGCTGGTTGTTGACGAAGACCCGTCCCTTGCCGCCTGCAGCAATCTCCCGACGCAGCAAAATATCGTCCGAAAAAGCCCCCGCGTCGATCCCGTTTGCCTCCAGAATCGCCGCCGCGCCCTGTGTCCCTTCAAAGACACATCCCAGCACAGCCTTCTCCGCGCCATGCCGCACTACATCGCTCGATGCCTTCCCGCCAAGCAATAGCGCAAGCGCGTCGATCAAGATCGACTTGCCCGCGCCCGTCTCGCCCGTCAGCAGGTTCAACCCCGGCCCAAAGCTGGCCACCGCTTGATCGATCACTGCATAATTTTCCGCCCGCAACTCAAGCAGCATGCCCGCTCTCGCCTCTCTCCCGTTGCGAAAAGCCTAGCACGTCAATGCAATCCGAGCGATCCATCGAGCATGGACACGCCCATTCCCATCACGCATCGGCTTACATCCCTTCCGGCGATCCTCCACCTCCCGGAGCTTCACCGCCGCCGCCGCCTTCACCCATTCCGCCGCCTCCGCCGCCACCACCGCCTCTTCCGCCCATCCGCATTCCACCCCCGCCGCCACCCATCGTGCGCATGGCGTAGCTGGTTTCAAAGGCGGCAGGCTTGCCATTCTCTACATACGGAATATATTGCAACAACGTCGCACGAGAGTAGCCAGCGTCCGCAGCTTCTTTATCGTCTGCATCCTCCACCACGGCCTTGGATACCATCCCCTTTTCATCCACCCAGACTCGTAGTTGAGCCTGCCCGCCAGAGCTATAGGGAGTTGGCTGAGGTCCACCAGGCTTCCTCATATTCATTGGCAACTGCGGGTGAGCCTCGGTACGAAATACCAATCCACGTTGTTCATCCAACCTCGTACCTGCTGGCTCTTGAATCGCCCCGGCCGGTATGGCCATTGCATCCGCGGATACATCAACCGACGCGTCCGTCAACTTTGCTTCAAATAATTCATGTTTCCCATAGGTTTCGCGCACCGTTGTCGCTAGGTGCAATGGGCCAACCGGTTTCCAACCCTCGTACGCAACCTTCTGAGTATCCCGGATTACCAAAGAGACGTATCCTGTTGCCGGGTCGATGCATACAGCGCCTCGGCTGTCGTCCCCACCACACGAAAATGTGACTCCATCCACAGTGCGATCCTTCATCTTTTGATCGCCGCGCATGGCGATCGCCAGAACAGTGCGATTCATCATGTGGACTTCCGCAAACTCCATGATCCGTAAAGGACGCAGACCTTTTTCGTTCGCCCACACACTGTCGCCCTTCGTTAGATCGCTGTCGTCGTAAGCGTCTGTGTGGATCACGGTATGTACCCCGTCTTTGCTGATCCACGTCTCGTAGGTGCCCGTGTGTTCTTTATTCTTATAGTCTGTAAGCTTCAGTTCGTAGCGCAGATGCAACGGAGTCAAGGCTTCATTCTTCGCATTCATCGCCATGGTTGCAATCAGGTTGCGTTGCAGAACCTGGGCTAACGTATCGCTCCCAAGTGCATGTGGCAAACCGGATGGGTTTTCAGCTGTCCCACCTGTTGGTGGTGGAATCACTTGTGCGGACGCCTGCGTTCCTCCACCCGGCCCTGCCTGTCCGCGGCCTTGCATCCCACCCTGCATCCCACCTTGCCCGCGTCCTTGAGCACAAACCGTGCTAGCCAGTGTTGTAAATAGCACCAGTGCCAGTCCAACTCCACACCATGTCCAACCTGCCAGCCGAATGACCCTTTTCCTATTCATCCAATAGTTCACATCGCCTCCCTGTGCTTTTATGCAATCCTCAATAATCTAGACCGCATCATACAAGCGATCAAGGTATTTCTCGAACCATTCCATATACGCGCATATCCACTCCTCATCACTTCACGTCTTACAATAGAGCTAATGATTTTGCTTACTTCAACCACACCCATTGTTCTTGCGCTCTTCTTCTATCAGGAGGATGCTCTACCTACTCCGAATGCCGCCGCTAGTGGAGCCATCATGGAGATGGTTCGCAATTCCGGCCCTATCGCCTTTGCAGTTTTGGTGATTCTGCTCATAGCCAGCATTTTTTCTTGGGCTATCATGCTCTCCAAGTGGCGTCGATTCAGCCATGCGCGCCGACAGAGCCAAAGCTTTCTCCGTGCTTTCCGCAAGTCTGGACGCCTCTCCGAGATTGCTTCTGTTGTAGTCAACTACCAACCGAGCCCACTGGTCTCCGTTTTCAATGAGATCAACGACGAATACCAGCGCCAGAGTGGTGGCCGAGGCACTCCACGCAACCCTGTAGCCCTCGAGCGCGCCGCCCAGACTGCATCCTCCGAGGCTCTCACCGCGATGGAGACCCACATGACATGGCTCGCCACGATCGCCAATGGAGCCACCTTTGTCGGCCTATTCGGTACCGTATGGGGCATCATCGACGCCTTTCACGGCCTCGGCACCACCGGCGCCGCAACTTTACGCTCCGTCGCGCCCGGCATATCCGAAGCCCTCATCACCACAGCCGCAGGTCTCGCCGTTGCTATCCCCGCGCTGGTCGGTTACAACCAGCTAACCGCGCAGTTGCGCGATTTCGCCTCTCGGATGGATGACTTTGGTCGAGAACTGCTTAACGCCATTGAAAATGCAGCGCTGCTCACTCCACAGCCACCCGATAATCCCGCCGGTACACAGACCCGTCCGAGGACCTTCTAACCATGGCATTCTCCACCAGAAGCGGAGGTCAGACTCGCACCCAGACCGCACTGGCAGATATCAACATCACCCCCTTGGTCGACGTCGTACTCGTGCTACTCATCATCTTCATGATCACTGCGCCAGTACTGCAATCCGGCATCGTCGTCGCCGTACCGCACACGCGCACTGTCAACCAACTGACCGAACAACGCACCGTCGTCACCATCGACAAGGACCAGAAAGTATTTCTACAATCTGGAGGGCCTGACGTTCTAACCACCCTCTCCGATCTCACCGCCAGTCTAAGAAACAGCGCGAAGGGTGATCCGTCAAAGCGCATTATCTATCTGCGTGCCGATGAAAAAGTCCCCTTTGGCGCATTTGCGTCCGTCATGGATGCTGTCAAACACGCAGGCATCACGAACATCAGCATCGTCACCCAACCGCTGGAAACCACGACGGGCACAGACACAGCAACCAAATAACTGGTAACCGGCACATACTACAATCAGCCTTCCACACCCCATGGAAACACAGATCGCAACGCGCACAGGTATCGAGTACGGTAACGACCAACTGGGCGGCGGGATCGCTGGCTCCTTTCTGCTCCACATTGCCATCGCCGTTTTGCTCATTAGCTGGGCGTGGTTTATCCGATCCGGCCAGAACTGGGGCGAAGCTGGCGCTACCGCAGGGGCAATTCAGGCCACCATGGTCGCCGACATTCCGCTACCGCCCAAACAGCCCATGGATAGCAACAATGTTCTTGCCACAGATACCCCCTCGCCCGCGCCTATTACCTCCAAAGCACATACTGTGGAAGCTCCCCAGCCCGACGCCATCGCCATTCCCACCAAGTCCATCAAGCCACTGAAGACCGCTGACAAGTCTGCCCCGGCCCCGCCGCTTCATCCCCAACCCACGCAGGTCAATCCCAACCAGGTGCAGACAGGCGAGGCCACAGGACTCAATGTTGCGATGAGCGCAACACAAACCAAAGCTGGAACTGTAAGCGTTAGCACGACGGACTCAGCCTTTGGTACCCGCTTCGCATATTACGTTCAGCAGATCACGCAGAAGGTTGCCGCACAGTGGTATACCAACATGCTCGATCCCCAGGCAGCCGGCCATCGTGTCTACATCAAATTTCAGGTTCAGCGCGACGGCTCACTCACGAACATCCGCATTGACCAGCGTAGCGGCGACGCCACACTCGATATGACCGCTCTGAACGCCGTCCGCCACATTGATACCTTCGGACCCCTTCCTGACGCTTATAGCGGATCTAACATCACCGTCACTTATTACTTCGATCCGCCACCGCATCAGTAACGCCAAACAAGAGGTACCCCCCCCCTGTTTTTTGTATGATCAGCAAAAAAAAGGACTTATCTCTGATAATGGAACATAGTAACCTCGCAAGATAAGCATTCTAAATGACTTAATTTGCAAAATAAACAAAATAAACGAGTTAGATTACCAACAGCATGTGCCGCAGACATTCAGCTCGCTGGGTTACTGGCTGATCGAACCTGGCCTAAACCTGAGGCTATGCTAAAGATGCCAATAGGCACTTTTTATACGAATGCATGAACGTTGGTAGTACTCAACATCCTGTATTAATTATATGGGATACACAGAGAAAGACAGTCAATACATCTTATTCATAATAAAGATATTGAACGATTTTCTTTGACAAGGGACACTCGTTTTACCTGAATAGATTATGAGTTCGGATGTTTATGAACATTGTGCGGATTCAATGGCTACAACCAAAGATTCATTTCGACCGTCTACCATAGAGAGCATGGATAGCACGTCTCTCATATCCCGCCGGCAACCCGTCCTATTCCAATCGAGTATGGCTCTCCTGTTTCTGGCAGTGGCTGTATCTATCGGTGTGCTAGCAGCACCCGCCGTGGCCCAGGACAATGTCCTCACCGGAACAAGCAATGGAGTCACCTCCATCCGCATTGCCGTCGCTGACTTCAAGCCACTGGCGGTCGCCGACCCACAGATCGCCACCTTCAAACAGACTTTCGATACAACGCTGTACGCCGACCTCGCATCCGCAGGTATCTTCGATATCGTGTCCAAGAGCCTGATGCCGCCTGGCAATCCAGGAACACCTGCTGAGATACAGCTTCAGAGCTACTCCAATGCCCCTGCCAGCGCAGCCATGGTCGCCTTCGGTTCACTTGGTGTTACCGCAGGCAAGCTGGTAGTTAACGGGTTCCTCTTCGATGCCAAGAACCTGCAGTACCCACAGGTACTGGCCAAACAGTACAGCGAAGTAGCCTCTGCCGACTCCGTCCGTCTGGTCGCGCACCGCTTTGCCGACGAGATTATCTATCGCCTGGGTGGAGGAACTCCTGGCATCGCCGAGACCAAGATTTACTACGTCAAGGTTCTTGGCGGCGGGGTTAAGGAGATATGGGCCATGGACTACGACGGGGCCAATCAGCATGCGATCACCCACCTGGGCACGATCTCCATCTCGCCGCGCATCTCGCCGGATAATACCCGTCTCGCATTCGCCTCCTTCGGAAAATACGGTCCTCAGCTTAAGATGTACTCTTTGTTGCTTGACCGGTACGTCAACTTTCCCACCGGCAGCGTCAGTTCCGAGTCACCTGCTTGGTCACCCAATGGCAACGAACTTGCCTATGCGGCAGCACCCAACGGCTCGTTCAACATCCGGACCGCCGACTCTAATGGCAATCTAGCCCGCCAAATCACAAGCTTCCGAGATGCCAGTTCTCCTGCCTATAACCCCAAGACCGGAGCACAGATTGCCTTTATCAGCGGACGTACCGGCCTACCCCAGCTATACATCATGGACTCTGACGGCAGCAGTGTTCAGCTGATGACCGATGGTGGGTATGCTTCCTCGCCCTCCTGGTCGCCAAACGGACAGACAATCGCGTTTGCATGGGACCGGAAGTATGGTCCAGGAGCGCCCGGCGGGCAAGACATCTACATCATGGATGTCGCAACCAAAAAATGGACCCAGCTTACCCACGACGGTGGTCGCTGCGATTTCCCTTCCTGGTCACCTGACGGTCGCCACATCGTATACGCCAATTCACTGGACGGCCGTACCGATCACTGGCGCATCTGGACCATGCTATCCGACGGCACACAGCGCCGTGCCCTCACAGACGCCGCGGCAGATATGCCGAATTGGAGCTGGAAATAGCATCTCGCGTGGTAATTCTTCCATCATCACAAACTTCTATGCCTGTTATCTTGATTTTCAGTAACATAGAATGGATACGCTGCTGGCACCGCTGTACGATACTGCTTTGAAATAGCTGTTGGATGTAGCATTGGCAACGCAGGAGATAACGATGACCTACATGCACTCGTTTGAGCCGAAGTCCTTTCTTCCCGGGCCAATCCGTTCCGCGCTGTTGCTGGCGGTCATATTGGCCACGGTCTCCGGCTGCCACAAGAACGTCGCCAGCAGTCAGAGTCCTGACACGCTGGCTCCGACACCCGCGCCGTTGCCACCCATGCCTACAGCAACCCTCACTGCCGATCCAGCGGCCATCGATGTTGGCCAGTCAGTGGTTCTGAACTGGCGCACCACGGATGCCACCACGGCTACGATCGATAGCATAGGCCCGGTCAATCCCAACGGCACACAGACTGTCTCTCCGGCTACATCCACCAACTTCCATCTCACCGCCAAGGGCGATGGTGGATCCGTCGAAGCCAGCGTTCGCGTTACCGTGCGAGTTCCTGTCGCACCCGTCGCGCCCGCGGATACCACGGCCACCGCTGATATGGGTTCCGAGACGGCATTCCACGAGAATGTCGCCGACATTTTCTTTGACTATGACAGCTCCGACCTCCGTCCCGATGCACAGGCATCCGCTGTCAAGGCCGCATCCTACCTGGTTGCCCACCCTGACATCCGCGTCGTCATCGGCGGATACTGCGACGACCGTGGTTCAGCTGAGTACAACCTAGCTCTCGGTGAGAACCGTGCCAACTCCGCCAAGACCGCACTGGTCAATGCCGGTGTGGCCCCAGCGCGTATCCGTGTGGTGAGCTATGGCAAGGAGAAGCAGTTCTGCACCGATGAGACCGAAGCCTGCTGGCAACAGAACCGACGGGCTCAGTTCTCGCTCGACCGCTAGTGCAAGAGCACGGTATAACAATGAACGCGGTTCCCCTACGGGATGTATGTGTAATCTACAACACACAGAGTCGAAGGCCTCGATGACCCAGGCTTTATCACCACCGCTCAAGCAATATCATCCACAGAATTTGTAGTCCTACGCTTCTGGGACCACTGATTCTGCATCTGAGGTAATTGCCCTATGATTCAACTTCGTCCACAATTCGCCTGCTCTCTCCTTGTTCTCGCCCTGGTCACGCCGCAGGCCCATGCCGTCAACAAGGACATGGTTCAGCTTCAGACACAGGTTCAGGAACTGCAAATCGCTGTAGCACGCCTGCAACAGTCCAATGACGAGCGCATGGGAGTCCTCAAAGACCTGGTGCAGCAGACCGCCGATTCGGTCAATAAAATGTCTCTCTCCATCAGCACCCTTCAGCAACAAATGGCTACGCAGCACGACTCCACCAACGCTAAGCTGGACCAGTTCTCTACCCAGATGCAGACACTCAACGATTCACTGGACGAGGTTAAAGCGCGTCTCAATAACCTGGAAAAGGGACTTAAATCCGTGCAGGACCAGCAGCAATCCATTGACGCCGCCCTGCAAAACATGGCTCCCCCAAGCCCAACCCCACCAGGGGCCGCAGCTCAGCCAACCGACAACAGCCTGCCATCCACGCAGCCTACTGGCACAACTCCCGTCACCAATAGCGGTTATCCAATGGCGATGAGCACTCCGTCCCCCATTGGACAGGCAGCAAGTGCCAATACGCCGTCTGGCCCCACCACTCTATCAGGATCTCGTACTACGCTGGCATCGCGAAGCCCAGTGAACGCGCCTGGTACGCCCTCCGCGGCTTCTCTTTACAAGACCGCACTGAGCGATTACATGGCGGCAAACTATGCGTTGGCCTCTACCGAATTCGCAGCCGTTGTCAGTGCCTATCCAACGGATCCCAACTCGGGCAACTCCTTGTACTACCTGGGAGAGCTCGACTATCGAAGCGGAAAGTATACAAGCGCTATCAAGAACTACGACCGTGTGCTGAGCCAATTCCCCAACAGCCCGAAAGCTCCCGTCTCGCATCTACACAAAGGCCAGGCCCTGCTGGAGACCAACAAACGTGAGGCAGGTATCACGGAATTGCGGGCCCTCATCACCCACTTTCCCAACACTCCCGAAGCTGCGCAGGCACGGGGCAGGCTAAGTGGTATGGGTGTCCCCGTCGTTCCAAGACGTGCAGCCCAGTAGCCCATTATTTATCCCTGAAGGAAATCTGCGCCTTAGTTATCCCACTAACCACGCCATAAACCGGCCCCGCAGATTTTGTCATGGCCGGTTCTTGCATTTTCCCTGGAACGGCCTCCACCAAATGCGATTAAGCTAGTAAGGTTGAGTTACTGCGAGACGGTAAACTTCCAGGCTGGAGATAGTAATCAATAGGTGAAAGAGCGCATTCGTAAACTGGATGGTCGCGGCGACGCGAGCCGCAAACCTGTTCGGCTGGTAGCTGCCGCGCTCATCCTGCGTCAAGTAGGCGATCCACCCAGCGGAGCCACCGAAATCCTGGTATGCCAGCGTCGGCCAGACCAGCCCATGAGTCTAAAATGGGAGTTTCCGGGCGGGAAGATCGAAGCGGGTGAAACCGCCGAACAAGCCCTTGTCCGCGAACTTCAGGAAGAGCTTGGCATCCAGGCCGTCATCGGGCGGCGCATTGCTCAGATAAGACATCGTTATCGCAACGGCGCAACCATTGACCTGCAGTTCTTTGTGGTTAACCACTTTACCGGCGAGTTGGACAATCACATCTTCAACGCCCTGCAGTGGTCCCCACTTGGCGATCTACCCAGCTTCGACTTCCTCGCCGCGGACCACAATCTGATTCGCGATCTCGCCGATGGCAAACTCCTCTAGCCACCTTTCATCTTGTTCCACACCATCACCAGTGAAAGTCCAATTACAATCGCCGCCGTAATCCACGCTACACAGTTGAACCACGTCGAGTTGGTATGCTTCCCCATGAGTTCGTGCTTGTTGATCAGTTTCAGCATGAAGATCATGATCACAGGCAGTAGTACGCCGTTCAGTACCTGCGACAGGAGTATCACCTGCACCAGCGGAAAATTTGGCCACAGCACTAAACCAGCGCCCAGGACGATCAGCGCGGTGTAGAACCAGTAGAAGAAAGGCGCCTCCTTCAGACTCTTGTCCAGTCCGCTCTCGAAGCCCATCCCCTCGCAGACTGTATATGCGGTTGACAGAGGCAGGATCGAGGCCGAGAAGACTGAGGCATTGAATAGCCCAGCGGCAAACAGAATGAAGGCGAAGTCGCCTGCCAGCGGCTTCATTGCACCCGCCGCATCCGACGCATCCTGAATGTTGCGCATGCCATGCGTATAGAGCGTTACCGCGCAGGCCACAATGATGAACCATGCGACGATGTCGGTCAAAAAGCACCCAACTATGACATCCAACCTCGAGGCCTTGTACTGCTTGACGGTGATTCCTTTGTCCACCACCGACGATTGCAGATAGAACTGCATCCAGGGGGCGATGGTTGTACCGATCAGACCGATCGTGAGGTAGATATAATTTTTGTCTTGCCAGATTGATCTGGGAGGCAGCGTGATGGTCGCCTTCAGCGCCTCATGCCAGTCGGGATGGCTGACGATGCCGGCCGCGATATAAGCAAGATAGATGGCGCTGGCGACGAGAAAGAATTTTTCCACAGTCTTGTAGTCGCCTTTGACAACAAGTACCCAAATAACCGCGGCGCAGATCGGCACGCTCAAATACTTTGTGACGTGAAAGAGTTGCATCGAGGCGGCAACTCCGGAGAACTCTGAGACTACGTTGCCGTAGTTGACGACGACCAGCAGAATCATCATCACAAACGTCATGCGCAGACCGAATTCCTCGCGGATGAGATCGCTGAGGCCCTTGCCTGTCACCACTCCCATGCGGGCAGACATCTCCTGCACTACGATCAGCGCCAGCGTCACCGGCAGAATGGTCCATAGCAGCAAGAGGCCGTACTCCGCCCCGGCCTGCGAGTATGTCAATATGCCGCCAGTGTCGTTATCCACATTGGCCGTTATGATTCCTGGCCCCAGCACCGCCAGGAACAGCAGGATACGCACGCGCCATTGCCGCCACCAAAGCTTCATAACCACCCCGCCCTGGCATTTGCCACAGGTTCATGCACCGGCGCGCTACTGAGCTCCTCGCGCAGTGTTTGGTTCGACACACTCTTGATCCACTGATTCATTTCCGCCATGCAGAACTTTCGCCGATCTCTGGGATTAAATATTTGTCCGCAATTGCGCAATCACCTGTTCTGGATAGATCACGCCCGCAATCTTCTTCTCCGCATCCACCACCGGCAGAGCGCGTAGGTTGTACTTATCAAAAAGTTCTGCAACTTTCTTGCCGCTGGCATGTACGTCGCAACTCACAATGTGGTCGTCCGCCAAGCTTGAAAGGCTTCGATCGGGCGGTGCCAGCAAAGCCTTCAAAAGAGGGACCACTCCGCATAGTATCTCCATTTCATCGACCAGAAAAATATGCGTCAGCGTCTCCATATCGTCGCCAAATTCGCGCAGTGCTGTTACCACGTCCCCCGCATAGGCATGTTTCGGCAACGCAATATAGTCGGTGGTCATCTGCCCCGCCGCAGAGTCGCCGGAGAACTCCAGCAGATCCTCGACTTCCTGGCGCTCCTCCGGGTCCATTTCTTCGAGGATCGCCTCCGAGCGCTCGTCCGAGAGCTCCGACAAAAAGTCCGCTGCAGCTGCCGGGTCCATCTCCTCCACGATCCCTGCCACAAGCTCGGTGTCCAGTGTTTCGGTCAGCGACTTCTGCATCTTCGGCTCGACCTCTTCGAGGGCCTCCGCCGCGACGCCTTCGTCCAGCGAGCTGAAAAGTGCCTGCCGCTCTGCTGGTGCAAGGTCCTCCAGAATGTCTGCCAGATCCGACGGATGCATCTTCGACAACTTCTCCTGCTCGATCTTCAAGCGCACGCGGCGTGAGGGATCGCGGTCAATCAAGTCCACAAAGTCCCATGGAATTGCGCTCGTCAGAAATCGTTCCGCGACCCGCTCCACCGTTGCGCTGGGCAAGCCCTTCAACAGCCGACGGATTGCGCCCCGCGTACCAACTTCAACCTCCGCGATGCGCAATTTGAGCTCGCGTCCTTGCACCCTTCCTTGCAAACCGCCGGGGACTGTCTCGGTCTCCTCCACCGGCTCCCACATCAAGTCCACATCGTTGACGCGTACCACTTTGTGTCCGTGGATATCTATGATCTGCTGGTCCAGCAGGTCGCGCTCCAGCAGCAGATACGATTCCTCAGCCGGCATGGGCGTTGCGGTACTCTGCCCGCGCATCCGCAACCCACCCGCAGCATCCAGTTCAAGGTCGCTGACAGCAACCATGGACATTGGTTCGCCTCGCCCTTTGCCCATGAGCCGCAAAACTAGTCCTTGCACATGATTTGCGTCCTGTGGTGGAGAGACAGCAAACTCACGTACATGCCCCACTGTCTGCCCACCGGCATCCATCACCGGCGCACCCATCAACTCCGAGACACTCGTCCTCTGGCTCACATGCTTGGTCATAAGCACACATTTACCCGCAAAGCTCTCGCAAAACCCCTTACCCGCATCCTACCCCAGCCGAGGGTGCAGCTGCCTGCCAGGAGCGGATTTGAACCGAACCTTCACATACACCCCTATAACGACCCTGAGCTCAGATCTACATGCCAACCTTGACATTCGTTGCAGCCACAAGCAAACTTCCATCATTGCCGTAGATTGCATCCAACCATCTTTCGGCCTCGGCGATAAGGACTCCATTGCCCGATTCCACAACAAGCCGCGTCTCGCTCACCCTCGGTTCCTCCATTGAGAGTGTGGATACCGTAGAGCGAACTGCAGAGGACTTTGCCCAGCGCGCCGGCTTCGACACAGACACTGTGCCTAACATCGTAATGGCCGTGCGTGAGGCAGCTATTAATGCAATTCTGCACGGAAATTCCTACAACCCCGAGAAGCAAATAACGGCATCCTTTGAAACCAGCTCCGAGGGCCTCACGGTGCGTATCTGCGACCAGGGACCTGGCTTTGACTCCTCACGCTTGCCAGACCCTCTCGCCCCACAAAACCTACTCAGAGGCTCGGGCCGTGGCATCTTTCTCATCCGGGCCTTCATGGATGAGGTACACTTTCGCCAGTTGCATCCGGGGACAGAACTCACCCTAATCAAACATCGCGCACCGGCCAAACCGGTCGCCTAAGTCATAAGGAGAAACATCGCATGAGTATGAAAGTCGCAATCCGCCAGGTAGATGGAATCACCATCCTGGATCTCAGTGGCCGCATCACCCTTGGCGAAGGCAGCATTACTCTGCGCGACAGCGTCCGCGATGTGCTGGCCAAAGGTTCCAAGAAAATCCTTCTTAATCTTGGCCAGATCACCTATATCGATAGCTCCGGCATCGGGGAGTTGGTCAGCGCTTTTACCTCTGTCAAAAACTCTGGCGGAGAGCTGAAACTACTCAATCTCACCCAGAAGGTTCACGACCTGCTCCAGATCACAAAGCTCTACACCGTTTTCGACGTCTGGGATAACGAGGCCTCCGCGATCACTGCATTCGCCTAGGACTAGTGCTCGTTGTACCCTCTTCCGGGGAACGAAAAAGGCCGTCGCATGCGCGGCGGCCTTTCCTGCTTCCACCTCATCCCTATTTCGAAAAATCTACCTTCGGTGCCTCCTTCGACCCCGCATCCGCAGAATAATACTCCGTCTTCTTTTGGAAGCCTGACATCCCTGCCCAAATGTTGTTGGGGAACTGCTGAATAAATACGTTGTAGTCCTTAATCGCGGCGTTATATCGCAGTCGAGACACGGCTATCCTGTTCTCCGTACCTTCCAGGTTATCCTCCAACCGCATGAACTGATCGTTGCTCTTCAGTTGCGGATAGTTCTCCTGCATCCGCATCAACGGCAGGAGCGCGACGTTCAGCCGGTCGTTGGCCGCAAGCTTCTCATCCGGCGTCTTCGCCGTCATCAATCCGGCGCGCGCATTGGCAATCGCCGTCAGGATCGACTCCTCGACGTTGGCGTAACCCTTCACCGACGCCACAAGGTTGGGAATCAGGTCCGCCCGCCGCTGCAAATCCACGTCGATATTGCTGAAGGCCGCATCGATGTCTGCGCTCTTCTGCACCATCTGGTTGCGCGCGCTCACATAACTGCCGCCCACGAACAGCGCCAGTACCACGATCAACCCCAGCACGCCCAGTACAACCCACAATCCTTTACTCATAATTTCTCGCCTTTCCTGTGATTATATGTACGGCGCATCGTGTCCTTATGTTCCCTGTTTCTTGCCTTAGAAACTTCCGCTCGCCCCGCCGCCGCCGGATCCTCCTCCGCCAAATCCGCCAAATCCGCCACCGCCGCCAAATCCTCCGCCGCCCTCGCCATCGCCTCCGCCAAACCCGCCTCGGCCGCCACCTCCGCCCATCAGGTTGAACAGCACGAAGAACAGAAGCCCAATGTGCCCGGTACGAATCAACACCGCGATCACCGCCAGCACTATCAATGCAAAGATCAGTGCTCCAATCGGGTTCCCCTGCGCCTGTGGCTGGGAGTCGTAAGGTACTCTAATCGGTGTCGCATCCCCATCCAGACCGGCCAGCGTCACCCCTGCGTCGGTCGCAATCACCTGCGCAATCTCATGCACACCCAGCGCAATCCCCTGGTTGTAGTCGCCGGTGTGGAGCAGCGGCTGAATATCCCGTCCAATATCTCCTACCTTCCCATCCGGCAGGACACCTTCCAGCCCGTATCCCACTTCAAACCGATACTTCCTGGGATCCAGAGAGAGAAGCAGCAGCACACCTCGGTCCGTCCCCTTCGCGCCCACCTTCCACTTGTCTTCCAACGCGGTTGCAAACTCCTCAATCGAAGGCGCGGGAAGTTCATTGCCTGCCTTCATCCCCTTCACGGGGTCCGCTTCCATCTTCGCGACAATTACAACCGCAATCTGCGCGTGTGCCTTTTGGTCAACCTCCGTACAAAGCTCTTCCAGGCTCTGCCTGGTCTCGGAAGACAAGACGTGAGCAAAATCATTCACATAGCCGGTCGGCGCGGGCAACCCTGCCACCGACTCGCCCGGCAGCACCCGTGCTGGCACCGCCAGCAGTAAAACGATCATCCACCAACGCATCGTCCGCGCCATCGCTCCCCATTCTACCCTGTCCCCGAGGTTGGTCCTTATACTTGTTATTCGTAGCACCCCATGTGCAATAAAAAAGAGGGCCCGTAGGCCCCCTCTTCGTACTTTGTCCATCCGTTATTTTTTCGCAGTGGGCGGGTTCGGTTCAGCAGCCGGATTGGCCGGGCGAGGTGGCCGTGGCGGCAACGTGATTCCCTCCTGTGCGGCAACCTGATTGATCATTCCAAGATGACTGCGCATCATTTGCATGGCCTTCACTACCTCCGCAGCCAATCCAGGATCGGCAGCAACTGAGGCCTCCATGTAAAAGTCGTGCAACTTCGTCCAGTGCGCCTTTAGAAGGAAAGTGAGGTACTCTGTGTCGAACGCTTTACCAGATAGGCCGTTGAGCTTGTTGTACTCCGCCTGGTCATCCTTGCTCATCTTGTTCGGCACCATTACGGCTAGAGAGTCGGCAACTGTCGCCAGATCCTTGTTGACCGCCTCATGGTCGGTCACAATCTTCTGCGCGAACGCCTTCACATTCGGGCTGCCCTTTTCCCCTGCAAGCTGCCCAAGCTTCACGTCTGCGATGCCCTCCGTAGTAGCCGTGCGCAGGAACTCCTTGTCTGCCATCTGTCGTCCCGTCATTCCGGGAGCGCCTAGCGACTCGCGCATCGAGCCGGCTACCTCGGGAACTGCTCCGCCTGTCGCCCCAGTAGGCACTGGCGCCGCCTGAACATCGCCCGAAGGCATTGCTCCCTGCGGTTCTGTTTGCTGCATAGCACTCTGGTCAGTCTGTGCAACCAGTACCGGCGGCAGTAACATCACTACCGCACCTACGATCGCAATCCATTTCGTATTATTCATTGCGAATCTCCTCCATCTACTGCACGAGCGGTCCTGTTTCGTCGAAAAATGAGATTCATCGCATGCTGATAAATCTAACGTGTCCAACATCCTAAAATTGGAGATAAGATTCCCATGGAAAGTTGCATTATTCAAGCCGTCCGTACACACTTCTTTACTTGGAGCGATATCCTATCTCCATAGATATTGAAGTTGCAACCTCTCTCTGCACTGCGTTCCATCCATTCCATCAACTACACGGAGTCTTCCCCTAAAAATGTCGCACACGCGTACCCCCGCCACGTTGAATCCAGCAGCGCAACCTCCCATGGCGCGCCGCGATCCCACTACGACCGTATTGCACGGAGTCAGCCTGCACGACGACTTCCAGTGGATGCACGACAAAAGCTCACCCGAACTGCTCGCTTATCTCGAAGCCGAGAATGCCTACACCGCTTCCGTCATGGCTCCTACTACAGAGCTACAGACTGCACTCTATAACGAGATGCTCTCTCATATACAGGAGACCGACGAGAGTGTTCCCTACCGCCTGGGCGATTGGTTCTACTCCACACGAACCGTGGAGGGCAGCCAATATCCCATTTATTGCCGCCGCCGCGCATCCAACCCTGATCTCAACAGCGCGTTTGATCCCACGCAACCGGAACAGATCATCCTCGACGTAAACCAGCTCGCCGAAGGCAAGTCCTTTATGGACGTCGGAGCCATGGCAATCAGTCCCGACGGTAGCCTGCTTGCCTATACCACCGACCTCACCGGCTTTCGTCAGTACACTCTTCACATTCGCGACCTGAGCACGCTTTCGGACCTGCAGGATACTGCCGAGCGTATTGGCTCGCTGGTGTGGGCCTCCGACTCTCGCACTCTCTTCTACTCCACTGAGGATGACACGACCAAGCGCCAGGACCGCATCTTCCGCCATACACTTGGCGCGCCCGCCGCTCATGATACCCTCGTCTTCCATGAGCAGGATGAACGCTTCAATGTTGGAATCAGTCGCACTCGCGACGGACAGTACTTGATGATCGAGGCGGGCAGCCATACCACCAATGAGTTCCATTTCCTCCCCGCGGACAATCCAACTGCGGAGTTCCGCATCATTGCAGCGCGCGTGGACGAACAGGAATACTATGTAGACCACCGCGACTCACCGGAGACAGGCTGTCTGTTCTACCTCCGTACCAACGACACTGGCAAGAATTTTCGCGTCGTCACAGCGCCAGTCGCCACACCCGGCCGTGAGAATTGGTCCGAGTTGATATCACTCGATCCCGATCATCCGCTGGAAGACTTCGACCTGTTCCAGTCCTTCGCCATCGCCACCCGCCGAAAACTTGGGTTACCCGTCCTCGAGATTCTCCGCTTCGGCAAGGGCGGCTCGTTCAAACCGCCGGTCGAGATTACGTTTCCAGAGCCTACCTACTCCGCTGCCGCGCATGTAAACCGCCTCTTCTCCACGGATGTCTTCCGTTACAGCTATCAATCGCTTGTTTCACCGCCATCGGTCTACGAGTACAACATCGCGCGTGAAGATTGTGCACATCCGATTGGACATTCCAGGCTGCTCAAACAACAAGCTGTTCCAGGAGGTTTCAACCCGGCAAGCTACGCCTCGGAACGCCTCTGGATCACCGCCCCCGACGGTATTAGAATTCCCGTCTCACTCGTCTACCGTCGCGACCGGTTCCGCCGCGTGGCGGTGAATCCTATCTATGTCTACGGCTATGGATCATATGGCTACGCACTTCCGGTTGGCTTCTCGTCTACGCGCCTCTCCTTGCTCGACCGCGGTGTCGTGATGGCATACGCACATATTCGCGGCGGCGGGGAAATGGGCGATGCATGGCACGATGCCGGGAAGATGTCTCGTAAATTAAACACCTTCACAGATTTCATCTCCGCCGCAGAGCAACTTGTTCTGCGCGGCTACGGCAACCCCAAAAAAATTGCAATCGAAGGAGGCAGCGCTGGAGGGCTTCTGATGGGGTCGGTCGTCAATATGCGCCCAGATCTCTTCCGCGCCGTTTTGTCGCATGTGCCATTCGTCGACGTAATGAACACCATGCTCGACGCCACCCTGCCGCTGACCATTGCGGAGTACGAAGAATGGGGCAATCCTAACGAACCTGAGGCCTTCGCGACGATGCTCTCGTACTCGCCGTACGACAATCTCGACGGGCTGCAGGGAGCGCCATTGCCGGCCATTCTGGTCAGGACTAGTCTCAACGACTCTCAGGTAATGTTCTGGGAGCCCGTCAAGTACGTTGCCAAGCTGCGCACCTTTAAAACCGATACTGCCCCGCTGCTGTTGCATATTAATATGGACGCAGGCCACGGCGGAGCATCCGGCCGCTATGACTACCTGAAAGAGATCGCATTCGACTACGCCTTCATGCTCACCCAACTCGGCGTCGTCCCATCGACTTGAGCTGCTGCTTTTCAGAAATGTTATAGTCGGCGAATCAGCAACTAAGTAAGTCAGCACAACACAGAGTAAGAGGGAGAGTGACATGGGATTAGTACCGATGGTGATTGAGCAGACCAGCCGAGGCGAACGCGCCTACGATATATACAGCCGTCTTCTGCGCGACAACATCATCTTTTTGGGCACGCCGATCGACGACAATGTTGCCAACGTCATCATCGCGCAACTGCTGTTCCTGACCAGCGAGGATCCGGAGAAGGACATCCAGCTCTACATCAACTCACCGGGCGGGTCGATAACGGCAGGTCTGGCGATCTACGACACCATGCAGTACATCAAGAACGATGTGCAGACGTTCTGCATCGGACAGGCGGCCTCGATGGGAGCGTTTCTGCTGATGGCAGGGAAAAAAGGCAAGAGGTTCGCTCTGCCGAATGCGCGCATTCTGATCCATCAGCCGTCGATGGGCGGGTTGAGCGGGCAGGCCACTGACATCGACATCCACGCACGAGAGATTCTGCGCATCCGCGAGATAACCAACAAACTAATGAGCAAGTCCACCGGTCAGTCCCTGGATCGGATCGAGCGGGACGTAGAGCGCGACTTCATCATGACTGCGGCACAGTCCAAGGAGTACGGCATCATCGATGACATCATCGATCGCCCGCGAACCTAACTGGTCATTGTCCACTATGCAAACCCCGGCCCAGTTTCGGGGTTTGCATTTGGGGTTGAGTGAGCCCTCCATGGACATAGGGCTACTTGACGCAAATGTCAGCTAGCTGTTCTTTTCAGAGTGATTTTTGTCATTCAGGAGGTAGTACGAAAGTGTGTACCCGAAAAGGGGTATCTCGGTGACTTCCGTGTAGTGGGCGTGAACGAATTCGGGTGTAGACTTTAAGAGTTCCCGGTACGCCGGTACATATCCAGGAGTGGGCGCAACCATGAAAACGTCTCGCGGTTCAGACGAATCGCTTCGTTGCTCGTTTTGCCACAAATCACAGGACGCGGTAGCGAAACTCATCTCTTCGCCGTCTGACTATCCCCGCGCCTACATCTGCGATGAGTGCGTGGGGGTGTGCAACTCGATCCTTGAGGACGACCGTGGCGAGGCGCTGCCGGGTACTTCGCCGGCGCAACTTCCTAAGCCGCAAGAGGTGAAGGCATTTCTGGATGAGTATGTGATTGGGCAGGACCAGACCAAGAAAAAACTGGCAGTGGCCGTCTATAACCACTACAAACGCATCCAGATGAACAAGACGCGCAACAATGATGTGGAACTGACCAAGTCGAATATCTTGCTAGTAGGGCCAACGGGTTCGGGTAAAACACTGCTTGCTCAGACGCTGGCCAAGATGCTGGACGTTCCGTTCGCGATTGTAGACGCGACCACACTGACCGAAGCCGGGTATGTGGGAGAGGATGTCGAAAACATTATTCTGAAGCTCCTCCAGGCCGCCGAGGGCGACGTAACGCGTGCTCAGAGCGGAATTATCTATATCGACGAGATTGACAAGATTGGACGCAAGGACGAGAACCCCTCCATTACACGCGACGTATCGGGTGAGGGCGTGCAGCAGGCATTGCTGAAGATTCTGGAAGGCACGGTGGCAAATGTGCCGCCACAGGGTGGACGCAAACATCCACACCAGGAGTTTACCGCGGTTGATACAACGAATATATTGTTCATCTGCGGGGGAGCTTTTGTTGGACTGGAGAAAGTAATCGGACGGCGCATTGGCAAGAAGTCCTTGGGCTTCCGTGCCGTAGCGGATCCGGATGCGAAGGAAGGCGATGTAACGCCAATCCGGGCACAGAGGGACTGCGAACTGTTGCGCCAGGCCGAACCACAGGACCTGCTGAAGTATGGGTTGATTCCAGAGTTTGTCGGGCGGTTGCCAGTACTCGGCATTTTGGACGAACTAGATGAGTCAGCACTGATCGAGATCCTGACCAAACCCAAAAATGCGATTCTGAAGCAATATGCCAGGCTGTTTGATTATGAAGGCGTAAAAGTGATCTTCACTGATGATGCGGCCAAAGAGATTGCGCGCGAGGCGTTGCAACGTAAGGTGGGAGCGCGCGGCCTGCGCATGATCCTGGAAGAGCTGATGCTGGACCTGATGTACTATGTGCCCGGCAACAAAAAAACAGGCGACCTGACGATCACAGCGGATATGGTGAAGAAGCACAGCCTAACCCTGATGACTCTACTTGAGAAGGCCGGGTAGTATGTTGCTGGTCAAGGCTATTCAACATACCTCATTATCGCTCTGTAGGCGCTGCGTGGGTGAGCGTCTTTAGGGTTGAAGCAATGCATATTTGTCGATGAGTTACCAAAGGGTGTGGGATGAATCGGCATACAAGCATTACAATCACCTGAAGCGTAGTCCGCAGTGAGCGCCGCCAGGCAGTGGCGGACACGCCATATGGAGAAAGACATGGCCAACCAAACCAAAACCATTTTGACCGGCGCAACCCGGAAACTGCCCATGATGCCGATCCGGGACATGGTCATCTTTCCCCATATGATGACTCCGTTCGTAGTGGGACGAGCTTCCAGCGTACGTGCGCTTGAGGAAGCATTGAATGGCGATCGCAAGATATTTCTCGCAACCCAGCACGACGCATCGGTCGACGAGCCAAGCCCAGACGACATATACGAGACCGGCACCATCGGCAACATCGTCCAAAACGTACGCATGCCCGACGGCAACATCAAAGTTCTGGTGGAGGGAGTGGAGCGGGCTCGATCGGCAGAAGTAAGCGACGACGACGGATTCTTTGTTGCCACTGTGCGTACAGGCAAAACTACTCTGGAGATGACACCCCAGGTTGAACAACTCATGCAGCGCGTGCATACCCTCTTTGAGCAGTATGTAAAGCTACAACAGACTTTGAATCATGAGACCATGGCAGCCAGCGTGCGCATGGATGAGCCGGCCAAACTGGCTGACACCATTGCTGCGAATCTGCAGCTATCCATCGATGAAAAGCAACAGTTGCTGGAAGTCTTTGACCCGGAAACTCGTCTGGCTCGCGTGGGCGATGTGTTGGATGTAGCCATTGAAAAGCTGAATATGGACCGCACTATCCAGTCGCGCGTGAAGCGGCAGATGGAGAAGGCGCAGAAAGAGTACTACCTGAACGAAAAGATCAAGGCCATCCAGAAGGAACTGGGCCGTGGCGAGAAATCCGAGTTCGACGAACTGAAGAAAAAAATCGAGACCGCGGGCATGCCCAAGGATGTCGTCGAGAAATCCTTGCAGGAGCTGCGCAAGCTGGAGGCGATGCCTCCCATGTCGGCCGAATCCACTGTCTCACGCAACTATCTGGACTGGCTGCTGGCAGTGCCCTGGAAGAAGCGATCCAAGGAAATTCGATCCATCGAGCACGCTGAGAAGATCCTCAACTCCGACCATTATGGACTGGAGAAGATCAAGGAGCGCATCCTCGAATTTCTCGCTGTACGCCAGTTGGTCAAGAATCCGAAGGGTTCGATCCTCTGTTTTGTCGGACCTCCGGGCGTTGGTAAAACCAGTCTCGGCATGTCCATTGCCAAGGCTACGGGCAGGAAGTTTGTCCGTCTAAGCCTGGGCGGCGTGCGCGATGAGGCGGAGATTCGCGGTCATCGTAGAACCTACATTGGCGCATTGCCGGGGCAGATCATCCAGTCCATGAAAAAGGCTGGAACCAAGAACCCGGTCTTCATGCTCGACGAGATCGACAAGATGGCTTCAGACTTTCGGGGCGATCCGGCGAGCGCACTGCTGGAAGTTCTGGACCCAGAGCAGAACAGCTCGTTCCAGGACCACTATCTAGACGTGGAGTACGACCTATCAAGCGTGTTGTTTGTAGCCACTGCCAATGTGCTGCATACGATACCAGGAGCCCTGCAGGACCGCATGGAGATTCTTCGGCTACACGGCTATACCGAACTGGAAAAGATGGAGATCGCCAAGCAGTATCTGGTACGCAAGCAGCGCGAGGCCACTGGGCTCACCGAGCAGCAGATTGTCTTCGAGGACGACGCGCTGCGGTCGATTATCCGCGGATATACGCGCGAGGCAGGTGTGCGAAACCTGGAGCGCGAGATTGGCAATGTCTGCCGCAAAGTGGCGCGCAAGGTGGTCGAGAGCAGTGCAAAGCATCGTGAGCTGCTGAGCGGGGAGAATCTTGGCGATTTACTGGGCGTGGCCAAGTTCCGCGACTCACAGGTGCATGAGAAGAGCGAGATTGGCCTTGTGACTGGCCTCGCATGGACCGAAGTAGGTGGTACGCTGCTGCAGACCGAGGTGCAGGTGTTGGACGGCAAAGGCAAACTGACGACCACAGGACAACTGGGCGACGTAATGCAGGAGTCGGCGCAGGCCGCTCTCAGTTATGTCCGGTCGCGAGCGCTGTATCTCGGCCTGGGCAAGGAGTTCTATCGGCATGTAGATATTCATGTGCATGTTCCCGAGGGCGCGATTCCAAAGGATGGACCATCGGCTGGCATTACTCTAGCTACAGCACTAGTCAGTGCACTGACCAAAATCAAAGTACGGCGTGATATTGCAATGACTGGCGAGATTACACTGCGCGGTAAGGTTTTGGCCATCGGCGGATTGAAGGAGAAGCTGTTGGCGGCGCATCGTGCGGGCATCTTCGAGGTGATTGTTCCCGCGGACAATCGCAAGGACATGTCCGACATGCCGGAACTTCTAAAGACCGAGATGAAGCTGCACTTCGTGGAACAAATGGACGAGGTGCTGCAGATCGCTCTGGAAGAGAAGCTGCCCGAACTGAAAGAAGAGACTCTTGAAGTTCTGGCCGCTGCGATGCCACCGATGCTTCCCGCGACCCAGCCCGGAGCGCCCCAGTAGAATAGCGTGCATACTTAGCTTTTGCGGGCTCGGACTTTGACCTTTATGAGCTTGCTAGACTCGGCGACCGGTAACTAAGTGCAGGACGAGCGAGATCACTGCAAATAGCAGAAGCAGGTGGATGAGAAAACCTGCTGTATGGAACATCAAGAAACCACCGATCCACAACGCAACCAGAACAACCGCCAAAATAAGAAACATGGTCAAATCCTCTTCCTTACGTCAAACTACGTGCGTCGAGGCACGTTCACAACTCGAATAGTAAGAGACGCATAAGGAAGAACGCGTTGCTTGGCGCACTACAATTTCTGAAGATAGAAGCTGGATGAATGATGTGTTTTAGTTGCTATCGATTACCTCCGGCGATGGATGGTATCAGCATGATTTCGTCGCCATCCTGGAACGCGTAGGTATCTCCGCCGAGGAATCGGATGTCCTCGTCGTTGATGTAGATGTTAATAAACTTCCGCAGCTTGCCGTTTTCGTCCTTGATCTGGGTGGCGAGCGTGGGAAAGGTGTGGTCGATCTCGGCGAGCAGCGCGGGTAGGTTTGCAGCTTTTGACTCGAACTGCTTGCGGCCGTCGGTGTGCCGGGTGAACGCGGTGGGTAGCACAATTTGGATGGACATTATTCGACTCTCCTTCAAGTTCGGCGGTGCAATAAAACCCAACCAATGCAAATAGCCAATACGGTGATTATTCCCCTACGGCTTCGCTCCGGGTCAGAATGACAACTTCAATTTTATCCGGCGACCTCGCCCCCATTTGTTATGTCGTGGAGTACGAATATGGCGGAAGTTCCATTCGTACATTCCCGGTACCCCTGCCCTTATTTTCGTAAAGTATTCGAAACAAAAGGAAAAGTATATGTACCGGGGGTATACCGCCTATGGGGAGTTATATACGAATTTGATCAATCCGAACTATGTTTCATGCCCTCTTTCTCGATCTGTTCTATTTAAATTGTACCGGTTGGAGCATAACTAGTATGCCAAGTATTTTTAGGTATTAAGTTGTTTGGATTGAGTTGGTTGAGTGGATTTTGGTGGGTTGAGCCCCTTGACAAGGAAAAGCGGTGATCAGGGGGCACTAAACAGGGAACGGCAAAGGCAAGGACAGAAGCAGATTCCGTTCAGGAATCACAAACAAGGCTACGGCCAATACAGAGATTCTGGCTGCGCCTGAATGACGAGCGGAAAATGGCAACCCACCCATAACGATGAAGTTGTCATGGAAGTGGCACATGGCAAAAGCTCTAGTCGTGGGCTGGGGGCGGGGGCGGCGCAGTGGAGGAAGGGACGGGTTTGCCGTCGGCGGTGTTGGGCTCCATCAGCTCGACACGGGTTCCATCGGGATCGAAGAGGCTAAGCTGACGCTTGCCGTTGTGGCCAACATGACGTTCGCCGAGTGGCTGGTCGTAGCTCTTGATGGCGGGACGGGCCTGTAGCGATGCGATAGCGGCGGCCAGGTCGGGAACAAGGAGTGCGACGTGGTTGCTGGTGCCGAATGTGGCGGGCAGGGAGCGGTAGAGCATGAGCTCGACGTAGTCGGTTCCGTCAGGGACGCGCATGTTGATCCAACTGAGCTGGGTGGGGCTGCCGCTGCCACGCCAGAACTCCTGAAAGCCGAGGATGTTGCCGTAGAAATCGAGGGCGCGCTGGGTGTTCCCCACCAGGAAACCGGCGTGGTAGATGCGATCAGAGACGCGCGTGGGCGAGAGGAACTTGCCTGCTCCCTGTGCCTCCACGCTGGTGGGCTGCGGCTGCGAGAACTCGATCTGCGTGCCGTCGGGGTCATGTACGGAGAAGACCAGGTCGCCGGTGCCGGTACGGCTGGCGCGTGGCGGGACGGCGACGCCCTTGGTGGCCAGATATACGCGCATCAGCTCGATGTCGTCGGTGAGGAAGCAGAGGTGGCTCATGAAGTTTTTCGGATCAGCTTGCGCGGGACGGTCGCTGAGTAGCTCGACGTACTGATGGTCGTTGACCTTGAGGAAGGCGACGCTTGTGTCAGTGGAGTTGGGCTTCCGGCGATCGTAGGAGATGTCGAGGCCGAGCAGGTTGTGCCAGAAGACCATGGCCTTGGGCATGTCGGAGACGTAGTAGGCAACGTGGGAGATGCCGGTGATGCGCGGGCGGGTTGGTGCGGCTGTTTGCGCCAAGCAGCAGTTGGCGAGGAGAAGTGCGATGAGGAGGGATGAGGGGAGGCGCATGGGTGTTGTTCTGAGTAAAGCATAATCTCATGTCTCAACAGCGAGACATGGGGCACCCAATTTAGTGAACTATTTCAGAGATCTGGGCACCTGCCTGTCGAGCTGCGCTCGATAACCCACCCTAGCGGTGATAAAGCTGCCGCTAGAATGGGGCACCCGGATTGGTGGTTCGGCGCGCTTCTATCTCCACATGAAGTAGAAGCCGGGGGCCTGGTCGAGGAGCTTGGAGGGGTTGGGGAAGAGGTCGGTGGAGTCGTCGGAGAGCAGGGCGAGGAGTCCTTTCTTGTCGGCGGCGGGGCGTTCGATGGTGGGCTCGCCGGAGATACCTACCGAGTTGGCGGTGTCCATGAGGGCGACGCGGAAGCCGCCGATCTTGTCGATGAGGCCCAGCGGCAGCGACTGCTGGCCGGTCCAGACCTGGCCGGTGGCCAGTGGGCGGATCTTGTCGTCGGTGGTGTGGCGGCCAGTGGCGACGTCGTGGATAAACTGGCCGTACATGTTGTCGACCACGGACTGGAAGTAGGCCTGCTCTTCGGGCGTCATCTCGCGGGTGGGATCGCCCGCGTCCTTCAGCGTGCCGGCGTGGATGATGACACTCTTCATCTTGGCCCACTTCAACAGGTCGCCATAATTGGTCCACTCCATGATGACGCCGATGGAGCCGACGACCGATGCGTCGTTAGCATAGATTTTGTCGCATCCGCTGGCGATGTAGTAGGCGCCGGATGCCCCGACGGACTCGACCGAAGCAATGATCTTCTTGTTCTTCTCGTGGCGAACACTGACGACCTCGTTGTAGATTTCCTGGCTGGCGGCGGCGCCACCACCGGGCGAATTGATGTGCAGGATGATGGCTTTGATGGAGGAGTCGTCGCCAAACTTGCGGATCTGTGTGTCGATTTTGTCGGCATCGAGGATGGCACCGTCGAGGTCGATGACACCGATGCGGGAGCCGCTAAGGCCGTCGATGGAGGCGGAGTCGCCGCTGACGCTCTTGACGATGCCCCATACCATGAGCGTGAGCAGGAGAACGACGACGGCCAGCGAGCCTCCGATAATGGATACCCAGAACCAGGCGGAGTGACGGCGGCGCGGTGGTTGGGAGTATGCGGGATACGGCGTGCCCTGCGTGTAGGGCGAGGGTGGAGCGTAGGAGTAAGGCGGCGTTGCAGGCGGTGGGGTGGGCGGCATGGCGGGCAGGTGGGTAGTCTCT
>Ga0316226_1000175_pt1 | contig 98928 bp, 84 predicted proteins | sample TBH18017metaG_FD_206009 | JGI IMG/M metagenome (GOLD analysis project Ga0316226, IMG submission 206009) | Freshwater microbial communities from Trout Bog Lake, Wisconsin, USA - TBH18017 | ecosystem: Environmental > Aquatic > Freshwater > Lake > Hypolimnion/Profundal zone | place: USA: Wisconsin...
TGCGCGAACGTGACATCCACGGTATCCCCTGTTTGAACGTGGGTGCGGACTACGGGGTGTTCCGTGGCGTGGTTTACGACACGGAAACCCGGCAAATCCAATGGGTCGGCGAGCCTGTGCCAGAGAAATGATCAGTATGCACAAAGTCAGAGTATTAACCGTCACCGATCTGCACCTTCGCCGAACGCTCTACGACCAGCTAAAAGAAGCTGTCGCGGAACATAAACCCGATGTTGTCGCCTGCGTCGGCGATTTTCTTGACGCCGAAGACCCCACACGTCGAGCAGACGAAAAGCTATCCATCCCAAACGCCGCGTTCGCACTGTCCGAACTGCCTTGCGAAGTCGTCTTCACACGGGGAAACCATGAGGACGAGTGCTGGGCAGACTTTGAACAAGAATGGCAACTCATCGCACAAGAAAGCGGAAAAAAACTAAACGCCTTGCACGGAGACTCTTTCACCTTCGGTCCCCTGACAATGGTGGGGTTCCCTTGCTGGCTCGGGAACGACGAATATTTTTCTCAAGGGCGTCCCCTTGGCAGATACAACCCGGAAGCCTGGCTGCCGAATCTGCTCAAGCAAACCGGCCCGGCAGGACGCACCCTCTGGCTGATCCACGAACCCCCTTCGCTTGAGATCGCAGCCTACGTGGCTTACGAACCAGAATGGCGCGACGCCATCGTTCACTATCAACCCCTCGTCACGGTCTCTGGACACGACCACTTTACACCCATCAGAACAGGACAGTGGCACACCAAAATTGGGGATACGGTCTGCATCAACGCTGGCCAGCGCGTCTATCCGACACCCGGCAAACTCGTCTATTGCCTGATCGACTTTGCATTCCCGTCCACGAAACCCTCCCTGCCAACAGGGTTCAACTTCCAGCGGTTTTCATAGCAACCATTAGGTAAGTTGGAGGCGGGAGGCTGAGACCATTGAGAAAACGCCAGCTTTCGCTGGGTTTTCGATCCAAGGGAAGACCTTCTTTTTTTGTGATTTTGATGCAGAAACGGAAGTCGAAGCATTGAAACCTACTAAATAATCTAAAAGTTCTCTCGTGGGAGGTAATCCATCTCGAGTGAGATGGACGAGAGGGGGTAACAAGAAGCGGGGGAGCAATCCCCCGCTTCTTTAATTTAGTGCGCCTGGCAGGGCGCACTTACCTGGGGGTTCAGCCGGGCAAAACGTTACAGAAGTTCTGGGTGAAGATGTGCGGTCAACCGAGGTTTATGCCGCATTTTTACGCTCTGCCTGCAGATTGATGAGTTTTTGTTCCTTTTGGTTTTCGTACCATTCCAAGGGCATCGTAACCTGATTTGCTGCACGGGCGTATGCACGATGGACAGCTTTACTTCCATGTCCAAGGTGAGCCATCGCTTCGCGCTCGGGCATTCCTGCGACTTTAGCACGTTCCGCCCACTTGTAGCGGTAGGAGTGCAGGACAACCCCTTCAACACCTGCCGCGCGTCGGCGTTTCGCGAACGTTGTCGCGCGGGATCCCTCGGAGAGCTTAGCCAAGGCAGGGAATAGCTGCCCCGAACTGGGGAGTTGTTTGAGGATAGCCTCCAGCCGTGAACCGATGGCAATGCAGGCGTGACCTTTGTCGCGCTTTTCGAGTTTGACGCGTTCGTAATATAGGCGGCGTTCAGCCCAATCGATGTCCTCGCTGGTAAGGTTTGCAATGTCGGTCTGGCTGCCTCCTGTCTCCCATAGCAATTGAAAATAGAGCCGGTAGTCCTTACGTTTTGTAACCGCAAGAATTCGGCGGTGTTCTTCGGCTGTGATAGCACGGCGAATCCCGTATTTTATCTTGGGCCAAGCTTTGCGGCTCAAGGCGGGGTGGAGCAGCCAGCCGAGATCCAGGGCGCGATTGTGGAGGATTCTCAACTGGACATTGGTCGAGACCCCGGCGCACTCGTGGGTTAGAGCCGTCAGGATGTGATCGGCGGTAGTCTCAATAAGCTTCACCTTTTTGAGCGCACTCATCGGCTTGCTTCTCATGAATTTTGCGAAACGTTTTTTGGTGCTGCCCTCGTAGGCAGCGTCAATCAAGTCGGCGACGTCCAGCCAGGTGCGCTTGCTGAATTTTGGATCCTGAGCCCGGAGGTAAGCCTTGGCCATTTCGCGGTTGAGGGCAGGTTGGACGAACGATTCGTTTTTCGCCCGAAGAAGGTTTTCGGCCTCAGCTTGGTTTTTGGTTCCGAGGCTCTCCCTTTCCCCTGTTTTACGGTCCTCGGCGTAGAATGTGCCGTTTGCGCGGTGATAAAGACGGTATTTGTTCTGCATTTTCGTGGTCCTTTCGGTGGTAGTGCAGAAAATCTACCGAAGCCCCCGGAAACCGGTTACCGAGCAGTCGAAGAGTAGTAGGCTCCTTGTGCCCGAGTAGTTCATGCCACCCCCACGGAAGGGACAGTTTTAGGGACAGTTGGCCCAAAAACGGCCTTTTTGCGGCATACCAGAAATCGTAAATCCTAGGATTTATCAGGGTTTGTGGTCGATTGGCGGTCATGGCGGAGGGGGTGGGATTCGAACCCACGATGCCTTGCGGCATTCCGGTTTTCAAGACCGGTGCAATAGACCACTCTACCACCCCTCCAAGTAGTTCATATTAAGGTGTTTACAGCGGAAACCGTGTATTCTGCCAAGAATTTTCTTGCCATTTTCTTGCCAAACTCTTTCGATAATGGCGTGAAGAAGCTGGTGCGAAAAACTTGGCCTAAAATTCGAGTTGTCATCGTAAAAGGTGAGACATTCTACCAAGTTGATGCGCGACGTAAAGGGACGATTGGCAAGCGGGAAACATTTTCATCCCTGAAATCCGCTCAATCCAGAGCATCCGAAATCGAAGCTGATTTTCAAGAATTGGGCAGCGATGGTTTAGCTCTCCCTCTTGAAGTCAGAGCAAGTGCCGCCAAAGCCACCAGAATACTCGCACCTTACGACAAAACTATCGATGAAGCCGTTTCGTTCTACCTTGCCCATCTGCTTGCCAAGGAGGAGGCGGCAAAAAGCCAAACAGTTGAATTTCTCAGCGATGAATGGGTGGTCGCGAAAAAAAACAGTATCGAGAAGAAACTGAGGAAACGGACACTGGAAGACATCGCCATCGCTGCCAAACAACTGAAAGCCGCTTTTGCGGGATTGCGAATTCTGGAGGTGACGCCAAAACACATTTCCGATTACGTCGCAAAAATCGAAGGTTCCAACCAGACCCGCTACAACACCACCAATCGATTTAAACAGTTTTTTAACTGGTGTATCAAGGAGGGGTATCTGACGACGAACCCTGTGAAGTTGGAAATTGAGGTCGAGGAACACGATCCGATTATCCTCACCGTGAAGGAGACTGATCGGCTCATCCGTCTGTGTGAAGCGGAATATAAAGACTTGCTTCTTTATCATGCGATTTGCCTTTTTGCAGGATTGCGACCAAGCGAATGTGTTCTCCTCCGTTGGGAAAACATTCTGATGAAAGAAGGCCAGATAAGAGTCAAAAAAGAAACGAGCAAAATAAAGGAAACTCGGCTCGTTCCGATTGAACCCAACCTCTCGTTTTGGCTGAATCGTTCAGAAGTCAGGACTGGGCTGGTGACGAACCCCGTGAATTTGCCAACGCGCCTAAAAAAACTGAGAAAGGAATTCTGCGGCGAGAGAAAATGGGTGCCTGACATCACGCGCCATTCGTATGCTTCCTACTGGCTTGGGAGAACGAAGGACAGGGCGCATCTGGCGGAAAACATGGGCACCTCCCTCAAAATGATAAAGCAGCACTATAAAGAAGCTGTTACCGATGATGATGCCGCTGCCTATTGGAGGATTTTCCCCGAAGGAATTGATGCGAAACTTCCAGCATGGGCGAAGGTGTTGACGTTTGGAGAAATTCAAGACCCGAAAGCCTTTACTGAGAGCGAGGGGAGTTGAACCTCGCTTCCTTCCAGAGTGAATCATCGAAAATCTGGAAAATATGCACATCGTATGCGCTATTTTCCATCCTGTGTGGGCAAAAAATTGGAGCATCTGGCAAGAATGAGGTGATCGAAATTTTACTGAATTTTCAGGAAATTTGAAATTCTTGTTGCAAATAGTATATCAAATGATACATCAGATGCAATGTCACCTGATGAATTTTCCAAAATCAAAAAGCAGTTAGACGATGCCTTGCAGAAAGCCCTTACCAAGCAAGATTGGGCGAAAGCTCTTGGCATCAGCATCGCCACGTTCCATCGATACCTTGATCCAAAGGCAAAGGCTGAAGTACCAGACGATAAAGGACGGTTGATGGAGGCATTGCTCAAGGTGATTCAGGAGACTCAATTGCCTCCAAGAACAATTGTCGAAGCGATAAAGGCTACAGGCGTTGCTGGAGTGGTTGCTCGTGCGGCAAGCGCAGGTATTTTACCAGTAAGCATGGTGGCTCTTCTGGCTTCAATGCCGACTCTTTTATGGATGGGAGCACTTGGAGGGGCTGTTGGAGGAATCATCGGGGCGGGAGCATTGGCTTTTTTTAATAAAATAACACCAGAAGAACCAAAAAAATGAACAAGAAAACCATATCGACAATTATTGAGTTGGCTTTGTTGGTGATCTCGGCGGTGCCACTCATCGTCGAAATCCTCACCCAAGAAGACGGAAAAAAATCAAAGTAGTGAGAACGATTTGACCCCCTATCGGTGGAATCCCGATGGGGTGCAACTGATCCTTTTGTGATGCGATAAGGTCGGGTCTGGTCGATAGAAATTTCTATAATCCGGCTAATAGAAGCAAATGTGGTCGTGAAGTTTTTATCCGCTTGCAGTGCGCTAAAAAAAAACAGAATTCATAGCCATGTCCACTCAAAATATCAATGAACTGCGGACCATCGCAGAAAATGGAAACGCCAAAGCACAGACGGATTTGGGGGAATGCTATTCGGATGGTATTGGTGTCGAAAAAAATGAAGCAGAAGCTGTCAAGTGGTATTTGAAAGCCGCCGAGCAAGGCAATGCCGAGGGGCAGTTTCAATTTGGCCGCCGTTTATTTTTTGGACTTGGAGTTACTGAAGATAAAAAAGCGGGAGTGGACTGGCTTTTTAAAGCTGGTGAACAGGGGCATGCAAGCGCACAACATTTTATTGCCAAACTTCATATAGTTGGAGATGGCGTTCCGTTAGACTTGGAAGTGGCTTTCAGATGGTGTCTGAAAGCTGCCGAACAAGATGACGAGGATGCGCAGTTCAGGCTCAGTGGCTTTTATTTTAATGGGGATGGGGTACAGCAAGACAAGCAAAAAGCCTTACAGTGGCTGCGCAAAGCTGCCGATAAAGAACATGCAGAAGCTTTGAGTGTCTTGGGAGATTTATTCAGGGTGGGTGATATTGTTTCGGAGGACACAAAGGAGGCTGTAAAATTTTATCGCAGGGCAGCGGAAAAAGAAAACGCACATGGTCAGTTGATGCTCGGATTTTGTTTTTACTACGGTGAAGGAGTAGATGAAGACGACGAGGAAGCAGCGCGATGGTTTAGAAAGGCTGCGGGACAAAATGAGGCAGACGCACAATACTATCTTGGAATAATGTACTCATCAGGATATGGCGTGAGGGAAGACGAGCAAGAGGGCGCGAAATGGTTCCGAAAGGCAGCAGAAAATGGCCAAATTGAGGCGCAATACAATATCGGTAAATGTTACTTCGATGGTGATGGGGTTGAGAAGAACAACCACGAGGCACTTATGTGGTTCATGAAAGCAGCCGAAATGAACCATGCAAACTCTCAATTCTATCTGGGAGTCATGTATTTCAATGGGTATGGAGTCGAAGCGGACAAGGGTGAGGGAATCAAAAAGTTCCGTGAAGCCGCCGAACAAGGGCAGATTGATGCACAGTTCAAACTGGGTGAGTACTACTTCAGCGGGATTTGTCTTGAAGAAAATGCGGAAGAAGCCGCCCAATGGTTTAAGCAGGCAGCAGATCAGGACCATGCTGGAGCACAGTATTACTTGGGAATCATGTATTCTTCAGGAAATGGAGTTCCAGAAGACAAGAAAAAGGCGGTAAAATGGTTTCGTCGTTCAGCAGAACAGGGCGATGCAGATGCACAGTATAAACTTGCAGAATGCTACTTTTACGGCTCAGGGGTCGATGAGGATGAAAAAGAAGCAGTAAGATGGTATCGCAAAGCCGCCGACCAAGGAAATCCTGAGTCCCAGATTGCTTTGGGATTTAGCTGCTTGAGTGGATCGGGGATTCCCGAAGATGCCGAAGAAGCCGCATCTTGGTTTAAGAAAGCTGCCGAACAGGGGAATGCTGAAGCACAATGCCAGCTTGGGTTGTGCTACACGGAGGGAATAGGACTCCCCGCAGATAAAGAGAAAGCGGCTGTCTGGTATCGCAAAGCCGCTGAGCAGGGAAACTCTGATGCACAGTATTTATTAGGAGGCTGCTACACACTAGGTCGGGGTCTGCCTCAGGACATAAAAAAAGGGATTGAATGGTTCCTAAAAGCAGCCGATCAAGGGGACAGTATGGCCCAATATAAGTTAGGGATGTCATTCTTGGACGGAGATGGCGTTCCAGAAAATGCGGAAAATGCGGTTAAATGGCTGCGCCAATCCGCCGAAAATGGATACGCGGATGCGCAATATGAACTCGCCCTTTGCTGCTTTTCTGGAAATGGCATCAATCAGGATGACCCCGAAGCAATGGGGTGGCTTATCAAGGCTGCCGAGCAGGATCAACCAGAGGCTCAATTTATGCTTGGCAAACAATACCTTTATGGAGAAGGCATCCAACAAAACACTCAAGAGGCTCTACGGTGGCTTACCCAAGCTGCCCAAAAGGGAAATGCAGAGGCTCAATACGAACTTGGAAACCTATACCTAAAGGATGATAATGAGGATTGGAAAGAGGCTGCAAGGTGGTTTAAATATTCAGCCGAACAAGGATATGCCGCAGCGCAAACCTTAATCGGATTATTACTTTTTAAAGGGCTTGGGGTCGATGAGGATAAAGAGGAGGCAGTAAGGTGGTATCGAAAAGCCGCTGAGCAAGGAGATTCTCATGCTCAATACAATCTTGGCCGCTGTTATCTGGATGGAGAAGGTGCCCCCACGGATTCGGTAAAGGGATTCAAATTGCTTCAGCAAGCAGCAGAGCAAGATGAGCCTGATGCCCAAAAAGACCTGGCTTACTGTTACGAAAATGGGATCGGGACAACAAAAAATGCGCGTGAAGCCAAAAAGTGGTACCAAAGAGCTGTTCAGCAAACTGACAACGCTGACAGAAGCGGGGATGGAACCCACAGATTCTCAAAAGGTGTCTGCGCACTTTGTGGTTGCAGCGAGGGGGCAGTTCAAGCTTTTGGTTTCACATGCGACGGTAGTGCAATATCCGAAAACGCAGGAAATAGAGAAAGAGAATCCATGGGCAGTTCAGATCTGCTCACTGCAGGACGAATTCTAGGAAACCGTTACCAACTCATTCGACTTATTGGAAAGGGCGGGATGGGAGTTGTTTGGTTGTCAAAAGACCAAAAAATGGATCTGAATATTGCACTCAAGTTTCTTCCGGAATCCCTCATGAACGATCGACGAGAGATTGAGGTGCTTAAAAAGGAGGTGAGAAAGAGCATCGTTTTATCCCATCCAAATATTATCCGAGTGCATGACCTTGCTGAGGATTCGACACACAATATTTCATTCGTTTCAATGGAATACATCGAGGGTGATAACCTAGCAAACATTCAGGAAAAACAAGTCAACTCTTGTTTTGAAGTTGAATTGCTGCGCCCTCTTATTGCGCAATTGTGCTATGGTCTTCATTTCGCCCATAGCAAGGGCATTATTCATCGTGACTTAAAACCATCCAACCTGTTGGTTGACCAGAATGGGGACTTGAAGATAGCTGACTTTGGTATCGCACGAAGTATGATCGATGCTGTTTCGCGTATTACTAGAACCCACGGTTCAATCAGCGGGACTCCTCCATATATGAGTCCACAACAGGCTCAAGGCGAACCATCCAATGTTTTGGACGATATTTATTCCCTTGGAGCGACAATATACGACCTGCTTACCGGACGACCTCCCTTTTATACAGGGAGCATCTATGAACAGATACGGGATATTGTCCCACCAACGATGAAGCGGCGGCGCGACGAATTGGGGTGTAAGAAATGCAAGCCGATTCCCGATGTTTGGGAGAACGTCATTGCTGGTTGCCTTGCAAAAAAACCGTCTGTACGTCCAAAATCAGTACGTATTGTCGCAGAATTTCTGGAGCTTTGGGAATGAATCTGTTGGGGATTGATTTAAATTTTCTACCGTCTTGTTCAGAAGCGAGTGTCGATAATACGGTTAGAGCAGTATTTCCTTGTCCAAATTTTTCTCGTCTCAGTGCCATCGGTTGATTTGCCACTTAACGACTGGCAGCGGCAGTTCGGATACCGTGAGGGCAATCTTGCAATATCCCCTTCATCAGAATAAAAATCGCGCATGGTAAATTCCAAGATTGAATGGTGTTCGCATACGCTAAATCCGTGGATGGGCTGCACAAAAGTTTCGGAGGGATGCACGAACTGTTACGCCGAGGCTTCCGAATGCCTACGGCTCCATAAAGTCGAATGGGGGAAAGGCAAGCCCCGCAAAAGGACATCTAAAGCGGCATGGAATGAACCGCTCAAATGGGAAATCGAGGCGAAGGAAACCGGAAAAACTTCATTGGTCTTCTGTGCCTCGCTTGCCGATGTTTTCGATGAAGAGGTTGAGGATGGTTGGCGAGACGACCTTTTCGCCCTGATTCGTTCATGCCCTTCCCTCCGGTGGCTACTGTTGACCAAGCGTCCGAAGTCCATGTTGCGGTATAAAAAGCAGATTGAGGAACTTCCGCAGATCTGGATAGGCACAACAGCCGAAAATCAAAAGAGATTCGATGAACGGGTGCCTGATCTCCTCAAAATCAAATCGCCGGTTCGTTTTGTTTCGATGGAGCCGCTTCTTGGCCCTGTTGTCGTTGGCAAATTCATCAAGGATCTCCAGTGGATCATTGTTGGCGGGGAATCTACGGCAGACGGGAAATCCGCTCGACCCATGAAATCCGCTTGGGCTACTCATATCCGTGACGAGTGCGTTAAAGCCAAAGTTCCTTTCTTTTTCAAGCAATGGGGTGGGCCTTCTAATCCAGAAAAAAAAGCGAGAGGTAAACAACTTGATGGCAGGAGATGGACAGAATATCCGGCAGGAATTTCTCAATCGGCATCTCAACTCATCAAGACAGACCAAGATCTTCTGAAAAAATTGGAGCAGGAGGTGACAGACGGCGTTAAAGCAAGCATCACCGCAGCAAAAGCTCTTCATCGGATTTACGCCTACAAAGACGGTTTGCTCTGGAAATCTCAGAATTTCTCGAAGTTTCAGGAGTATTGCTTGGTGACATGGAAATACGCATCCGCCCATAGTTACAGATTGGCCGAGGCTGGAGGATTCGTCTTGGAGTTGGAGAATGCCGATTATCCAAAAGGAGAAAAAATGCCGCTCCCAAAAAACGAAGCCCAGATCCGCCCCGTGTTGGAATTACCGAAAGAGCGGCGTGTCGAATTCTGGAAAGAGAAAATCATCGATCTCGGCCCTGATCAGATTACCACCAAGACAGTTTCAAATGCTGTGGATGAATTTCGCTCTGAAAATAAGATTCCCAAGGTGAAGCGAGTGAAGGTTGCCATGGTCAAAACTCCCGCAGAATTGAAGACGAGAGCCGTTCTTGCGCTTTCACGTTTTACATCAACTGTGAAGGATCTGCCGAATGCGGTAAAGATTCAGTCTTTGCTCAAGAAGGTCGATAAACTTCTCAAATAGATGTTGAGGGAAGTCAGTATGAAAAACTAATTCCAGAATACTCTTGCCCCTCCAGCTAATTCAGAAGACTTTCAATTTGCGTATGAGACGGATTATTCGAATGTTTGGGCTTTTTGGAGGAGCAGTAATCTTTGCTCATTCAGCCGTGGCTCAGATTGATTCTGGTGGTGGAATTACAACTTCGGGAACCTTGACGAACTGGAACGCCATCGGAGGGGGTGTTGCGACATCGCCTGTAGTGGTGGGCGCATTTTCCGGTAACTCAGGGGACATCGCAGTTCTGGATACACTTGGAGGGAACACAATCTCAGGTGGTGACGGAATACCTGACTGGTGGAAAATTCTATACGGATTCAATCGAACCGCAAATATCGCGGCTTTGGACTCTGATGGGAACGGAACGTCGAATTTGTTGAAATATTTGGCGGGGAACAATCCATTGGATTCAACGAGCGTTTTCAGGCTCAAACCAGTTTTTTTGAACGGTTCGATTTCGGTGAATCCGCAGACCATCACTGGCAGGAGCTACATTCTTCAATTCAGCACCGATTTGGTTTCATGGTCAAACGTGAGAACCTCAGTCGGTGATGGTTCAATTCAAACGATAACCTTCACGCCGAACCCCGACGATCCGCAATATTCAACCCGCGTCGATAAATCAAAATATTTCATTCGGATTGTAATTCAGCAGCCATAAACACCATGAAAACCCTCGCACTTTCTGTGGCATTTGCTCTTCTGACCACATTTGCTTTTGCCGCCCCAACTGAAATCAATTATCAGGGCGTATTGACTGACAGCCAAGGGAATATGGTCAATGGCAGTCATGTCATGTCCCTGAATGTTTACGACGCGGCAAGCAGTGGGAACCTTTTTTACACAGAGAATCTTGGCACCGTTCAAGTGAGCAAGGGGCTTTACCAGTTCACTTTTGGCGCATCTGGCACAAGCAATTTCACAACCTCAGAATCAGTTGCTTCAACCGATGGCACCTCGACTTCGTATCAAAAAGTCCTATCCGCCAGTTCTGTTGTCACAAATTCAGTGAGCGTGACAGATGGGACATACACTTGGGATCAGATCAATGGCTCATCAAACTCCAGCGCGTTCAACGTGTTTTTTGTTGGTAGCTCAAGAACCGTGATGGTTTATTACACCTCGGCTCCCGCAGCAGGAACGACCATCAATGCAACCTATCAAACACCTGTTGCGGGTATTTCAGGCGCACTGAGCAGCACAGCTCAACCGTGGCTTGATCTTGTTATTGACGGAAATCACCAAAATCCAAGGCAGAAAATTCTAATTGTTCCCTACGCCTTCAATGCTTTAAATATTCCTCAAAGCAACCTTAAATCTGCGACACAAACAGTAACGATCAGTGCCTCACCATACTCTCCCCAAGCAGGCAACGGGATATTTCCATATCCTCAATCCTTTTTTCCCGCATCAACAAACATTGCTTCAAATATTAATGTTACTGGGCTTTGGTTGATTCCTTCAAATGTCAAAAAAATCAGCTCAATAAATGTTTCTTATAAAACATTTACAGACTCATACAGTAATACTGGGTCTGTTAATGTTTCGATAGTAAATGGTAATGGGACAAATGTTTACACGAAGCAAATCAACACGAACACGGCATCTCTTACTGCGATCTCTTTACCTGTAAATTTATCGATACCGTTTGGCTCTCAATACTCATTATATTTTAGCTGCCTCGCATGCCCATTCCCCAATGGTAGTGGTTATTATGCGGGGAGTGGTGGTTATATTGGATCACTTAGCATAACCGCAGATGTAGCTGGTGGAACTGCTTGGTAGCCGGAGGCACCATTTTTGTGCCCAATCCTGACTCGCCTCAAACCGGCACTCTTTCCACTTGCGAGTCCGCCTGACTTTTCTATTGCTAATCCATAATTGGGCATGTCTCAGAAACGTCGATTTTTGAGGCACACCCTGATTTCCAGTGAAGACGGAGCGAAAATGCTCTATTCGTGTTCCATTACCTGTTCCTAAAACAATGTCGCAAAAGCTGTGATTGTGATTGACTTATGAGACGTTTTCTGGCATGATCTCAACATGAACATTGGTTACTGCCGAGTTTCCACCAACGACCAGAACCTTGAGCTTCAGTTGGATGAATTGAAGAAGGTTGGCTGTGAGAAAATCTTCCAAGACATTGCATCTGGTTCCAAATCAGAAAGGCAGGGGTTGAAGGATGCCATCGAGTTTGCAAGGAAGGGGGATGTGCTCGTGGTTTGGAAGCTGGATCGTCTTGGGCGTTCACTCCGCCATTTGATCGATACGGTGAACAGTTTGCAGAATCGTGGCATCGGTTTCCGTTGTCTCACTCAAAATCTGGACACCACCACCCCATCAGGAATGCTCATCTTCCATGTTTTCGGTGCAATGGCTGAATTTGAACGCTCCCTGATTCAAGAGCGCACATCAGCAGGTTTGAAGGCGGCTCGTGCTCGTGGTCGGCTTGGAGGAAGACCGAAAATCTTGGATGATGAGAAAGCAGGAATTGCCGCCTCCCTTTACGCTGATGGAAAAACCACAGTGATTCAGATTTGCAAAACTCTGAACATCTCCAGAGCCACGTTTTACAGGAACATCGCTGCCACTAAAGCCGCATAGCTTCTGCATCAGGTTAGGCTGCACACCTTGATCTCAGCATTTCGAGACCACGCACCAACGAATCTTCCAGCTTGGTGCCTCGGAACTTCCTGATCGCCCTCTCCGCAACACGAAGCACCAACGATTCCTCGGGCGTAGCGGTTTCCATTTGCACCTTCAGTTCACAGGCTGGAAACCTTGTGACAGGAGCCGAGTAGTAATACCCACGAGTCAGCGGATTGAACTCTATGGGAAGCCTCAGTCTGTCCCGCATGAAGTCGATGTCACGTTGGATGGTCTTGCCCGACACTTCCAACATTTCAGCAAGGGTTCGGCAATTTGGAAAACGCCCTCTCTGAAGTTCGCTGTGGATTCTGTTCAGTCGCTCGATAAATGGGCGGCAAAATAACCCTGCCATATCGTATCCAACCCTTCTTGGCTGCTTGATCGAGACGGTTCCCATGATGTCGGTCATACTAGCAAATATCAGGGTTTGAGACGAGCTTATTCGGTCAGATCAGCAGGAGGAAGTGACTTTTGGGCTTTGGCTCCGAGCGATTTCAAATCTTCCACTTGGCGAAGAAGATTTCCCTTCCCATCCTTGATTTTAGAAACAGCGGAATCGTAGGATGTCTGAGTCTTCTTTAGATACTCGCCAATTTTCAGGATGTCCTCATACAACCCCACAAACTTGTCATAGAGCGCACCACCACGATTCACAATTTCCATTGCCGCATTGTCCTTCGTTAAATCCACCAGTTCATCAGCCAAGCGATCAACCTCTTCATTCTTTTGGCGAAGTTGCTCCCGAATTTTTAGAACGATATGACGCATTAATACCCAGACAATAAAGCTGCTGACAAAAGTTGAAACGAGGGCGGTGATGATTGTCTCGTTCATAATTCTAGAAAAAATGGTCATCATCCTCTTCGGGACACTCGATAACAGGGTCTTCGATGGGTTCCTCGATAATCTGGTAATGTTTCGGAACGGTTGGCAAGGAGACTCTTTGGGTTGCGACGACATCTATCCATTCCGCAATCTCAGGAAGCCATAGATGCCTCTTCGCAAGTTTTAGGGGGAGATAGTGGGAAATCAGTTCAATTACTCGCGCATCATCGATCTCAAAAGAGCTTGCTGATCCTGAGTGGTAGCTGTTCGAGCCAGTCTTTGCTTTGTGTAAGGTAGCTTTTCGGGACAAAATCGATGGAGTAAAATAAATCCAAGCATCGTTCCTCAGGATTCGGACATCACCAGCTAGCCAAGGCAGGATATTGGATTCGACCAGACACGACATGGATTTCGTCACCAGTCTCATTCCTGCTGGTCGTTGTTGGAGCAAATCCCATATCGCAAGGGCAAGATCAGGCGTTACTACTTCGGTGCCAAGGAGGGTCAGATGCAACTCACTCGTATCCGTTAACAAAAGTTTCGCCTCCAGTTCTCGAATCGCGGGAAGGTAGATATTCAACTCCTTCGTCATTGGAAAGAACATGTCCGTTTTCTGGCGATTTTGGGTGAGTTCGGGCATCGACGACCATTATAGCAACCCACCTAAGACATCCGTAGTCCGAGCAGAAAATATACTTGGAATGCTCTGATCTCTGACTTTTTTCCAGAGTAAATCGAAAAAAGTTAAAAAATCTTTGCCTCCAGCACTAGATTTTCAAGCTCGCCAGAATAAGTAAAAGAAAAAGGAAGACGTTTGCGGTATCCTGAGCGACCAATATTAGGATTTCTTTTCATTATAGATGTCCATGCAATCATTCAAACGATCTGCATGGTCTATATATTGTTTTAAATAGTGTGTGCTCAGTTTAACAAAAATCCATTAACCAAAGTGAAAACTCCAGAGCAAACATGAAACTTGAAACCGAAAATATTAAAGAAGTAACAATAAGAGAGATTAATGGCAGATCGTTAAGTTTGAGAGGTGATGATCTCTTCTTCGATGGACTTCCGGTGACGAGCGAGTTTTATCGATTTGTTGATGTGCCGTTCTCATTTCACGTTTCGATTCGATTTACTGGCAACCTCACGAATCCGAATAAGACGAAGGAGAGAAAACGATTCTTGGATGATCTCATTTGCCCTTTGAATAGGCACCTGAAAGAAAAACACCCTGATCTCAAGTCAGGAAATTCCACAGTAAATTATGTTTCGGTGACTGAGAATGGAGCTTCAGAAGATGAGGTTCACATGCACGTTTTGATTCATATTCATCCTGAGGTGCTTGAGCTGGTGGAGGATGAGGTGCATGAGTGTTTGAGGGGGTTGGTTGATCTTCCACTTCGGGGTGTGGAATCGATAGTGACGACGAAAGTGTATGATGTTGCTGGTGTCGTTTCTTATTTCACGAAGCAGGAGTATGGGTGGGAGTTCAAGCATTTCGTTTTATCGTCTGGATTCCTCAATAAAATCATAAAATACTACATCTAAAGTGTTATTAATGAGTTATTTACATAAGCGAGTGCAGATTCAGAAACGAAAAAACATCGCCTTCAAATTACCTAAGTCTCTTATCCAGAACACTTTATATTCCAACCTGTGCGCTTTGTTTGTGGAGGGAGTGAGGAATAGAGGTGTCCAGTAATTCAAGTTGGTCTGAGATCGGTGTGGATGGTATTGAGTCCGATCCGAAGACACCAACTGTCTCCGAAATTCCGCGAACGATTTTCAATGCTTCTCGCGTGGCGGAAAAATTTGAAAACCATCCGCGAGACATTTTTACTGGTGGGGATGAGACTGTTTTTGACCCACCAGATGAGACATATTTTGGGTCGTAATCAGCAAATCCTCCCTTAGAATTTACCTCCTCCCATGGCTCTCAAGAAATCCGAACTCTACTCTTCCCTCTGGCAATCCTGCGATGAACTCCGTGGGGGAATGGATGCCTCGTTGGATTTTTTGATCAGTATTGACTGGAACGAATCAGCTCTTTTATTCATAAAAGCGTCGATAAATGTTCGGCGATAGGATTCGAATAAAATCGACCAAGGATAAAATAAACTCACCAACAGACGGAAAGCAGAATGAAAAAGCCGTTAGGCTGGTGGAATACCCAGCAAGCCCGTAGCGTCCATCGAGCTGTCGATCCGCCTCTTGGCCTTGGAGCAGGTGAAAAATGGTGCCAGCGAGGCTCCTAGAGCTTGCGCGGGCGGTATTTTGACTAGATGGGCAGAGGATTGGGTGAGACCGATGCCATCTGCACCCACAACGATGGTTGAATACCGGACTTCGCGCAATACGGAGGAAGAGGAGGAATCCGACTCGGCCATGACGAAGTTCCATCTTCGTCTTAAACGAAGGAGCAAACTCGGAGCGGCCAAGGTGATCCCAGAACTCATGAACTCCTACGCTAAAAATTAAAGGGAATGGTGAAAATCCACCTTACAGACTGATATTTCGGCAAAAAAAGGGCGCTACGAAAGCGCCCAAGTGAAGTCGCTGGCCCTTTCGGGAATTCGGAATCGACGTGCTCTTCAACACTATCCGACCAGCTGGTTTTGATCTGGATTCAAAATACCGAATCTGATATATTTCGTCAAGGTATGAATATGGCTGTTTCTCCCCAATCATTGGAATCCTCCATCGCACGGTGGAAAGGGCACGATTTTTTTAACTCTGCCGTCGTTCTCGGTTTGGACGTCGGCCTAGAGGGACTTGGTGTATGTGTTCGCCGTGGTCGCGAAATAGTTTACGCAAAAACATGGCAATACGACGTTCCCGAAGCGGCCCGACTAGAGAGTCGCCGACAAATGCGAGCAGCCCGCCATTGCCGTGCCAACCGAAAGACACGACTGCATCGGCTGAAGAAGTTATTTGAAAAACACGGCTTGCCATGGGTTGATGAAAAATCCGAAACGTCACTCCATACCGATCCCTACCTTTTACGTCACCGTGCGGTAAGGCCAACGGGGAGTGGTCTGGCATCAAAGGAAGCTCTCTCGCTCGCCATTCGCCATTGTGTTTCCCATCGTGGTTACGACTATGAGTATTTCAATGACGAAGGAGCCTACCCATGGGGCGACAGCATCGAATTTAAGAAAGTCCTCAAAGAACTGAGCACAATCTGGCTTACAGCCGAAGACGCCAGCAATGCACGATGCGAAGCCGTCTCATTCGAGTGGTCCGACGAACAAATGGCTGAGTTCGACAAAATACTCGCCTCACGGACAGGTGGCCCGGATATTATTGAAAAGCGTCTCTCCCAACATGCGAAGGGAGAGCAAAATCATCGGCGTATTCCCGCAAAAGGGGAGGCATTTCCGCGCAAGTTTGTTTGGCAGCATCTTGAGCAAATTATCAAGCGGCACGAACATCTGATCAACGACCCCCATGGTTTCCTTGCAGCATTGGCCGTTAACCCCAAGAACGGAGGTAGTAAAGAGGAATCCATTTTCTACTATCACCGCAAGACCCCTGCGGAAATGAGGGAGCACTTTGAGAAAAAACGCGCACGCTGTCCCTATGCCGAATGGCTGGGGCTGGGAAATTTCTTTGCAGAAAAACGTGAGCACCAAAGCATCCGACGATTCTCACTTCTGGAGTTTACAGTAACACGCGACATTCAACTCGCCGATGGACGCAAGGTGCCCGTGGGCGAGAAGATGACAAAACGGTTCTTGGACTGGATAGCCACCAACCTCAACGCACGCACAGCGAAAGAGGCAAAACCCGTTATCGATGAGCTGATTGAGGCCCTTAAAAAAGAACACAACGCAAAACCGGCACCAAACACAAAATCGCCTCTTAATAAGTCGTTTTTTGAAACTCTGCGCGATCTGCTTGCCCCAAGTGTTGCCAACCGGCGCAAGAACGGAGTCATGAGTTCAGCAGCGGCAGACCATCTCTACACTATCGCCACAGCGAGTGGTTACAGCCGAGAGGCGGTCAATAGTGCTCTCAAAGACTGTCAACCCACCTCTGGAACGCGCTTCAAAAGCCTGTATGATTTCCGCCGCAGCCCCACGTCCGACCTTTACGGTGTTTACCCACAAGTCGAATTTCTTTTGGGGCAGCGTATCAAAAAAGACAGAAAGCCTTCATCGGGGCGCAAACTGCGTGGCACTCTTGCCCATGATGGAAAATTGCAGCGGCTCTTCAAAGAACTTGCGCCTCAACTCAGTGGAAAACTAGCTCCAGACTACTGCGTGGTAGAGACTGCTCGCGACCTCCCTCACAATCTCAAACAGAAACAGGAAATCGAAGCCGAACAGAAAAAAAGGCGCGAGGAACGGGAAAAGCTCTTTGCAAAGTTTGGCGTCACCGACAAAGGAAAACGAAATGAACGCCTGAGGATAAAGCTCTATTCGCAGCAGGATGGCGTCTGTCCATTCAGTGGTGAGAAGCTTGGAGATGATCCCTTGAGTGGGACGCTCGACATTGAGCACCTCTATCCTGAGTCGCGTGGAGGTCTCACCGTCGATGAAAACTTGGTGCTGACTTTTGCAACAATTAACCGAACCGAAAAGAAAAACCACACTCCTAGGGAATATGCAGCCACCGGTGCCCGCTCCTTTGAGGAAATGCTCAAGCACACGGCAAAAATGCGCTGGGGCCAGTTTAAACGAGAGGTTTTTGCTTGGAACAGTCCTTATGAGATTCCCCCTTTCGGCAATATCACCCGCACCGCTCAACTCGCCAAACAACTCCATGCCGAACTAACCCGATGGATGGGTATTGAGGGCGATAGTAATCGGATTGCTGAGCGTTTGGGAACGCCCTCTGGTTTTCAGACCGCCGCCTGTCGCCGTGCTTGGCTACTTCCTGAAAAAGATCGCAACGACCTTACGCATCATCTCGTTGACGCCGCCATCCTCGCGCATATCCCGCCGCGTGAGGGCCAGAACTTTACACGATACGGAGGCATCTTTTTCCCACACTGGATACCTGAAAAGAAACGGGTAGTGCTTGATGTATTACCTAGTTTGGGGCCCGATCCTCAACATATTGGAGTCCTCACGGCAGCGGATGCGCTGGAATGCCCGATTCTCCGGCACCGCTCTTCAAGCAACAAACGGAGCATACACGACAAGACCATCTTCCGAATAATGTCAGATGGCACCCTTGCCTACCGGGATGAATTTCCAGCAAAAGAAACCATCGCAAGCGTTTCGGCGCTGAGGGAATTGCTTACGTCATCGGGGATTCCACTCACTTACCGCAGCTCACTTGGTGTGGAGAAGCCACTGATCCCAAGTGATTCCGTTTTGCGTAACTGGCTTGACAAGCCCGGTGATGAACCTTTGAGACTCCTAAACGGAACCTCTGTGCGCTCAAGATGGAAATTTTCTGGCAAGGGAAGCCTCAAAGATGATCCTTCGGGGTTTCATGCTCAATGGAATGAACAAGGGCAACTCACCGGTATCAAATCAATTCTTGGGCGCTGGGATTCTCTGGAATTATGGCGAGGCTGGAATGAGAAGAAGAAACGGTGGGAATACTACAAGCGGCTCATTCCTTCTCCTGCCGTAATGCGTTCGCTTCGTTCGCTAGGCTATTCGTGGAGCAAGAAGAACAAACGCCCTTGGCGAACCGAAGCACCAACCTCGGATGTTTCTCTCGAAAAGCTCCTCGGCAGCAATCTTCCTCCCTACGCACGGCGTGCCGTGCATCCACTTACCAAGAAACCTGTGGTATTTAGCCTAGGAGACACCTTTCTGGCTGGATGCACTGCCGATGGAAAACTCGCGAAACGCGGTCAGACACCCGCGAGGCAAGAATGGGTGCGCATTTCTGCCATAATGGCAGAAGGAGGTGGGCGCATTCGCTTTACGAGCGTTCAATATTCTGACCGAAAACCCCTCGAACCGATGTCCGCAGACGATTTTGCTGTAATTGCCGGTCTTTTACCCCCCGATGATTCATCACCTTATCCTCATCAGCGAGCAGCCAGACCTGCACATCCAAGCGGGGAGGTTGATTTCCGGCTCCAATAAGATAGCCGTTGAAACCCTTGCCAGTGTGCAGTGCTTCTCCGCACAGGCGAGATGGACTCAAACAGCCTTGGAATCGCTGGCCATGCAATGCCCTGTGGTCATGTCGCGATGGGACAACAATATTGGGAAATGGAAGTCCTTTTGCCTCGCCCCTAAAGCCCGTCATGTAAACCCTACAGCGTTGTTCCGACTCTGTCGCCTATCGGAACGACGCGCCACCCAACTGGCCAGCGATCTTCTTTACGCCAAGATTTGCAACCAACATTCGATGCTACGCGTCTTTGATCCTTTTCTCGAAGATATGCCTAAACTGGCCGATAATTCCTTTTCACGCATCCTTCGGCTTGAATCCCGTTACGCCCGTTTTTTTTGGGCCCGCTACTTTGCCGCCGTATCCCAAGACCTTTTCCAAAGGGAGAGGCGCAAAGCCCAATCACCTCTGAATGCGGCGTTAAACTACGGGTATGGATTCCTCTACCATGCCCTCGAATGGCAATGTCTTGCCGCAGGGCTCGACCCCACCATCGGCATCGTTCACAAACTGAGGCGCAATCGGCCCAGCCTCGTATGCGATCTTATTGAGCCCTTTCGCTGCTGTGTAGAAATAACCCTGGTGCGGCATATGGATGAGATGCACGAGAAAAAAGCTATGGCCGCACGTTTTGCCGAAATGTTCGAAGAAAAATGGCAATATCAAGGGCACCAATTTCGTCTCCGCACTATTCTTCGGTTAATTGTCGAAAGTTTTATCCGGGCCTTAGACGGGCAAAATCACTTTTTCCCATTTCATCTCCATGCTCGTGATGCTTGCGTATGATACGCCGGAGCAGAAGCACCAAACCTTTCTCAGGAAAGAGTTTGAGCGTGTGGGTGGAACACGCGTGCAATACAGCATCTATCTTTTTGATGGGGAACCGCACGAATGCGAACGCGTCATTCGATACATGCGTCGGGTAGCCGCTAAAATTCCCGGCGATATTCGGCTTCTTCCCATGGAAAAATCTGTCTGGGATGCTCAGATCGTCATTTCAAGCATCATGGAAGTTCAGATCGAAAAGCCTCCATTCAAAGAATTCGTGAAAATATGGTAAGCCGAACCCACTGATTATCAGTAGGTTCGGCATTGCTGATACCAGAATGCCCCTGTGGGGGCGAGATCAAAACGCGATCATTTGCGAAGTCCCACCAACGAATTTGATACCAGAATGCCCCTGTGGGGGCGAGATCAAAACAGGAAGTGATCATATTCCCTTTGCAATTCCTTGATACCAGAATGCCCCTGTGGGGGCGAGATCAAAACCCAGTGACCGTGGAACGTGCGCCGCCCGTGACGATACCAGAATGCCCCTGTGGGGGCGAGATCAAAACCCCGTGACCGTGGAACGTGCGCCGCCCGTGACGATACCAGAATGCCCCTGTGGGGGCGAGATCAAAACAGAGGCCCGATCTGTATAATTGCCTCAACCTTGATACCAGAATGCCCCTGTGGGGGCGAGATCAAAACAAAAGAATCATCGGGGACCAAATGGGAATTCTGATACCAGAATGCCCCTGTGGGGGCGAGATCAAAACTCATAACCTTAGCTGGAGGTATTACGATTCAGGATACCAGAATGCCCCTGTGGGGGCGAGATCAAAACTTGATCCAGATCATCTCAGAAATCAGCGAAAGGATACCAGAATGCCCCTGTGGGGGCGAGATCAAAACACGGCATGAATGATGAAACTCGAAGGGAGATTGATACCAGAATGCCCCTGTGGGGGCGAGATCAAAACACATCCGACGAATTAGACTTTGGCTCCACGATGATACCAGAATGCCCCTGTGGGGGCGAGATCAAAACGGGTTGAGGAGGTCTTTGACAAGCAAAGGCCGGATACCAGAATGCCCCTGTGGGGGCGAGATCAAAACATAGATAGTCCCTCAAATGCGGGAGAATCAGCGATACCAGAATGCCCCTGTGGGGGCGAGATCAAAACGTTCTAGCTTGCTGGGGAGGGTGGACTTTTTAGATACCAGAATGCCCCTGTGGGGGCGAGATCAAAACGGTGAAACCGAATCAATGATGCTGCCCTCGTCGATACCAGAATGCCCCTGTGGGGGCGAGATCAAAACTGCACAGAGTTATTATTACTCTCCTCTACGTCGATACCAGAATGCCCCTGTGGGGGCGAGATCAAAACGATTTCTCGATCGGTTTCAATGTCGGTCACTTGATACCAGAATGCCCCTGTGGGGGCGAGATCAAAACGCAATGCCGCGTTGATAGCCTGTTCCGCCGAGGATACCAGAATGCCCCTGTGGGGGCGAGATCAAAACGCATTTGCCCGTATGCGTTGGAGATGGCAGCGGATACCAGAATGCCCCTGTGGGGGCGAGATCAAAACACAGCGTTGATACTATTCGCGGTAAAATCCAGATACCAGAATGCCCCTGTGGGGGCGAGATCAAAACCGGCCTTCGTGTCCGGGTCAATCAAGACCAAGGATACCAGAATGCCCCTGTGGGGGCGAGATCAAAACGTTGTTCCAGAAGTCCTTCTCCCAATCTTCTCGATACCAGAATGCCCCTGTGGGGGCGAGATCAAAACGGAGACTGAACTAAGCGGAAAGATTGAACAGCGATACCAGAATGCCCCTGTGGGGGCGAGATCAAAACATCGGGAGGGCATGAATGGGAGGGAAAAGACAGATACCAGAATGCCCCTGTGGGGGCGAGATCAAAACGATACGGTAATAGTTCCGCTTGTAACTGCCGCGATACCAGAATGCCCCTGTGGGGGCGAGATCAAAACGCGTGTCCACCAGCGCCTGCTGCACCGCGCGCGATACCAGAATGCCCCTGTGGGGGCGAGATCAAAACATGGCATCCATTTTAGCTAAAGGTGATTTTGAGATACCAGAATGCCCCTGTGGGGGCGAGATCAAAACGAGTAGTCCAGATCATTGCTGAGATCAGGGAGGATACCAGAATGCCCCTGTGGGGGCGAGATCAAAACGAACCGTAATCGCCGACCTGGACGCTGAGAGGGATACCAGAATGCCCCTGTGGGGGCGAGATCAAAACAGCCATACAGTAACGATTGTTGCTATCGCCCCGATACCAGAATGCCCCTGTGGGGGCGAGATCAAAACGAAAACGGCCAGCGTGTCAATATCGTTCACGAGATACCAGAATGCCCCTGTGGGGGCGAGATCAAAACCCTTCCGCGCCCGCGCCCGGAAATCCAGAATCGATACCAGAATGCCCCTGTGGGGGCGAGATCAAAACAAGGCAAGGGTATGGTGCTCCTATTGACCTCGGATACCAGAATGCCCCTGTGGGGGCGAGATCAAAACGTTCCAGCGTCTTTTCGGCAATCTGCACGCCTGATACCAGAATGCCCCTGTGGGGGCGAGATCAAAACGAGTTGAGCCGCCTTATCACCACGGCAACCCAGATACCAGAATGCCCCTGTGGGGGCGAGATCAAAACGTCGCATGCTCTTCCCAAAATACCACCCCAAGGATACCAGAATGCCCCTGTGGGGGCGAGATCAAAACACACAGGTGGCCCCTTGCATGGCGAAGGGAGCGATACCAGAATGCCCCTGTGGGGGCGAGATCAAAACTATCGAGAAACTTTCAAAACTTCGGAATGCCAGATACCAGAATGCCCCTGTGGGGGCGAGATCAAAACACTGCTCCGACTGCTACCGCTGCTCCGGCTGCGATACCAGAATGCCCCTGTGGGGGCGAGATCAAAACAAGCATCCTGCGGACTCAAAGTTTTTACAGGGGATACCAGAATGCCCCTGTGGGGGCGAGATCAAAACATACAAACTGCGGCAACGACTCGCGTGATCCTGATACCAGAATGCCCCTGTGGGGGCGAGATCAAAACAACTCATGGCCATCTTCTAACATGCCCTTTGCGATACCAGAATGCCCCTGTGGGGGCGAGATCAAAACGGAAGCGAGATTTTGAGCCGGGACCAATACGGGATACCAGAATGCCCCTGTGGGGGCGAGATCAAAACGGGACTGTGACTAAGAATGCCATGTCTTTCGGGATACCAGAATGCCCCTGTGGGGGCGAGATCAAAACGAGAAAGGAAACTGATTTATGAATATAACCAAGATACCAGAATGCCCCTGTGGGGGCGAGATCAAAACAGGACGTCCGTCGCGTCATGCAAGGCGAGCGTGATACCAGAATGCCCCTGTGGGGGCGAGATCAAAACTAGGCTCCAGCTTTCGATGGCGGTGATTGAAAGATACCAGAATGCCCCTGTGGGGGCGAGATCAAAACATGAAGCTCGGGTTGACCCTGCAGGATCTACGGATACCAGAATGCCCCTGTGGGGGCGAGATCAAAACTCAACAAATGGCATGGTCAGGTAGTTATCAAGGATACCAGAATGCCCCTGTGGGGGCGAGATCAAAACCTGTATCCCGTGGCGCTGGCTGCCCCGCTGTGATACCAGAATGCCCCTGTGGGGGCGAGATCAAAACTATCGAGAAACTTTCAAAACTTCGGAATGCCAGATACCAGAATGCCCCTGTGGGGGCGAGATCAAAACGAGGACGCCACGCTGTTCGCACAGATCGCCAAGATACCAGAATGCCCCTGTGGGGGCGAGATCAAAACGCGCCTTGTGGATCACGGCCAGCTCATGCGCGGATACCAGAATGCCCCTGTGGGGGCGAGATCAAAACCGCAGCGGGCCATCATTCACGACCTGCAAACGGATACCAGAATGCCCCTGTGGGGGCGAGATCAAAACTCTATAGTTGAGTAGAACAACACTGTGTAATAGATACCAGAATGCCCCTGTGGGGGCGAGATCAAAACGGCACGTTGTCTTGAATGAGAGCGAGGAATCGGATACCAGAATGCCCCTGTGGGGGCGAGATCAAAACATCCTGCTTGCGGTTGCTGGCTGCGCAAAAAAGATACCAGAATGCCCCTGTGGGGGCGAGATCAAAACAAGGGTTGACTGCTGGGGAAGTAAATCTTCGAGATACCAGAATGCCCCTGTGGGGGCGAGATCAAAACATAAATGCCGTCTCTGCCTTTCCTACGTTCCGGATACCAGAATGCCCCTGTGGGGGCGAGATCAAAACCCACGGATGAAAAGGTGTGGCATTGTGAAGCCGATACCAGAATGCCCCTGTGGGGGCGAGATCAAAACGGTGGAACGTGACCAAGGCAGGAGAGCCTTGAGTGTTTTGGATTCCACCACCTCATCAAGCGCCACTACAACGAGAGGTTCATTGCAATTCTCGACAAACACCTTCCCAATTGGCGTTCATTTCGGCAACAGCTCAATTCCTTGCCGCTCGATCCGCAAAATTGGTCACGATAGCGGTGTGACTCCCGAATGCAGAGGCGATGATGCGTTCCACTCGTGCTTAACACTTCGAAATTAGAAAATCTTCGATGTTTTGCCTCTCGATTTACTTGCCAATACTTGCCAACGCAACTGCTTTGATATGCTTATCTTTGACATATTTCGATGATTTGGCAAGTAAATCGAAACCGTCGTAAGTTGCTTATTTCTAGAGAGATTGGTGTATTTTAGAACCCACGATGCCTTGCGGCATGCCGGTTTTCAAGACCGGTGCAATAGACCACTCTACCACCCCTCCTCTGTTTTTTTCACAAGGCTCTACTAAGTCCTGCAATTGCGAGATTTGGCAAGTTCGGAGTATGGGAAAAATACGGACGTTAATAGACGTAAATTTCCGCAAATAGCGCAAAATCAGGCTTTTCAAAGCCTAAAGGCTGTGGCACATTGCATCTTTATCCGGCTTTGCCTGATAGCGTTGACAAGATGAAGCGTTCCCCTGAAGCGAAATCCAAACCCCGGCCCGAAACCGGTGGATCGTCGCCGCATCATTCCCAAAAGATGCAGGTATTCAGCGAGTTAGCAGGGGGAGTGGCGCACGACTTCAACAACCTGCTCACCATTTTTCAAGGCTACACAGAGTTGCTGCAAATGGAGATGGATCCCAACGACGCTAGGCAGGGGTATCTCAAGGAAATGGCAGAGGCCGTCGAACGTGCTCGCACGCTCACCACGCAGCTCCTGAATATCAGCCGCAAAAAACGGAGCGAGCCCCAAGCGATCCAGATGGGCTCCATACTGCTGGACTATCAAAAAATGCTGCGGCGGGTGATCCCGGAAAACATTGAGGTAGTCCTCGGCGTGGAAGAAAATACCGGGTGGGTCATGGCGGATCCACGCGAAATCGAGACTCTGCTCATCAACCTCACCGTCAACGCCTGCGAGGCGATGCCCAAGGGAGGGCGGCTCGCCATCGAGCTCGGCGAAACCGCCAAACAGGTTCAGATGACCATTACTGATTCCGGTATTGGCATGGAAAAAACGCTATTAAGTCGGATTTTTGCGCCTGGGTTTACCACCAAATCCGCAGGGAGTGCAGCCGGGCATGGGTTGGCGGTTTGTTTCGAGATCGTGGAGCAAATCGGCGGCAAAATCACCGTTCAGAGCGCTCCCGGCAAGGGGAGTTCGTTCAAGGTCTCCCTTCCCCGGATCGAGCCTCCCGCGCTGGACGAATCGGCCTCGGGCGTGTCCGCACTTCACGGAGTTCCCTCAGGGAAAGGGAAAAAAGTCCTGATTGTCGAGGACGACGCCCCGGTCCAAAAAACCCTCGCTTCGATGCTTCGCGGATTGGGCTACCAAGCCCTTTTCGCCGCCAACGGCGATGAAGCGCTGAGAATTCTTAAAAAAGAAAATGAAATTCGTCTCGTCATCACCGATCTCGTTATGCCATTAATGGGCGGTATTGAACTTGCCGAAGCCATTCGGCAACGCTGGCCTGGGATCCAGATGATTTTGACCTCGGGCTACACGTTCGAATCGCCAGCCAATTCTGCTGAAACCCAGCAGCCCATCATTTTCTTGCCGAAGCCGATTCCTTATTCCATTCTGGCCACAACCCTCTGCGAACTCCTCGATGCCTGATCTCTCCATATTACTCACTGAAGACGACCCCGATGTCGCCCGCTACCTCACGACCGTCCTAAAGTCCCTTGGACACAAGGTGGTGGCCGTTGCTGCTGACGGTTTGCAGGCGGTAAAGCTTGCCGAACAACTATGCCCCGACTTGATCATCATGGATATTGATCTTCCCGGCATCAATGGGGCCGTGGCTGCTCACCAGATACTGGATAAACGGAGCGTGCCGATCATCATTAGCACGGGCAGGACGGACTCCGAAGCTTTGGAAAGTACGCGGGAACTCAACATCCAGGCCTTCCTCATCAAGCCCTTCAGCGCGGTGCAGCTCAAATCTGCCATCGCCGTGGCATTGAGTCAGCACCAGATGCAGAGCAAGGCGCGCCAGAAAATCACCGAATTGAGTGGCGCCTTGGAAGCCGCGCATGACACCGTTGACGTTGGGGCTTTGACGCAGGAGCGCCTCCAAACCATCGGTCTGACCAAACGGGAGGCGGAAGTAATGGCGTGGGTTGCCCAAGGGAAATCCAACAGCGATATCGCCACCATCTTGGAGAGTTCCCCGCGCACCGTGGCCAAGCATATCGAGCATATTTTCGGCAAACTCAACGTTGAAAGTCGCACCGCCGCCGTTGCAGAATCCCGCCGCCTCTTGCAGGAAAGCATGGAAGCGGCAAGCTAGGCAGGGAGCGACTGGTGGATTGCGGCCTCCGGGCGCGATAGACTGGGTTTTGTTTTTCAAAGCGAAAAATCGAACATCCCTCTGGGTTGGATGTCTGAGTGCTAGTGAAAACGTCCGCACTCCCTGCGGCAGTGCAAATTATCCAAACCCTCATGACGAAAACGACAGAAGAAATCACGGCGGAAGTCCGGCACGCGGGCCGGTGGATCGCTCCCTTGCAAGCCGAAGTGGCCCGCGTAGTGGTGGGTCAGAAATATTTAGTGGACGGCCTGCTCACTGGCCTCCTTACCAACGGCCATGTCCTGTTGGAAGGCGTTCCCGGCCTCGCCAAAACGCTCACAGTCAAGACCCTCGCCACTGGCATCCGCACCGGCTTCCAGCGCATCCAGTTCACGCCCGATCTGCTCCCTGCGGACTTGATTGGCACGCTCATCTACAACCCGCGCTCCGGCGAGTTCACCGTGAAGCACGGACCGCTCTTCTCAAACCTGATCCTCGCGGATGAAATCAACCGCGCCCCGGCCAAGGTTCAGAGCGCGCTGCTTGAAGCGATGCAGGAGCGGCAGGTCACCATTGGCGAGACGACGCATAAACTCGCCGACCCGTTCCTGGTTCTCGCCACGCAAAATCCGCTGGAGCAGGAGGGCACCTATCAGCTTCCCGAAGCCCAACTCGACCGCTTCATGCTCAAGCTGCGCGTCGGCTATCCCACCAAAGCGGAGGAACGCCAGATACTCGACCTGATGGCCACCTCCGCGCCGAAGTTGGACGTGACGCCGGTTGTCGAGCCTGCCGACATTATTCACGCTCGCAGCGTCGTCAACGAGATATACGTGGACGACCGGGTGAAGGATTACATTGTGGATATCGTCTGGGCCACACGCGAACCGGCTCAATACAAGCTGCCGTTGGAAGGGATGATCCGCTACGGAGCATCGCCCCGCGCCACTATCGCGCTGACGCTCGCCGCCCGCGCCCGCGCCTTCCTGCAAGGCCGGGGTTACGTGACGCCCCAAGACGTCAAGAGCATCGGGTTCGACGTGTTGCGCCACCGCATCATCGTCAGCTACGAGGCCGAAGCCGAGGAAGTCACCAGCGAGAAAATCATCGAACACATCTTCGCCGGGCTGCCCGTGCCGTAGAGGAAAGCAAATGGAACTTTTGGGACAAATAGGTCCCGTAAGTCCCATTTGACTCATCTGTCCCATCATTCCCATGCAGGACGCAAAACGCATTCTATCCAAAATCCGGCGGCTGGAGTTGAAGACGCGGGCGTTGGTCGAAACCGCCTTCGCGGGACAGTACCGCAGCGTGTTCAAAGGGCGCGGAATGAACTTCGAGGAAGTCCGCGAATACCAACCCGGCGACGAAGTGCGCACCATAGACTGGAACGTCACCGCGCGGCTCGGACACCCGTATGTGAAGAAATTCACCGAGGAGCGGGAGTTGACGGTGATGCTCGTCGTGGACGTAAGCGCCTCGGGCGCGTTTGGCAGCGTAAACCTCTCCAAGCGCGAACTGGCAGCGGAAGTCGCCTGCGTCATCGCCTTCAGCGCCATCCGCAACAACGACAAAGTTGGCCTTCTGCTTTTTTCCGATCACGTGGAGCTTTACATCCCACCCAAAAAAGGGCGCCTTCATACGTTGAGGCTCATCCGCGAAATCCTCTTTTTCGAGCCGCGTGGACGCGGCACTGCACCCGGCCTGGCGCTCCATTACTTAAACCGCGTGCATCCACGCAAGGCGGCGGTCTTCCTGCTGTCCGATTTCCAAACACGTCTCTTTGACCGTGAACTTGGGATTACCGCTCGGCGGCATGATCTCATTGCAATGCCGGTGAGCGATCCGCTCGAAGCTGCGCTTCCGGACGCCGGGATCGTTGTATTCGAGGACGCCGAAACCGGCGAGCAAATCGAGATCAATACCTCGGATGCCTCCGTGCGCGCTGCCTATGGTCATCTGGTTGTGCGGCGACGGGAGGAATGGGAACGGGCCTTCCGGCGCAAGCGGATTGACTCGATCGCCCTGAATACCAACGAAGATTACCTTCCAGCGCTGCGGGAATTTTTCCGTGTCCGCGAAAGGAGGCGGCGATGAGAACGATCATCAAGAAATCAGGAAATCAGGGAAAAAATGAGAGCCGAATATCTGGTTCGCCTCGTTCCCAATCTCCTGATTGGGAACGCACTTGTCCGCAAAACTCCGTTTCGACAAGCCTCGCCATACTACTAGCTTCTGTCCTCTCCGCCCATGCCCAGCTAGCGCTGCCCTCCGGCCCCGCATCTCCACAGCCTGCCGCTTCGCCCGCGCCGGAACTCGCCCCCATCGCGCCGCCGGTGTATATTTTCCCCTACCCGCCGTGGATGGTCGCCACCGTGGCTGTTGTTGCGCTGCTTATCGTGGCGGCAATCGTTTGGGCGGTGGTGCGGCATATTAAGAATCGTCCCCAGTCGCCGCCTCCCACCCCGCGCGAATTGGCGCTCGCGGCTTTGGAGCGTCTGCGCAATCGGATCGAGCGCATCGAGTCTTATCCGTTCAGCATCGAGGTCTCTGATGTGCTGCGTGGCTATGTCCAAGGCGAGTTTCGCGTGCGAGCCACGCAGCAGACCTCGCCCGAGTTTTTCGCTGCGGCATCGGCGAGCCCGCGCTTCTCCGAGGCCGACAAAGCGCTCCTTGCCGCGTTTTTGGAAAAGGCGGACCTGATCAAATTCGCGCGCGTCGCGGCAGGTTCGGCGGATAGCGAGCAACTGCTCGAAGAAGCGCGCCGGTTCGTGGAAGGAGGCGCGGCATGAACCCGTTTGACGATTTCGGCATTACCTTCGCCAATCCGTGGCTGCTGATGCTGCTCCTCTTGATCCCCGTGCTGGCGTATCTGCGCGGGCACCGGGGTGGCGCGCCCACGGTTGTCTTTTCCAGCACGGAATCGCTACGAAGGCTGGGTCGCCGTGTGCAGAGCCGCGCGGGCAATTTCCTCACAGGCCTGCTCTTTCTCTCCTTGGCACTCCTCATCGTCGCGCTGGCCCGTCCGCAAAAAGGCAAAACCTTGAGTCAGGTCAACGCCAGCGGCATCGACATCCTGCTCGTGCTCGACGTCTCCGGTTCCATGCTCTCTGAGGATTTCACCATCGGCGGCCAGCGAACCAGCCGCGTCAGCGTGGTCAAAAAAGTAACGGAGGAATTTATCGACAAGCGGCCCAATGACCGCATCGGCCTCATCGCTTTCGCTGGGCGGCCTTACTTGGTGAGTCCGCTTACGCTCGATCATGGCTGGCTCCAGCAAAAATGTATGGACCGCGTGCAAGTCGGGCTCGTGGAGGACGGCACGGCCATCGGCAGCGCGCTTGCCTCCGCCGCCAATCGGCTCCGTGGGGACAAAAACGCCAAGAGCCGCGTCATCATCCTGCTCACCGACGGCGACAACAACGCCGGGAAAATCTCGCCTGCCACCGCTGCGGAAGCCGCGCGGGCCATCGGCGCGAAAATCTACACCATCGGCGCGGGCACCGAAGGCGTTGTCCCCTTTCCCATCATGGACCGCTTGGGAGGGCGCATCCTCGGTTATGAGCAGCGGCAATTCCCCATAGACGTTCCCTCTCTCCAGCAGATCGCCAAAATCGGCAACGGCCAGTTCTTCCGCGCCACGGATACCCGCTCGCTGGAGGAGATTTACAAGCAGATCGACACGTTGGAAAAATCGACGTTTGAGATGAAGCAATACCGCCAATACCAAGACTTGTTCCCGGGGTTCCTGGCGGCGGGCGCGGGACTGCTTCTCTTGCAAACCGTGCTTGCGCAAACCGTCTGGAGGAGGCTGCCGTGAACGACGATCTTTTCCACTCGCTCAGTTTTGGCGCGCCGGGCTGGCTCTGGGCGCTGGCGGTGTTGCCGTTGGTCATTGCGTTGTTTGCATGGAGTGAACGTCGCCGCTTGCAATTGCTGCAACGGCTGGTGGCCGCCCGCCTGCAACCGACGCTCGCGGGCAGCGTGAGTCTCGCCAGGCGTCGCCTGCATGGTGCGTTGATCTTGGGGGCGCTCGCCTGCTTCGCCGTGGCGATGGCCCAGCCGCGCTACGGCTACACCGTCGAAGAAGCCAAGCGTAAAGGGCGCGATGTTCTCGTCGCCGTGGATACCTCCCGCTCCATGCTTGCCAATGACGTGCAGCCCAACCGGTTGGCGCGCGCGAAACTCGCGGCGCAGGATTTCATCGACGTGCTGGGCGGCGACCGCCTGGGGCTGATCGCCTTCGCCGGGTCTGCGTTCCTGCAAGCGCCGCTCACGGTCGATTACACAGCGGTTTTCTCCTCACTCAACGAACTTGATACAAACGTCATCCCTCTCGGCGGCACGAACTTGGCTGAAGCGATCCGAACTGCGGCAGAGGCCTTTGGTAAAGGAGAGAGCGAGAGCCGCGCCTTGGTGATCTTCACCGATGGCGAGGACCTCGGGGGTGACGCGCTGGAAGCCGCGCGGAAAGTGGCGGGAACCATGCGCATTTTCACCGTCGGCATCGGCTCGGCGGACGGCTCGCTCATCCCCGTGCCCGGCGAGGACGGCGGCACGCAGTTTGTCAAAGGGCCGGACGGGCAGTTTGTGAAATCCCGCCTCGACGAAAAAACGCTCGCGGGCATCGCGGAAGCGACCCGCGGATTCTACACCCGACTGCAAAACGGTCCTGCCGACATGCGCCGGATTTTCGAGCAAGGGCTCGGGAAGCTCAAGGAAAGCGAAATAGATGTCCGCTTCTCGCACCGCCCCATTGAGCGTTACCAATGGCCGCTGGGTTTCGGGATCGCCTTGCTGGCAGCCTCTCTTCTTCTTAATGACCGCCGCCGCAAGGCCGTGAATGGCGCGGGCGTGTTAGCACTTCTTCTTGTGCTGACAATGGCCCTGCCGCAATCTGCGAATGCGGCTAGTGGCGAGGAACTCTACCAACAAAAGCGCTATGACGAAGCACTTCGCCAATATGAAGAGGCGTTGAAGCGCCGCCCAGGACTGCCTGCGCTTGAGTTCGACAAAGGAGCGACCGATTACGCGTTGGGTGATCTCGACGCAGCCGCTGCAGCTTTCGGCAAGGCGCTGGCGGCAACCGATCCACAGTTGCGGAGCAAGGTCGAGCAGAATCTCGGCACCACGCTACTCAAGAGGGCTTTGGGCCGTGACGAAACCAAAGAAGCCAAGGAGCGCGAGGCGGATCTTAAAAATTCGGTGCAGCATTTGGAAGAGGCGCTGAAACTGGAGAAGGCAAACCGCGACGCCCAAACCAATCTCGGCATCGCCCAACGCGAACTCGCCAAGCCCAAACCTACGCCCCCGCCCAGCAAGAAAGACCAAAAGCAGGACGACAAAAAGGACGATCAGAAGGACAACAAGGACCAACAGTCCAAGGATCAACAATCCAAGGATCAACAGTCCAAGGATCAACAGTCCAAGGATCAACAGTCCAAGGATCAACAGTCCAAGGATCAACAGTCCAAGGATCAACAGTCCAAGGATCAACAGTCCAAGGACCAGCAATCCAAGGACCAACAGTCCAAAGGTGTGCCATCGCCTTCGACCGATGAAAAGAAGCTTTCCGGCGAGATCAAAAGCGGTGATTCTCAATCCGAACCGAAGAAAGAAGGCGAGGAGGCCGAAGCCGAGGTGCCCGTGCAGCCCGGTGAGATGTCGCCCAACCAGGCGCGCGCCGTTCTCGATTCTCTCAAGGGCGAAGACGAACAACCCAAACATGAACAAAAGAGCGCCGTTCCTGTCTTAAAAGATTGGTGATGAATTCCAAAACATACCCGGAAATATCTCACGCAGAGACGCAGAGGCGCAGAGAAAAGAAAGGGACTGCAAAGCTCTTCGATCTTCCGCGTCTCAGCGTGAAGTTCGCTTTTTTGTGCCTTCTGGCGATGTGGATCGTTATCGGTGCAGCGCGGGCGGAGGAACCGTCCGTCTCGGCCACGCTCTCCAGCGCCACGACGCCAGCGGGCGAGCCGGTGCAACTCGAAGTCACTATCCAGGGAACCCAGAAAGCGTCCGCGCCGCAGGTGCGCGCGGAGGGGCTGGATGTCCAATACGTCGGGGCGTCCACGCAGTTGCAGATGAACAATTTTGATGTGACTCGCAGTGTGAAGCACACCTACACCGTGCTAGCGCAAAAAGAGGGGACGTTCACCATTCCCTCGCTACAAATTGACGTGGAGGGCAAAAAACTCTCCACCCAGCCGCTCAAGCTCACCGTCTCCAATTCCGGTGGCGGCGGGCAACCGGGCACGGCGGGGACTGGTGCGGCCTCGGCGGACACCCGGTTCGCCTACGCGGAATGGGTATTGCCGAAAACCACTGCTTACGTCGGCGAGGCGCTTCCGGCGGAATTGCGCCTGTATGTCGATCCCAAAGTCCAGTGCCAGTTGCAGCAAATGCCCGCCGCGAGCGGCGAAGGGCTAGCCATGCAGAAGTTCACGCAACCGCAGCAGCGCCAGGTGACCAAGGACGGGCGCGAGATGACCATGGCGATTTTCAAGACCGCCGTCACTCCTGTCAAAGCCGGGAAATTGACGCTTTCTCCCGCCGAAATCAACGTCCTGGCGGTCCTTCCCACCAAAAAGCGGGGACACCCGAGACTGCCGGGTTTTCCAGACGTTTTTAACGATCCTCTTTTCGACAATGCCATCCCGTTGCAGCAACAGCAGGTGACGATCCGCACGGGGTCGGTGGAAATGGACGTCAAGCCACTCCCGCTGACGGGCAAACCAAAGGAGTTCTCGGGAGCCGTCGGGCAGTTCACCATGGAGCCTCTCAAAGCCGCGCCGCTGCGCGTCCACGCGGGCGATCCCGTAACCATCACCGCCGTGGTCAAAGGCATCGGTAGCTTCGACCGGATGAACGCCCCCGTCCTTGCCGAACAGCCGGGCTGGCGCGCCTACCCGCCCAGCGGGAAATTCAAGGCCGATGACGAAGTGGGCATCTCTGGAGCTAAAACCTTTGAAATGGCTGCGATCCCGGAGGCGGGCCAAACCGAGTTGCCCCGGCTGGCGTTTGCGTTCTTTAATCCCTCTTCCGAAAAATACGAGACACTGGAGAGCGAGCGCCTTCCGCTCACGGTGGAGGGTTCATCTGCCGCCCCCACCCCCGCGCAGGTGGCTGCTGCTGCAGTCCCCACGGCTACCCCTGCCGCTGCACCCACCCCAAAGCCGAACGACATCCAATACCTCCGCCTCGATGCGGGCCGATGGGGCGTGAGCTTTGAGCTCGCGTGGCACACCCGCGACTTCTGGCTCGCGCAACTGCTTCCTTTTTCCGCGCTGTTGGCGCTGGGCGGCTGGCAATGGCGGCGCGTGCGCCTGAACGACAGTGCGTCCCGGCGCTTGGCGAGCCTTCGCCAAGCGAAGGAGGAAGCGTTCCGGGTATTACAGAGTGAGAGGACGGTTCCGGGGGATTTTTACGACGCAGCCATCAGCGCCCTCCAGCTTGAGACCGCCTTGAGGCAACCGGGTCTCGAAGCGGCAACCGTTGATGCCGACACGGCGTGCGCGAGCCGTCCGCTCGACTGCGAAATCGTCGAGGGCGTCCGCCGCATCTTCGCCGCTCACGACGAACTGCGTTACGCAGGGGTCGGCTCTGGGGGATCGTCCGGCGTGTCCATCGAGCCCGACCGGCGCGCGCGTGTTTTGCAAATCCTGGAACAATTTGAAAAGAGCCATGATTGAAGAAATCTCACGCAAAGCCGCAAAGCTGCAAAAGGCAAAAGAGATTATTTTTTCCGCTCTTTCTTTGCTCATATTGTGCGGGAGAATTTTTGCCGCCGCGCCCTCAGAATTCAATTTGGCCAATGATCTTTACGGCAAAGAGGATTTCAAAGGTGCGCGGGCGGGCTATGAGGCGCTTGTGAAATCGGGCCAGCGGAGTGCGCATCTTTTTTATAATCTCGGCAATGCAGCCTACCGGGAGGGCGACAAAGCTGCGGCCTTTCTTGGCTACGAACGGGCGCTGGAGCTGGAGCCGGAGTTGCCCGAAGCGAAGGCGAACTTGCAATTCTTGCGCGGCGAAACCGGCGCGAAACTTCCTGCGCTGCCGTGGTATGGGCGCGCCCTCTCGTGGCCTTCCGCCTGGGAAGCAACATGGCTTGCGGCTGCGGCGTTTTGGGGGCTGGCGTTCAGCCTTGCGCCCCGACTTTGGAAACGGCGCGCTGCCACCGTGCCCGCCCTGTTCTGCGGCCTGTTGCTGATTTGGAGCGGTGCAATCGTAGGCTGGCAGAGTAGCCAAGGGGAATTATGGATCGTCACAGCGGACGCCGCCAACGCCCGGACCATGCCCGCTGACAGTTCTGCCGCACTGCCTCCGCTGCCCATGGGCAGCCATGTCCGGCTCATGTTGGAGCGCGGCCCGTGGCTCTACATGCAACTCCCGGACGACACTCGCGGCTGGTTCCACCGCGATGCCGTGACCCCCGTCCGATTGTCGCCGAGTAACGGTTAATCCAACGGAATCCCGCGAACGCCTCTCGGTGCCACCGGGGGTTCATACTCTCCCGGAGCCGTGCGCGCGCGCCGGAGTTTGGTGACTGGCAGTAAATGGAGTTCCGCCAGTGTGTCGAGATCGAGCCGCCCCGTCCGTGTTAGTCCGCGTTGGGCTTGAAATCGGAGGAGCGCTTCTTCCGTGGCGGGGCCGGGCAAGCCGTTGATCGCTCCTTGGTAAAGACCGCGTGCCGCCAAAACTTCCTGAGCCTTGAGCAGTGTGTTGTATTTCACTTCACGGGGCGCTTCGGCATAAGGAGTCCGGGAATAAAAGCCACCATAGACATCCGGCTCGGTTTCCGCAGAAGGGACGGGAATGCCACGGGCAGCGGAAGGCGGTTGAGGAACCGTAGGCACGGATGGTTGCACGGGAGGAGGGACAGGAGTTGCAATGGGCGTTGCAGGCGCGCTTGGCTGCTCCTTGCTCAGAGCCGTCGTCGTTTCAGGAGTCAGTTCACCGGACGGTTCCAGTTCATTGCGGATTTGGTAACGGCGCAGGGCGGCCTTGGTTTCGGCATTGATCTGACCGTCCAAAGGGCCGGTGTAATAGCCCGCGCTTTGGAGCTGAGCCTGAGCCGAGCGCACAGACTCATCGGCATCAGCCCGGATGGTGAAAATTGCCAGCCCGATGGCCAGCGTGGAAAGAAACAGGATTTTTCTCATGGCGTTGATCTCTTGGACTCATAGCACGAAACGCCGTTCAGAAAAAGGAGAGGAATTTGTGAAGCGCTTACTGCTTATGGCTAGGGACGGCGGAAGGGGCCTATCAGCGCTTCCAGTCGAGCACGCCTTTTTTGATGGCATACACGTATCCCACCGTGACGACACCGATGAAGCTGAACATGCTCCAAAGAATGACTGGGCCCTTGACCGTGACGAACTCACGGAACGCGACCGCCCATGGATACATGAAGACCACTTCCAGATCGAACAGGATAAAGAGCATCGCCACCAAGTAGAACTTCACCGCGAACCGGGGTTGAGCGCCGCCCAAGGGCAGCATACCGCACTCGTAGGGGCTGTCTTTGGTCGGATTGCGGCGTCCCGTTTTGCCCAGAAGCACGCTAAAGATCAGCGCCACCGCCGCGAAACCGATTGCCACGATGACTTGGATTAGGATGGGAATGTATTCTTTGAGCATACGCGCGCGGAGGTCGCTTTAAACCGTTGGGATCAAGCTTTTATCGGATCGAAGTTAAGCTGCCGCTGCGGGAACCACAGGTTGCAGAGTCGCCAGAGAGGCCAGGCCGCGATATTTCTTCCCGGTCTTTTTCACCATGCCGCGGGCCACCAGATTTTGCAGCTTTTCATAAGCGCGCAGACGAAGCATTTCCTCGCCGCCGCTGGCTGCATTCCGTGCCCGGAGATTTTCATGCACAATGTCAAAGAGTTGCTTGAATTCGAAAGAGCTTTTCCGCGTAAGCACACTGACCAGTTCCTCGGTCACGAGGTCAGGCAAACGACGAGAAAACGCAGTTTTCTTCTGAATAGGCATAGACAAGCATATTAACACCTTTTTCAAGAATCACGAATGGAAAAATGCAATCTTTCTCAAAAAAATCCACTCATTAGCAGATTTTCTTCATACGGAAGGGTGAAATCCACACTCAAGAAGAACGGCTCGGCCCCCCTTGAACGTGGCCTCTACCGTTCAACGGAGGCGGGAAGAAGAATCCGCCGCGCCGCGTCAATGTCCTTGAACGGATGGCAGCACGGTGCGCCCTGCGCTTGCAGGTTCCGAATCTCGATTTCGGTCCACAATGGCCCCCAGCGGACGTGCCGGAAGAGATCGCAATAAGCGCCGATGTCGCCAATCTTGAACCCGAGATGATGCGTCAGGGTGGGGAAGAGCACTTCGTTGTAAAACGGCGGTGGCGTGGGGGCTTCTGCCCAGGCCTGCAATGCGCGCCGGGAGATGGTGAACCCGTTGCCCAGCGTGCCGCAGATGGCGGTTTTGTCTTCGCGCACGGAGATGCGGCGCAGGTAATCGAGCAACACCGGATCGTCCCGGTAGCGAAAAAGGTGCATCCAGTTGGAGTTGGCCTTAAGCCCACAGTTCTTGCCCAGAAAGTCGCAGCCCGAACGCTCCACGGCATCCTTGAGAATCTCGAAATAATTTCGATTGAGGATTAGATGATCGTATTCCGTCACATGAATGAAATCGAATGCGGCGGCGTGCTCCTGCGCCCAGCGCCAGGTTTTCGGGAACAACTCGTTAAAACACTGGTTGATGACGGGGCCTCTCAGCGAGGGGTCTTCGAGCAGGAATTTGTCCGGGAAAGTCAGGGCGTCAAACGACACGTGCGGGCCGCCGTAGGCGATCAGCCGGGGAATTCCCGGCGTGTAAGCCTCTGCCAGGGCGAGATGCCGGGACACCTGTTCCGGCGCGAGATGGGTAACGACGAGGTTGAGGATTTTCATCAGCGGGAGGGGGTGGAAGGGTTCCGGCACTCGCTTTGATCCATGTGGCGGAAGCGCAGGGTGTCATCGGTTTTGAAATCCACATAGACCCCGCAGCGCTCCAGCCCTTCCAGCCGAATCACGCCGTGGCGGAAATGAAGAATAGCCCTCCCAGCCGACTGGCCGCAGGTGTCGCAAACGATCTCCCGCCCGAAGAGCCACATTCGCAGACGATTAAAGTGGTAGTTGAAGTTCCACTGGATTTTTTCGAGCAGGTTCATGGCGCGCTTCGGGGGTTGTTGGCTTCTTGTATCAAACGGCTCAGGTTCTCACACCTAAAATGTAGAGATTGCGGCGGGGGCGGGAGCCGCATAGCGCGAGCTTTCCACCTTGAGGAAATTCAGGATCACCGGCGCGAGAATCACCCCTGGAATGCCCATCAGCCCCTCCCCCAAAATCAGTGCAATCAAAGTGAGCCACATCGGATGCCGGATGCGCGAGCCGATGATTTTGCTGTCAAATACTCCATCTTGTGAATGACCACCAAGAAGACCAACGCGCCCAAGGCCATCTGCGGCGAGACCAGCCCAAAGGCGATCCCGACAATCAAAATATTGCTCAAGAGGTTTCCCACGATCGGCAGCAACCCGCAGAGGAATGTCAGCGGAATCAGGAGCCCGGCATAGATCCACAACGGCGTGGCGAGCACAAAAGCGGCGGTGGCTACGGTGTTGATGAGCGAAATTAGCAACTGCGCTCCCATCACCGTCTCGAAGCTCTGATAAAAGGCGCCGAAGCAGCTTGTGATGGCGGTGTGGTAGTGGGTGTAGAGATTTTGCTCCGGCGACTCCTCCGGTTTGCGGCTCAAGAACATTCCAAGGGCGATGACGATGCCCGCCGCCAGCATCAGGAACTCTTTGGTGGCAATCTTTGCGAAGTTGCCAAAGTAGCCGAGGCTGTCGCCCACTATCTTTGGCGCGGCGTCCTTGAGGTCGTCCAAGTCCGAGAACGGCAGGTCGATGTTGTGATTGTCGGCGTAGCGGACAATGCGGGGGACCGCCTCGGCCACGATTTTCGGCAACTCTTTTACCGCCCGGTGGACAAAGAGCCCGAACCCATAACTCACCACCACCACCAGCACGAAAAACAGCAGCACCGCCAGCCAACGCCGCTGCTGAAAACAGAGCTTGTGGAGCGCAAACAGTGAGAAGAGTACCGTGACCAGGAGCGTCGCCAAATGCAGCCAGGCCGAGAGGGCGAGCGTCGCCGCGAAGAGGCCGTAGGAAAAGACAGCGGCCCGGTTGGGAATCAGGGAACCGTTGCGAGGGGAATCCATGTCGGGGTTTGTATCCGGCTGCGGGCCAATGTGCAAGGCTGCAGAAGAGGGCTAAGGCTCTTCGTAAGTGCCGATGGCGCGCAATCCGTCGGCGCTCAATTCAAAGACCTCGCGGCTCACCGGGCATTCGGACTTTCGGTAAATGGCAAGCATCCGGCTGGCGTAATTCGGGTAGCGGCTCGCCAGTTTGGGAAAGAGGAAGATGGTATGGCGATCTGGGATGGCTACGAGCAGCTTGGACCCGAACAGTGGGGCAAAGAGTGGGAGAAAATCGGGTGACAGTACGACGGCGGTGATGTCGTCTGGAAGGTATCTGGAGCGAAGAATGGCGCACTCCAGAACCTCACGGCGGTCGCGGATCAACTCCGGTTTTGCCAGCGCTGCCAGTTCAGCGGATGCGGCGGACGCAGCTTTTGCGGAGAACGCCTTCCAATCGAGACCTAGAGCGTCGAAAGCGTTCTGGTCCATGGGGCAAACCATCCTTTCCTTGGCTGCGGTTACCCACGCAGCGGCGAACACGGCTTCTTTGGAACCGGGAATCGGCGCGGTAACTTGTGGTAGGGTGAATTTTGCCGCGATCACCACCCGCCAGGTAGAGGGCGAGGGCAACGGCGGCTCCAGGGCTGCTTCGGCAGTTTCCGCTGTTCCCAGAGCGCACGCCGCAAAAACGGCAGCCCACAGCATCCGGCAAATCCTTTGAACGAATCCGGTTTTGAACCTTGCACTTTGGCGGCGAAACTTCATTTTCTTAGGGCACTGCTTATGATTACGTTTCTCGAAGGCACGCTCGTCGAGTCTCTCCCGACGCAGATCGTTGTCAATGTCCACGGCGTCGGCTATGAGGTGCTCATCCCTCTTTCGAGTTTTGATAAGCTCCCGCCAAACGGGCAGTCGATCAAGATTTTAACGCACCTGCAAGTGCGCGAGGACGCCCACATCCTCTACGGCTTCATGAGTGCCACCGAGCGGGACCTCTTCAGGCTCCTCATCCACCATGTCTCCGGCATCGGGCCCAAGCTGGGGCTGGCCGTCCTGAGTGGCATGACCGTTGGCAATTTCCAGTCTGCCGTGGTTAACTCCAACACCGGCCTCATCGCCAAAATTTCCGGCATCGGCAAAAAGACCGCTGAACGCATCGTGCTCGAATTAAAGGACAAATTGGGCATCGCGGCGGCATGGGAAGCGGCCTCGGCGGAACACGCCCCCAGCGAGGAAGATTTGCGAATCAACGACGCCGTGCTCGCGCTCATTTCCCTTGGCTACAAACAGGTGGACGCCCACAAGGCCGTCAAACGCGCCTTGGCGGAAGCGGGAACCGCGGGTGTCACCGCCAGCGTCGAAGACCTCGTGCGTCAGGCGCTTAAACTCTTGATTTAAGTGCGTTTTTTTGAAAAACCGAATCCATTGCTTGCATTTTCGAAGGATCGCTGGCATAAGAAAAACATAATGTCTATCGGGATTATAGAGAAGTCGCGGCAAATCCGCGATGCCGTGCCGAAAGAAGGCTTTTTCGAGGGCAAGGATTGGCTGATTTCGCCCGAGCCGTTCCCGGTGTCGCATGACTTCGCCGACGAACTGGAGAAGCTCGGCCACCGGCTGCACCTCTTCGTCCGCGCGTGCAATCAGCTCTACTTCCAAAGCGTCAAAGGCAAACAGCCGCCTTGGATCGCCGAACTTCTGGACCGGGGCAAGCCGCCGGAATTGGTGGAGCTTTCCCGCAAAAACCGCGAGGAACTCCCGGCGGTCATCCGACCCGACCTGATCCTCACCGACGACGGCTTTGCCATCAGCGAACTCGACAACGTCCCCGGCGGCATCGGGCTCACCGCATGGCTGGGCGAAACCTACGCCCGACTTGGCAACGACATCCTGGGTGGCGCGGAAGGCATGGTTCAGGGCTACCACGCCATCGCCCCCGGCGGCGCAGACATCGTCGTCTCCGAGGAATCCGCCACCTACCGCCCCGAAATGCGCTGGCTGGCGGATCGGCTCAACGAGCGCTATGCGCCTGCCCGCTGGCGCGTCTTCGACGGCTCCGAAGCCAACGTGGACTGGCAGCCCACCGTCTATCGCTTCCTAGAACTCTTCGACCTGCCCAACGTCCCGTGCGCTCCCGGCCTCATCGCAGCGCCCAACCGGGAGCCCAGCAATGCCGTGCGCATCACTCCGCCGCTCAAGCCGTTTTTGGAAGAAAAACTCTGGTTCGCCCTTTTCTGGCTGCGCCCGCTGCGGGAATTCTGGCGGCGGGAACTCAGCGAGCGGCATTTTCTCCAGCTCCAAAAAGCAATCCCCTACACCTGGCTCGTCGATCCCGCGCCAATTCCGCCCCACGCCGTCCTGCCTGGACTGGAAGTCCACGATTGGGCGGAAGTCGCCGCCTTCTCCCAAAAAGAGCGCGAACTGATCCTGAAAATCAGTGGCTTCTCCGAGCTCGCGTGGGGCAGCCGGGGCGTCCACGTCGCGGCGGACCTCCCGCAAGTTGAATGGCGCACCATTTTGGAAGAGGCGCTTGCTGGCTACGGCACGCGGCCTTACATTTTGCAACGCTTCCGCAAGGGGCGGCTTGTCACGCAGCCTTATGTGGACGCTGCGGGCGAGGAGCGCGTCATGCAAGGCCGGGTGCGGCTCTGCCCGTATTACTTCCTCGCCGAAGGCAGGACACGCTTGGGCGGCGCGCTCGCCACCATCTGCCCGGCGGACAAAAAACTCCTGCACGGGATGCGCGACGCTGTTTTAGTGCCCACGGGAGTTGCAAATAACGCTTGAACCGGGGGCGCGGCTCCCCTAATTTACCCGCCCTGTGTCAGGGTAGCTCAGTGGTAGAGCAGGGGACTCATAAGCCCTTGGTCGGGAGTTCAACTCTCCCCCCTGGCACCAAATTATTTTCAGAAACAGACCGGAAAAGGAGAGGTGGCTGAGTGGTCGAAAGCAGCGCTTTGCTAAAGCGCCGTACCCCAAAAGGGTACCGGGGGTTCGAATCCCCCCCTCTCCGCCAGTTTCTGAGAGAAAAACTGGAAGGTTCACTTTCAGGCCCGTCCAACCCCTTGTTTCCGCGGGTTTGCGGCTCTCTCTGTTTGCGGGGACGCTTGGATTTTCTTCCAGCACGCGCGTTTTGCGAACGTCTCTCTCAAACTGATCCAGGTCATGGTTCACTTTCCCAATTTTCGGAATACTGAGAGGGATTTCGAACAATTCACCCGGTCAGGCGACAGCGGTGTCATTTTCGAACCCGAGTTCTCGTATCTGCGATTGCCAGTCGAGTGTGCGCTCGGCAATGAGGTCCTGCACTTGCAGGTGGGCAGGATGGGTGCCCTGAAATATCGCCTACTTGATCACGGGAGCAAGGTAGGCAGCGTTGAGGAGTCTCCTGATGTACCTGGGATTTATTCCGTACTCTGTCGTGATTTTTTCAAGAGGCTTTTCTGGGTGCTGGACAAGCTCCGATCTCCAGAACTCAGCCTGAGCGATGGTCTGAATCAATGCAGGATTCGGAGCAGTGCTACGTGCTGTGATTTCTTTTCCGGTTCGCCTGTCAATGATCTCGGACCTGCCACGGCGGGGCTTGAATGAAATGGTTGCTGACAAGAGCACCTTGTCTCCTTCCTCGGCCACAGTAGTTGAAATAGGAGAGGGTAGAGGGGATGGTTCCGAAGATTCATCAGGTGGAGATACGGCCAGTTTTAAAAGATTTTCCTTCAGGATGTGGATGGCGAGCGTGCCGGGTCCCACGACAATTCGGGGTGAAACTGCCTTTAGCCACTTGGCATATTCCACAGGCGTATCAATCCGGGCGAGGCATGAGGCATGCATGCCTAACCGGTGGCAAATTTCAGAGGAGGACAGTTCTCCCGACGGGATGTAATCAGAAAGAGCAGGCAAGGCATGGATCAGTATCCGGCGCACGGCGTCCTCCAGCAGCGAGGCGCTGAGGGTCTTAATCGGCGAAGAACCGTAACCTTGGCGGATCGCCTGCTGTGAAACATAATACCGATAGCGCTTACGGATTTTGCTGCCACTCGCGGCTTTCTGACTCTTGTTAGTATAGGTGGGGGTGAGGGCCTGCCCATCGAGACCAAACAGAAATCCTTTGAGCGGGTGGATGAGACGGGTTCTACCAATCGCGATTTCGTTGAAATGGCCGGAGGTTTTACGGAATTCCGGCTGGTGCTCCCTCAGCTTGTTTTGAACCGCAGTCCAGAGGTCGGCACCGATAATGGCGGGATATTTGCTGCCTTATGCCGAACCGCTCCGTGGTAGAGAGGATTGGACAGCACCCTGTGGAGGGCGTTCGCCACCCATGGCCGAGGCTGTTGGATTCGACCTTTGCGGCTGACAAACGATTTCGTCGTTAATCCTCTCCGATTGAGTTCGAGCACCGTTTTGATGAGTCCGGATTGTTCCAAGTAGGTTTTGAAACAGGTTTTTACCACTGCTGCTTCCGCTGGATTGATGACGAACTTCCGTTCGCGGACGTCGTATCCAAGAGGCGGTATACCGCCCATCCACATGCCCTTTTGTTTGGAGAGGGCGATCTTATCGCGGATGCGTTCACCGGTGATCTCGCGCTCAAATTGGGCAAAAGAAAGCAGCACGTTGAGGGTAAGCCGTCCCATGCTGCTGGATGTATTGAACTGCTGGGTGACAGACACGAATGAAACGCCGTGTTCATCGAACAGTTGGATGATCTGAGCGAAGTCGGCCAGCGAACGCGACAGCCTGTCGACTTTGTAAACCACGACCACGTCGATTTTTCCCGCACGGACGTTGGCGAGAAGTTTTTGCAGAGCCGGACGATCCATGTGACCGCCTGAGATACCTCCATCGTCGTAAGTTTCCTTGAGCGCTTTCCAGCCTTCGTGCTTCTGAGAACGGATGAACGCTTCAGCAGCATCCCGTTGGGCATCGAGGGAGTTGTATTCCTGCTCAAGTCCTTCCTCAGAACTCTTGCGGGTGTAGATGGCACAGCGTTTGACTGGCTCAGCCATGGAGGTCCTCCTTCAATCCGAAGAACAACGGCCCAGAAAGGTGCTGGCCTGTGATTTTCCGGGCAAGCCCGCTCAGGGATTTGAAGGTTTCACCCTCCCATACGAACTCACGCGCTCCGAGGGTTTGCACCATAATGCGTTTTCCGGCCCATTCGCGGGCGAGGACAGAACCGGCTTCGAGCACCACCTTGGCCGGTGTTTTTACCTCGGGAGATGAGGGTTTTCCCGCGCGAAGGGATTTTCCGAATTCGGCCATGTGGCGGCGCAGTGAGACAATGGTGTTTTTGTCGAGTTGTCCATATTGGTGTTCCTGTAGCCGGTAGGCCAATTCTCGCAATAGGCGGTCCACTCGACCCGGAGGAGGCTGCCTGCCCGGTAGTTCGCCCCACCGGGCAAGCAACTCTTCTTTGGTCATTTTTTCCAGATCTTCGATAGATGGCATGTCCCGCCGATACACGCTCTACCACCCGAATAGATCAAGTCATACTGGATGCAATATTTCCGGCGGAATTTTGACTTTGGTGGTGCGGATAATCTCATGGATCTTTTCCAGCCACTCTTCGTATTCTCCTCGCAGGTCTGCGAGGTATTCGGCGGCGACTCCATTGGCAAAGAAAGATGTGAGGAATTGGCCCTGCGAGAAGGAGACTCCGTCGTCGCTCTCGTCAAAGCTCCCAATGTTCATCTCGTTCCACACTCGTAAGCCATGCGGAACCTCTGAAACTGAGTTTGTTGCCTCCCTTGGCAGAAAACCCCATTTTTCCAGCCATAACTCTATTCCTTGATTCGGTAACCAAACCCGCGCACGGTTTGAATGCAATCGGAGTCGGTTCCGAGTTTCTCCCGGAGTCGCCGGATGTGCGTATCCACCGTCCGGGTATCAATCATGCTTTCATAGCCCCAAACGTCGTTTAGCAGGGTAGAGCGGGATTGCACCAAACCTCTGCGCTCGATGAGCACTTTGAGAAGATTGAGCTCCGTCGCGGTAAAATCGATCAATTTTCCGCAGACCGTCACCTCCAGTCGCGCCCGGTCTAAAACGATGTCACCCACAGTCAGACAATTGGAATTTTCATCAGGGACGCCGATCCGCTTCAAGACGTTGCGGACCCGCAAGATCAACTCGCGGGGGCTGAACGGCTTGGTGATATAATCGTCGGCACCCAATTCCAGACCAACAATCCGGTCCACCTCCTCGACCTTGGCTGTCAGCATGATGATCGGGATGGAGGCGGTGCGCGGGTCGGCCTTGAGCGTCCGGCATACGTCCAAGCCGGACATGCCGGGAAGCATTAAATCGAGAATCAGAAGATGCGGTGAGCGTGCCCGTGCTGTAGAAAGCGCGGACGGTCCGTCCTCAGCCTTCAAGACATCGAATCCCGCATAGCAGAGATTAGAAACGATGAGGTTCAGCACATCGGGCTCGTCATCGGCAACTAAAATTTTCTGCTTCATAACGTCAGGCAAGCGATGAGTAACCCTCGAAGAACAAAGATGAGTCAAGAAACAATCCGTTGTTCATCCGCTCCAATGGGTCAATGGTTGATAATGTTACATGTTTGCAATATTTCTGACACATAAACGTAACATACAGAACGGTTGTCCAAATATAGTGATTTGATAATTCTGATTGTTTCGAAACAAAAATCCAACAGGCGAAATGGGGCGGAGAGCCCATTTCATCAGCAATCGCATGGTACGCCGATGGATTCTGCGAAGAGATCAGCTTCAACAGCCACCAATCCATGGGCTCATGCTTAATCGCAACACGGTTGGCACCCCTGGCCAGCACCGTGTTTTCAGAGAGATGCGGTTTTGTCATCGAATCGTAACAATCAATGGCTTGTGGACGTAACAATTCAAAGGCAATACATCCGCCTCGATATTTGCCTTCGAATGATATTTTCTTCTATAACGCATTTTGTCCGCGCGCTGCAACTCCGCCTCCGTGCAGGCAGGGTGCTCCCGGTCCTGATGCTTTTAGCGCTCATAGGCATCCTTTGCATTTCAGGTGCGCAAGCGCAGTCTCCGGTCGCCCAGCAAAGTGGAACCACAGCGCAGGCAGTGTCGAGTCCGACGCCGCATCCTGGGGCGGGTCCGCTCTATATTCGGGAGTATCGAGTGGAAGGGGCCAGGCATTTGCCTCGGGGACAGGTGGAGCGGGCGGTGTATCCGTTTTTGGGGCCGGGGCGTTCGCGGGAGGATGTGGAAGGAGCGCGGGCGGCGTTGGAGAAGGCGTACCGCTCTGCGGATTACCAGACAGTGGTTGTGCAAATTCCTGAGCAATCGGAGCAAGCGGTGAAGAGTGGCGTGGTGGCGTTGCAGGTGGTGGAGACCACGGTGGGGCGGTTGCGGGTGAGGGGGGCGCGCTATTTCCTGCCCAGCGAGATTGTGAAACAAGCGCCGTCGTTGCGTGAGGGAGGCGTGGTGGATTTCAATGAAGTCACGCGCGACATCGTGGCGCTCAATCAGAATCCTGACCGACGGGTCACGCCGTCGATGCATCCGGGAGTGGAGCCCAACACCGTTGATATTGATCTGGATGTGAAGGACACGCCGCCGCTGCACGGGAGCTTGGAGTTGAACAACCGTTACGGAGCGGACACGACCCATTTACGGCTCAACGGCGCGATCAACTACAACAACCTGTGGCAGCTTCAGCATTCGGTGGGATTCAGCTTTCAAGTGGCCCCGGAGAATGTGAGCGAGGTCAACGTGTTTTCAGGCTACTACACCGCGCGTTTTGAAAGCGTGCCTTGGCTGGCGCTGATGATGCAGGGGACCAAACAGAACAGCAACGTCTCCACGCTGGGCGGGGCTAACGTTACGGGCCGTGGCGAGTATTTCGGGCCGCACGCGGTCATCACGCTGCCCAACGGAAAGGATTTCTTTCACTCCATCAACGTGGGGATTGATTACAAGCATTTCGACCAGAACATCGTGGCTGTTGGGGGCACAACGACCACGCCCATCAGCTATTATCCCATCAGCGCTTCCTATAATGCGACATGGATGGACAAGGGGGCTGTGACCGAGTTCACCGGGGCGGTCAACTTGCATCTGCGGGGCATGGGAAGCGGGCAGGATCAATTCGATGCAAGCCGGTACAACGCTGACAGCAACTACATTTACTTCCGCGGAGATCTGGCGCATACGCACGATCTGCCGTGGGGGTTGCAGATTTTTGGGAAGGTGCAGGGGCAGATTTCCGATCAACCGCTCATCAACAGCGAGCAATTTTCGGCGGGAGGATTGGACACCGTGCGCGGCTATATCGAATCCACCGCGCTGGCGGACAACGGGTTGTGTGGCACGTTGGAAGAGCGCAGCCCGTCGCTGGGGACGTGGCTGGGCCACCGCATTGATGAATGGCGATTCTTTGTCTTCACCGATGCTGGCGTGCTGACCCTGCGCGACGCCCTGCCCCAGCAGACCGCGTATTTCAAGTTGGCCAGCTACGGCGTGGGGAGTCGGGTGCGTTTTCGGGATCACTTCAGCGGAGCGCTCAACCTGGGCGTGCCGTTGATCAGCCAGGGGCCGGTGAGCGCCCACGACCTTCTCATCACCTTCCGTCTCAGCGCGGATTTCTAAGAACTTCGACAAACGAAAAATGGATATGAAACGAGCGAATACAACCTTCCTAAAGAGCCTCCTCTTCAGCCTGCTGGCCGTTGCCTTTCTTTCCGGCACCGCCAATGCCTGGTGGAACGACGAATGGACCATCCGCAAAAAGGTCACCTTGGACACCACCGACAAAGGCGTGGCGTTGCCCGATGCGACAGGGGCCGTCCCGGTGCTCATCCGGCTTCATGACGGCAACTTCAAGTTCGACAACGCCAAGGAAGACGGGAGCGACCTGCGCTTCGTGGCGGCGGACGATAAAACCCTGCTCACCTTTCATATTGAAAAATGGGACGCGCTGATGGGCGAAGCCTTTGTGTGGGTGAAGCTCCCCGACGTAAAGCCGGGCGCGCAAACCACCTTTCGGCTCTACTACGGCAACAGCGGGCCGAAGGCCGTGAAGGTCGATGACGTGAAAGGGACTTACGACGTGGAGACTGCGCTGGTTTATCATTTTAGCGAACACGGCACACCAGCCATTGACTCGTCGGCTTCCGGAGCCAATGCACAGGGCACAGGTGTCGCAGCGGATAGTTCGATGATCGGCACGGGCTTGCGACTCGACGGCAAGACCGCCCTCACCGTTCCTACTGCTCCGTCACTTTTCTGGGGCGATGGAGCAGCGATGACCTGGTCTGCGTGGATTAAATCTGCTGCGCCGCAGCCGAACGCGGTGATATACATCCGCCGCGAAGACCGCAAGGCCTTCATTATTGGAGCAGACAACGGCATTCCGTATGTCGAGGTGACAGCGGCCAACGGCGCAACTCAGCGCAGTCCGGCTGGGGCGGTGCTTCCGCCCAATTCTTGGCACCACCTTGCCGTGGTCGCATCGGGATCGAAGATCACGCTCTATCTCGACGGCGAATCTTACTCCACCCTGCCCGCCTCGCTGCCCGGCATGAACAGTGCCGCTATGATCGGCGGAGACGTTGAGGCGGGTTCATCGGACGCTGCGGCTGGAGAGGCAGGATTCAAGGGTGAAATCGACGAGTTGGAAATATCCAAGACAGCCCGTTCGGCTGGATTCATCAAACTAGCGGCAGCAACCCAGGGCGGGTCGGACAAAACCGCAGGCGCACTGGCCTACGGCGAAGAAGAGCAGACATCGAGCGTATTCAGCGGCGGCTACTTCGGTGTCATCATCAAGAACCTCTCCGTGGACGGCTGGGTAGTCATCGGCATCCTTGCCATCATGGCCTGCATCAGTTGGTATGTCATGGTCACCAAGGTTTCCTACCTCAACGCCATCAGCGCGGGCAACACGCTCTTTCTCAAGGAATGGCAGCACATGGCGGCGGATCTTACTGTGTTGGATGACCCGGACTCCGACGCAGCGAGGAATATCGGCGCCGGGGCAGGCAAAGCCGACCAGCGCTCCATCCGGCGTTCGCCCATCTACCACATCTACCACATCGGCGTGGACGAAATTCACAAGCGCATGGCTGCCGACAAGTGCGAGGAAAAACGTAAGGGACTATCGGGTCGTTCGATCCAGGCCATCCGCGCCAGCCTTGATGGCGGGCTCGTCCGCGAAACCCAGCGTATCAACAACAAAATCGTGCTGTTGACCATTTGCATTTCGGGCGGTCCGTTCCTCGGGCTGCTGGGCACTGTGGTGGGCGTCATGATCACCTTCGCGGCAGTGGCTGCGGCGGGTGAAGTGAACGTCAACGCCATCGCGCCCGGTATCGCTGCCGCGCTGCTCGCTACCGTGGCCGGTCTGGCCGTCGCGATCCCCTCGCTCTTCGGCTACAACTACATCCTCACGCGGGTCAAGGAAACGACGAGCGACATGCACGTCTTCATTGATGAATTCGTGACGCGGATGGCCGAGTTCTACCGCGAATAGCCCCTTCACCAGTAACTCTCGCACGCCATGCAAATCAACGACGACAAGCCTTACGACGATATCAACATCACGCCGATGCTCGATCTGGCCTACGTGCTGTTGGTCATCTTCATCCTGATGTGCACGGCCTCCGTGCAGGGGATCAAGGTCAACCTGCCCAAGGCGAGCCAGGCACCGGCGATGAACAAGCCCAAGACTCAGGCGATCACCATCAACAACCAGGGCAAGATTACACTGGGTACCGTTCCGGTCACGTTGCAGGAGCTGGAACAGAAGCTCGGCGCGGCCAAGGCAGCCACGCCCGACCTGCCTGTGGTGGTCAAGGGCGACAGTCTTACGCAATACCAGGGCGTCATGGACGTCCTCGACGTGTTGGGCCGTCTGGGCATCACCCAAGTTGGTTTGGCGACCAAACCGGCCGGCAAATAGGAACCCTTCGCTTCGTACCCATGAACCTCAACGACAACTACGACGAAAAGGACGACATGACGTTTATGGAACGTCACAAGGTCGTGCTAAGCGTCGTGGCGGTCTCAGTCATCGCCGTGGGCGTATTCACGCTCCAGAGCAAGTTTTCCAAGCCCGGTTCTTCGCAGAGCAAATCTCAAACGATCGTCTCCGTCCGGCTGCCCCCAATGCCCACGCCTCCTCCTCCTCCTGCGCCCACTCCGCCGCCTCCGGAGATCAAACAGGAGGAGAAGATGGTGATGCAGGAGAAGGTGGACGACAAGGAGGAGAAGCCCGATGACAAGCCGCCAGATGCGGCTCCTGTTACAACAAGCATCGTAGGCAACGGCCCCGACCCATTTGGCCTCAAGGCTGGCAACGGCAGCGGCAATTACTTTAACAGCGGCAGCGGCTCGCACTCAAAGTTCGGTTGGTATGCCGCGCAAGTGCAGGCGACCATCGGCGACGCCCTGCGCAAGAACCCGAACACACGCACCGCTAATTTCGGCATCAAGGTTCGCATCTGGTCGGACATCACGGGTCGCGTAACCCGCGCCAAACTTATGGATGCCACCAGCGATCCGAAAGTGGATGAGGCGATCAATCAAGCCCTCACCGGAATCCAACTCAAAGAGGCACCGCCCACCGGAATGCCCATGCCCATCGTCATGCGCATCAGCGCACAGCGTCCCAACTAACCTTTTGAAGAAACGTCATCCTATGCTCCACGAAAAACACCTTCTCCACCGGCAGCTCACCCTCGTGCTCACCTCCTTCCTGTGTGTCGCCTGCACTCTGCCTGTGGTTGCCGCCGATCCCGTTGCAACTCCATTGCCAGCCGCCGAACCGTTCGCCGTTTCCACGCCGCCCGTTGCTGAGCCCCAACTCGCTCCCGCTCCTGTTGCCGCGCCGGAAGCTGGCACTGCCGAAGCCCCGTCTCAAAACGTCACCATCAACCTGATCAACCGCCTCGTGCAACGGGGAGTCCTGACCAAGGAAGACGCTGCCGATCTGATCCGGCAAGCCGAGGCGGATGCCGCCGCTGCCCGCGCCCAAGCGTCCGCTGCGCAGGCTGCCCCGCCTTCCGACGACACCGTTCGCGTCACCTACATCCCGGAAGTCGTCAAGGACCAGATTCGCGACGACCTCCGCTCGGAGGTCATGAAGCAGGCCTATGAAGAAAAATGGGCCTCGCCGCGCACGTTCCCGACCTGGGTCACCAACTTCCGACTTTTTGGCGATATGCGCATGCGCTACCAAAACGATTCCTTTCCTCCGGGCAACGATACCACCGGCAGCCTGTTAAACTTCAACACCATCAACACCGGCAGTCCCTACGATATTTCTTCCACCAGCAACACCAATTATCCTGCCTCAAACAACGCCGATAAGGAGCGCAACCGTTTGCGGCTGCGCGCGCGAGCCGGAGCGGAAGTGGACTTGGGGGAAGGCTTCACCACGGGGCTGCGCTTTGGCACTGGCGATACCAACTCGCCGGTTACCGAGAATCAGACTCTGGGCGGCGTGAACTCGACCACGGCCGGGCAAGGCGGCAACTTCAGCAAATACTCCATCTGGCTCGACCGGGCCTTCATCAAGTATGAAACGAACGTTCCGCTGGATACCAACCTGAGCGCCACCGTGGGCCGCTTTGACAACCCGTTCTTTGCTACCAAGATGATTTGGGCCGATGACCTCGGCTTCGACGGCGGGGTTCTCCAAGCCAAATACAAAGGCCTCGATTGCGTGACACCCTTCTTCACGGCTGGCGCTTTCCCGGTTTACAACACCGACTTCAACTTCGCCTCCAACAACCCCTCCAAGTTCAGCAGCCAGGATAAGTGGCTTGAAGGATTCCAGCTCGGCAGCGACGTGAAAATCACCCACGACTGGAGCGCCAAGGAAGCCGTCGCCTACTACATGTATCAAAACGTAGAGGGCCAACTTTCCACCCCCTTCTATGTGAATAGCGCGGCAGACATCGGCAACACCGACGCCCTGCGCCCCACCTTTGCCCAAAAGGGCAACACCTACATGATGTTGCGCAATATTATTTCCACCTCTGCCAACAGCAATGGCACGACCAATCAATACCAGTATTTTGGCCTCGTCACGCCTTTCCGCGAACTCGCTCTCACCGGGCAGGTGGATTACGCAGGCTTCGATCCCTGCCACATCGCCCTCACCGGCGAGGTCGTCAAAAACCTCGCGTTTGATCGGAGCGCCATTGACCTCATCGCTCAAAACAACTTTGGCCCCGACACCTCGACTGGCAAAACAGGACCGTTTAACGGAGGCGATACGGGTTGGCTGATGAACTTGAACTTCGGCGCTCCCACCCTGCAAAAACGCTGGGACTGGAACGTCAACGTCGGCTACCGCTATGTTGAGAGCGACGCGGTCATTGACGGATTTTGCGATTCAGACTTCGGCGGCGGCGGCACCAATTTGAAAGGGTTCACGCTGGGCGGCGGCCTCGGGCTCTCCTCCCGCGTATGGCTCTCCGCGCGCTGGATGAGCGCCGACAGCATTGCTGGCCCCACCTTCAAAACCGACATCTTCCAATTCGACCTCAACGCCAAATTCTGACCTATGTCCCGAAACCTTATCACCCTCATCACCGCCATCCTGTCCATGGCGTTCCTCACCGGAAAAGCGGGAGCCGTTGACCAGCCCAATCCCGCCGAAGTCCGCATGCGTGAAGCGCTGCGCAATACCATGCTCCAACTGCGCACCGCTCAGAACGACAACGCCGTGCTCCAAACCGCCAAGAGCGAACTGGATCGCAAGAACAAAGATCTCGACGCGCAAGTCAAGCAGCTCACCAAGAACATCGCCGACGATAAGGACGCGTCGGACAAAAAAATCGAAGTCCTTAACGCCAAGCTTGCCGCGCAAGCCGACGAAATCGCCAAGCTCAAGGAAGCCCTCGCCCAAACGCAGGCCAAGCTTGCCGAGACCACCACGCTTGCTCAATCCAAGGAAGCCGAACGCGCCAAACTCGCCGCCGATGTCATCGTGCTCAATCGCACCACAGCCGATCAAAAGACCAAGAACGCGGAGATGTACAAACTGGGACGCGAAATCCTCCTGCGCTACGAGAAATTTGGCCTCGGAGAGGCGCTCGGCGCCAGGGAGCCGTTTGTTGGCATCACGCGCGTCAAGCTGGAGACTTACGTGCAGGATTTTCAAGACAAGCTGACCGACCAAAAGATCAAACCCTGAATGCGCTGATCGCGGTGGAGACTATTTTTTAGCCATGCCTTGCCCCGAACCAGCCTGTCAGCCTGGAGCCAAAAGCCCCGCCTCGCAAGCCGCCCTCGCGGTTGCCTTTGGCGTCATCGCTGTGTTGGCGACGGCTCGTCCCACCCAGGCGCGCGATGATATTCTAAGGGGCCGCAGCGTCACACCTTCAAACACGGCATCCAGCGTGGTGAGCAATGCCACCAACGCGACTTCCGCGCAAACGGCGGACATCGCCCAGCGGGCCAGAGCCGCCCTGGCGCGCACAGTCCAGGCGTTGCAGCAAGTTCAGCAAGCGCAAAGTGACGCTCATGCAGCAGCCCAGGCGGCAGTGAGCAGCGTTCCCAATGGTTTGGCGGCAAGCGGGCTTCAACCTGCCACCGGCGCAAATTTTCAATGGGTGGGCGCAAACCAACCTGTGGAGAGCGACGCGAATGGGTTGAGCGACGTCACCATAAAGCAAACAGCGCAGAACGCGTATTTGTATTGGTCGTCCTTCAACATCGGTAAAAACACCACGCTGACCTTTGATCAAAGCGCCGGGGGGAGCGATATTGGCCAATGGATCGCCTTCAACAAAATCAGCGATCCGAGCGGCGTGCCCTCTCAGATATTGGGTTCGATCAAAGCGGGCGGGCAAGTCTATATCATCAATCAAAACGGCATTATTTTTGGCGGAGCGAGTCAGGTTAATGCGCACGCGCTTGTTGCCTCGTCGTTGCCCATCAACTCCACTTTGGCGGGCGACCCGGCCACCAACACGGTTGGAAGCGGCCTGCTCAATAATACCAATGCGCTGTTTCTGTTCACCGGAAACGTCGTTACCGACCCGAAGGTGACGCTCAATAGCTCAACCTATACCTACAGAACTGCTCAGAATGTCGCTGTCGGTGCCACACCCACCGTTCGTTATGACGCGCCGGGTTCTTCATCAACGATTCTCACTCCAGGGGTTGACTACACATGGAACGCAAATACCCGCATCCTGACGCTTACCTCAGTCGGCAAAGGCAAGATAGGATCCTCGGCGATCACCGTCTCTTATGCCGCAACGAATTATGGAGCTATCAAGGTTGAAAAGGGGGCGCAGTTAAGCAGTCAGCCAATTGACACCGAATCACTCGTCGAAAGTGCTCCATCCGCAACCCTGAAATTATCCCAGATTGTTTCCGATAACACGTTAAACGTAAGTTATGCCACTCAGGGTTCCGCTCCCAAGCAACTTGTGGTGGGTGCTGATTATACCTTGAGCAAAGGCTCGGACGGAAAAACCACTATCACGCTCACTCAGAATGGTATTTCCAAGGTTTCCGGCGCATCGGTTAGCGTGACCTACGTTCCTGTTGCAGACGGCGGAAGGGTCGCTTTGATCGGACCTTCTGTTGAAAACAACGGCACGATTTCCACACCCGACGGTCAGACGATTCTGGCTGCGGGATTGCAAGTTGGGATGCTTCCACATTCCAGCAGCGATCCGAGCCTGCGCGGTTTGGATGTCTATGTGGGCTACATGGACCCGGCAGATGCAACCTGTGGCGTTGTAACCAACACACAAACAGGGCTCATTGACGCGCCACGGGCCGACGTGACGATGACGGGCAGGACGGTTCAGCAGCTCGGCATCATTGATTGCACCACCTCTGTTTCACTGAACGGACGGGTCGATCTCTTGGCCGATTACAACGCCTTAAGCAACACGACGAATGCAAACGCCTCAGCATTTCTATTCAATCAAACCGGCGTGGTGACATTGGGAGCGGGGAGCGTAACAGAAATTTTACCCGAGGTGTCGAGCTCTGCTACTGATAATGGCACCCAATTGGCATTGCCATCCATCGTCAACATCCGGGGGCAGGCAATTCACCTCGCTTCCAACGCCGAAATTCTGGCACCGGGAGCATTGTTGCCGACAGGAGCCGACGTTGTCGTCCCGGTCAGTAACACAGGCAGTGGCGGTGGCGCGCCAAGCGCCGGAGTGACATTAAACGCTGGAGTTTGGAATTTAATGGTTGCAGGCAACGGCCTCAAGGAGACTTTGCTCTACAATAGCGGTCAAATCTATCTGGATGCGGGTGCGAGTATCGATGTTTTTGGTTCGCAGAATGTTAGCGCGTCGGTGAATGATAACATCATCTCGGTGCAGCTTCGCGGCACTGAGCTTGCCAACTCACCCGTGCAGCGCAATGGGCTTCTTCGTGGCAGGACGGTGCAGGTGGACATCAGAAAAATCGGCACTACCAGCGACGGACAAGCCTGGGTTGGCATGTCGCTTGCCGATGTGACCGGTTATATCAACATGGTCCAGCATTCGGTGGGCGAACTGACAACCGCCGGTGGCTCGGTCGCGTTGAACGCGGGGGGCTCGGTGGTTATGCAGCCCGGTTCCAAGATTGATGTATCCGGCGGCTGGATCAATTATACCGGTGGCACGGTTCAAACCACGCGGCTCATTGTCGGTGGAAATCTCTACGATATTTCGCAGGCACCCGCAGACTTGGTTTACAACGGAATCTATGCCGGGTTTACGGTCACGCATCCTCGGTGGGGGATAACGCAAACTTACACCAACCGAATATTGAGCGGAGCCCATGCCGAACCGGGTTATCTTCAAGGGGGCAACGGCGGCTCCATCAACATCCAAGCGCCTGCAATGGCGCTTGATGGCGATCTATATGGCAACACCGTAGCAGGGCAACAACAGCGGACGCTCGCCGGGCAGATGACATCGTCATTTTCCAGCCTGGGTTCCCAGGTTTTGGCGATGATCCAATCCATGCTGGCCGTGCCCAGCTCCAGCATGTTGTCCTTGGTATTTAAGACGCAATATTCCAACGATGCAGCGGACCTGCTCTACCCGTGGTATTCCCCGACGCCTCCCAATATCGTCTTCCAAGATGTGAGCAACCTGAAGCCTGCGGATCCCTTCGCGTTGACTTCATTATCCCTGCGAGCTGATCGTCAGAGCGAGGTTGTTTTATCGCCCGATCTCATCAATACGCGCGGATTTGGCCAACTGACGATAGACAACAGCGATGTCAATCTCGGCACCATTACTTATGCCAACGGAAGCCATACCACGCTTGACGCGGGCAGTTCCGTCATCCTCTCCACTGCAGAGGCGGGGACCCTCACGGCGACTTGTGATGGCATTATCACATCCGCTGGCGGAGCCATGACTTCATTAAGAGCAAATGTCCCCATTTCCGTCGCGGCAGGCAGCACCGTCAACCTGCTTCCGGGAGGTAATGTGGGCAGCATCACGATTCCTGCTGATGTCGTTCTGAAAGCAGCGCCGGGCGGCTCCATCTCGATGATGGCTTCCAATATAAATATCGAAGGCAATGTGACAGTTCCCGGCGGAAGCTTGAGCTTTACTACCTATGAGTATGCGTCAGATACGGCGTCGGTGTTGAAGTTTGCAAGAAACATGGACGATGTGCTCAAAGTGGTGCCTGGTTCCGAGCGCGGTAAGTTCACCTTGGGTTCGAGCGCATCCCTGCATACTACGGGTCTCATTGTGGACGACCATTTTGGTGGCTACTTGCCGCTGGTGACCAACGGCTATCTGCTAGATCCTAAAACGGGCAGCAAAGTGGATTCGGTTTCCATCACTGGCTACTATACCGATCTCTTAAATGGGAGTGTCATCGATGTTTCCGGCGGGGCGGCAATCAGCGCGGCGGGCAAGGTAAGCTATGGTGGTGGTGGCAGCATCGTGATCAATGCGGGCCAAGACCCGAATATCCCGGCCTTGGGTCAAATCCCTGGCACCTCGTTTTCCCTGGGTCGTCTGACATTGGGGGCTGCCCTCAGCAGTTATGCGGGGACTGGAAAAAGCGGGGGATCGCTAACCCTTCTTGCTCCCTTGGTTCAGATTGGCGGAAACACGCTCTTAGTCGACCCCTCTTCAAGTTTGGTGGTTAACCAAGGAACGGGGGTCTGGGGCAACGGCACCACCCTGTGGCTCAATAAGCTGGATGAGCCTGATTTCTTTAGCATGGGTGGCTTTAGCAGCTTCACGATCCAAGGGCTTGGAGAAGCCATTTCGGCTCAGTCCGATAATTATATTCCAGCGGTTGTCGTTGCGCCCGGCGCTCGCATTGGTTCATCGCAGGGGTTGGGATCACAAAACTGGTTTTTGACACTCAATGCGGGACAAACTTCGTTCGCTGTGGCTTCGCTGCCTCAAGCGGCGCGCACCCCTGTAAGTCTAAAGCTCAAAGCGGTTGGTGTGACGGACCTTTTCTTTAACAGAAACAGCACGCTTGAGGTTCGCGGTGAACTCGTGATGGGGGAGGGTGCCGCCATTCAAACCGACCCACAAACCGATTCAACGCGCGGAGTGACGCTTGCCGGAGACACCGTGGCAGTATTGGGATCAATCACCGCGCCCGGCGGCACGATTACCATCACGGGAGGGAATAGCTATGTTTCTCTCAATTCGCAATCTCTGGCACAAGCCTTGCCGACGGTTGATCTCGGCCCTGGGAGTGTTCTTTCCGCTGCTGGAGTAACGGTAATGAATCCATATCCCGCGGGCCGCGGCTATCGCACCGGAAGTGTGCTCAATGGAGGCAACATCAGCGTCAGTGGAAATATTGTCGCAGAGTCCGGGGCTCTGCTCGATGTCTCGGGAGCCAGTAATTATCTTAACCTTCCGGCTTCGTATAGCGGGGAATTATTGGCCAACGGTTCCCTCACAGGGATGTCCTATTTTCCGACTCGAGTGGAAAGCAACGGCGGAGCGATTACTCTCAGTGGCAAACAGGAACTCTTTACCGATGCAACGTTGATCGGCGCGGCAGGGGGTTCAAGCGCCCAAGGGGGCAGTCTGACGGTTTCGTCCGGTCGGTATGTGGATCCGAACGGAGTATTGACACCGGATACAACGACGCCACTCAACCCCACAATGGTGGTAACGCAAAACGGAGCGACCCTTCCTGCGTCATTTTACCCTGCGGGTGATACGGCCATCGGCTACACGGTAATACCCGCTCTGGATGCCCATGGAAACCCGAACAAGGTAATGGATGAGTATGGCAACCCGCTCTACGTGCTTGATGCCAACGGGAACCCCTTCTACATGCTCGGCCATTTCGCGGCGGACAGCTTTAACACAGGAGGTTTTGATTCGCTCACCCTCAAGGGGACTATTCAGTTTTACGGAGCAGTGACGATCATGGCGCATCGCAGTATTAGCCTCGGCGATGGCGGCGTCTTGTATGCCAACACCCCCGTCACCCTGAATGCGCCCTACATTGCTCTGGGAAGCGCCTTTAAAACAGCCGCAGCGCAGTTGAATGCTACAAGCGCATTTGTTAATTCGAAGAACCAGCCAGCTTATTGCCCTCCCACATACGGTGCTGGAACTCTCACAGTCAATGCCAGCCTTATCGACATTGGCAACCTCTCGCTCAAGAATATCGGGCAGGCGAATTTTATCGCGAACAACGGCGATATTCGCGGCGATGGCGCGCTGGATGTCGCTGGAAATATTACTTTGCGCGCAGGCCAGATTTATCCCACAACAGGCGTCAGCTTTACCATTGCGGCCTACGACAAGAATGTGACAGTCGCGTCCAGTTCTGTTTCGAGCGCCACAGTCAGGTTGGCATCAAGCGTCCTTCCGCCAGGGTTTGGCGTTGGATCGGCATTCTTGGGTTCTACGGTGCGGAGCATCAACGGAAACACGATCACGCTGGCATCAAACGCCAACACAACCATTGCGGCAGAGACACCCACTGTTTTCCAGCAAGGTTCTGGCTCAGTGACGGTGCTCGCATCAGGCGACCGGGAGATTCCCCTCTCGGCGTGTGGAACGTTAAATATTTACGGTTCGATTATTCAACAAGATGGCGTGTTGCGCGCGCCGCTTGGCGCGATCAATCTTGGCGTCGGAGTATCCAATGCGGGTGCGCTGGACCTGATTTCAAATCAAGCCTTTCCAGTAACCCAGCAATTGACACTCGATCAGGGTAGCGTGACTTCAGTTTCGGCAGTTGATTCAAAGACCGGCCAGGCGCTGACCATTCCCTACGGCACCAACGCTGATGGCACGGCGTGGCTGAATCCGGTGGGCACGAATCTTAACATCAATGGCTTGCCGGGAAAATCGATTCAGATTTCAGCAGCCAATATCCAGGATAAAGCGGGATCATTGATTGACATTAGCGGCGGCGGTGATTTGGCCACATTCCAGTGGGTTTCAGGTCAGGGAGGGAGCGTAAACATTCTAGCCAACTCAACCACAACCTTTGCCGTTATTCCTGGGTATCAAGCCAAATTTGCGCCAATCGACTCCATCTACGGCAACAGTATCGGCAATGATCCTGTCAGCGGTCTGAAGGCAGGCGACCAAGTCTATCTTATGGCGAGCGGCGGACTTCCCGCAGGGTATTATACACTGCTACCTGCGGAATATGCGCTCCTTCCCGACGCATTCCTCGTCACACCGCGTAGCGGCATTCCCACCGGAACGATCGTGAAGTCTGACGGATCAAGTTTGGTTAACGGGTATCGCTACAACGCGTTCAATACCGCGCAAACCGGGGCGCCTCTGCTTGCTTCCTTTGAGATTGCTCCTCAATCCGTGGTTCTGGCGCGTGCGCAATATGATGGGTATTATGCCAACACCTCCCTAGCGGGCAACGTTGCTTCGTCGCGGTTGCCGATCGATGCGGGACAGCTAGTGTTTGTCGCAACAAACACCATGACCATTGATGGCGCGCTTTCCGCGCATGCGCCAAAGGGAGGGTTGGGTGGACTGGTTGATATATCCAGCCCGAGCGCTATCTATATCGAAAGTTCCGGCAGAACCGGACCGAACGGAAGCCTGACCCTCGATTCTGCCACCTTGACGAATTTCAATGCGGATAGCTTATTAATCGGCGGCTACCGTAATATTAGTGGCAATAATGGGACGACCATTACCGTCACCACAAGCCATCTAACAGTTGACAATGCAGGCTCAGCGTTGGCTGGTCCCGATATTATTCTGGTTTCAAAAAACAGTCTGACGCTTGCCAACGGAGCTGTGATTACGCAATCGGGTAACGCAACCGGTATCGACGACACGTTGCTGCTGGGTAATTCTACTGTGGGTAGTGGCAATGGCGCATTGCTCAGAGTAAGCAGTAACCCTTCGACACAATTGGTTCGCACTGGCATAGACTCGCTGGCTGTGCAGACAGCGTCGCTCACCCCGGCATCCCTGCTCGTAGGAGTTGGTGTCACCCTTCAAGGAACCAGTTTGACGCTCGATTCCACCTGCAATATGTCGTTGGATCCCAGCGTCGTTCTGAATGGCAATTCGGTTGCCTTGGACAACGGTCAAATCAGCCTCCAATTGGGCAGCCTGGGTAACCCGCAAGGCCTGGTTCTTTCCTCAGGGGTTCTGCAACGCTTGCAGGCGTCCTCGAAAGCGCTCTCGTTATTGAGTTATTCTTCCATCGACATTTACGGGGTGGGGCAGATTGGCGGTGGCCCTGATGCTTCGGGAAATTATCCGGTGGCAAGCCTGACATTGCACGCGGTCGAAATCCGCGGCTTTAACAATGCAAATGGCACGGTGATATTTAACGCCCAGAACATTACCCTTGATAACAGCCCGGTGGGCAGCGCGCCGCAGCGAACCCTTCCCACCACATTGCCAACCGGGGCAAAAATCGAATTTAACGCCGTAACAATTGATCTGGGTGTTAGCCAACTGAATGTGGACCGATACGCCAGCTTGCTGGCTGCCCAGCAAGGCAGTCAGTCGGTAACATTTAATCTCAATCAATCGATCAATCAGTATGCGGAGGTGGTGTTCCACGGTTCCGGCGGCATCCTTGCGCAAGGCACGATTGTGCCGCCTACGAGTAACAGCCTCCAGGGGGCGACGGTTGCCAACGTCCTCAATGCGCAGGGAGCTTTGACCCTGAACACTCCTTTGCTGACCGGTGTGACGGGTGCCAATCAAGTGATGAACGCAGGCGGCGCGCTCACAATCGAAACCCCTGCAGTCGCTTCTGCGGCCAAGGTTTCCAGCGGGCTCGGTGCCAGCTTAATTTTGACAGGCGCAAGTGTTGCAGCCAATGGGAACATCCTGCTGTCGAGCGGGGAACTGACGCTGCATGCAACCAGCGGCGACTTGCTGATTGGAAATGATGATTTACTAACTGGACCTCTCGCCGCCGCTCGGCTCGACGTCAGCGGGCAAGCGCTCAATTTCTATGATCTGCCTCAATACACCAACGGCGGGCAAATCAGCCTGATTGCTGACGCTGGGAAAGTGAACGTGGCATCGAAAGCCATTATCACCGTCGCGGCTGCGGCTCCGAGCGCAGGCGGCGATGCCGGGAGCTTGTCAGTCAGCGCCCCCACCGATCATTTTACGATGGCAGGCTTGCTCCTCGGAGGCGGTGGCGCGCAAGGCCGCAACGGCACGTTCTCCTTGGACGTTTCGACCTTTGCGAGCGGCTATGACTTCAACGCGCTCGAACAATCACTCAGCAACGGCGCGTTCACCCACTCTCAGTTGGTTCGTTTGCGTAGCGGCAATATCACTCTCAACGCGGCGACCACCGTGCAGGCCCACAGCTTCACCCTTTCGACGGATACCGGCTCCATTACAATTGCCGGGACGATTGACGCATCTTGGCAGATTGACGCGTGGGGCAAGCAGGACGGCACGGGCGGAACGATCAACCTCTACGCGCAAAACAACGTGCTCCTCGGTTCCGGAGCATTGCTAACCGTCGCCGCGCAGAATTTCAACAGCGCCAGCCAAGGCGGATCCGTGTCGATTGAAACAACCCAGGGTAAAATCACCCTCGCCCTGAATTCGACGATTGATCTCTCGGTTGCCAACGGTGTCGGCGGCACGCTCCACTTGCGCGCCCCGCAAGTGGACAACCTGGGCCAGCGGCTGACCGTCAACAGTGGAGCTACTCCAGTGGATGTGGCTGTAGATCCCATCGCTGGAACCATTCGCAATGCAAGCAGCATCGTGGTGGAGGGCTTCTATGTGCAAGACGCCAGGTCATCCGCTCCGGCTTCGATTGACGACTACGAGTCGGCGGCTCAACAGAATGCGAGCGATTTCATGAGCAACTGGGTAGCCATCCAAGGGCGGTTACTTGCCAGCAATTCCGGCCTTTCGGGCGTATTCCATATCCGGCCCGGCGAGGAAATTGACAATTCCCTCGGCAACTTGGTGCTCAACAACGACTGGAATCTTTCAGCGTCAAGCTGGCGCTTTGGCGCACAAAAAACAGCTTACGATTCCTACGGCAGTGCGCTTTCAGTTGGCGTCGATCCGGGCATCCTCACCCTCCGCGCCAAAGGCTCGATCACCTTCCTCGGCAGCTTGTCCGACGGCTTCGGCGATGGCAATGGCTCGATAAGCCTTCCCTTGGACTACAACGGCATTCAATCCCTTTGGTTGACAACCCTTCTGCCCACTTTCGATGACGGCACTCCCCAGCAATCCTGGTCCTATCGGCTGACTTCCGGCGCGGATTTCACATCTGCCAATTTTCATAGCGTCTTGCCGCTGGCGACTCTTGGAAACGGGAACGCCGTTGGTTCGCTGCTGCTTGGCGTCAACGGTGTCGGTTATAATCCGTCCACGCCGACTTCCGGGCCGGACGCCATCACCGACTCGGCTGTCGAGGGCCATTATCAAGTGATCCGCACCGGCGCGGGCAGCATCGATATTTCCGCCCAAGGCGACGTGCAATTGCTGAATCAATTCGCAACCATCTACACTGCGGGCGCGCGCGTCTCGGATGCGACCTTGGGGGGCCAGTTCGATTTACCTCAGACCGACACGGGCGCGAGTCTTTATGCGCCGCAATACTCGCAAGGCGGCGGTAGCGTGAGCATTGTGGCGCAGGGCAATATCGAGCACCTCACCAATAATGGAACCACTCCCGATTCGGAGCTGCAGATGCCCATGAATTGGCTTTATCGGCGCGGGTATGTGGACTCCAGCGGCCAATTCGCCGTGTCGCTCTTTGGAGAAATCGCCTCCACAACCTGGTGGATTGACTTCAGCAACTTCTTCGAGGGCGTGGGCGCATTGGGTGGCGGTAACGTCACCATGATCGCCGGGCAAAACATCAGCAATGTCGATGCTGTCGTGCCTACCAATGCGCGCATGACCAAGGGAACTTCCAGTAATCCGCTTGCGGTCAACCAGACTCTCGTCGAGCTAGGTGGCGGCAATCTATGGGTTCAAGCGGGCAACAACATTGATGGTGGCGTCTATTATATTGAGCGCGGCCAGGGGACCCTGATCGCAGGCAATGACATTACCACCAACAGCACACGCTCCGTTTTGCTTCCCGTTTATGAAAACGTTGACGCCTCTGCTTGGCTGCCGACAACTCTCTTCCTGGGCAACGGCAGTTTTGATGTCGCGGCTCGGGGCGACTTGCTGCTCGGGCCGGTGGCAAATCCGTTCCTCCTTCCCCAAGGCATCAACAACTTCTATTATTATAAAACTTATTTCTCCACTTATGCGACCACCGACACCGTCCAGGCCACATCGCTTGCCGGTTCCGTGACAATCAAGGAATCCGTCACTTTGCCGACTGCCAGCGCAAGCACCTCCCTCTTGGAGAATTGGCTGCAAAATGTTCTGCTTTATCCGCCCGATAGAACCAATACGGATGCCAACACCCAACCGTGGCTGAGATTGGCTGAAACCAGCGTGGATCAATTCTCCACCGCTGCAACGCTCATGCCCTCAGCCTTGCTGGCGACCGCTTTTTCGGGCAATATCAATGTGCTGGGCAGCCTGCAACTCTCGCCTTCGCCCACGGGAACGGTGGATTTTGTTGCCTCGGGAGCGATCAACGGCCTGCAAGCCAATGGCTTGGTTGGTTCCAACAATGCCTGGGATTATGCGCAGATCAACCTCTCTGATGCGAACCCGAACTCTTCGTTCCTCCCCGGCATCTTCTCCCCGTATGCCTATCAGGCCATCGTGGCAACGATACCGAATGTTGATCCAAGCAATGCGGCGGCGGTGAGTAAGTATCTGGATTTGTCCAACCTCAACAGCCTCTTCGGAGAGACCGGCTCAACCCAGGGAGCGGGCGGCGTGTTGCAACAAAAACAAGCCTTGCATGATGCAAGTATTCTCCACGCCAGCGATACAAGCCCTCTGCGTCTCTACGCCATGAGCGGAGACATTTCCGGGCTGACCTTGTTCTCGGCCAAAGCCTCCCGGATTATTGCTGGAAACGACATCACCGACATCGCTTTTTACATCCAAAACACCAGCGCGAGCGACATCTCCGTGGTTTCGTCCGGTCGTGACATTATCGCCTACGACGCCACCTCCTACTTGCGTAGCGCAGCGAGCGCCTGGCTTCAGATTAAAAGTAACATGAAAAACCCGTTGAATCCGCTGGTGGGCGACATCCAGATCAGCGGACCCGGCACTCTCGAAGTCCTGGCAGGCCGCGACCTCACCCTGGGGACATCGCAAAACAACGATAACGGTAAGGCCGGGGTTTCCACCGCAGTGGGCATTAACAGCATCGGCAACGAGCGCAATCCCTTCCTCACTTCCAATGGTGCCGATGTCATCGCCGGAGCGGGCCTTTCTCTCGCCGCAGGGCTTGATAACAGCCAGATTGATTTCAAGAGCTTCATCAACCAATTCCTAAGCCCGACAACCGGCGGTTCCCTGGCCACGCGTTACCTGTTGGAGTTGGGTGCCATGCAGGGATTGATTGATCTCACCGATCCAACAACCAACACCACGACTACGGACGTTGGATTGGCCTCTGTGGACTTGAGCAAATATCCCGCCAAGACGATTGCCAAGGCTACGGCATTGGGCAGGAGTCGGGGACTCACAGACGCCGATGTTGTGGATCTGGTGAATAGTTTAAAGCAGACGGGAGATGTCGCAACGCAGATCAAAGAGCGCACAGCGGTTTGGAATGCGCTCACCGGGCCGTCGGTGGAAGTGAATGCCCTTGCCGCCTTTTATATTGTGCTGCGGGATGCAGGTCGGGATCATAACAACGCCTCAAGCCCGGGCTATAAAAACTATACTGCCGGGTTCAACGCCATCGCTGCCCTGTTCTCCGCCAGCCAACAGTGGCAGGGCGACATCAATCTCACCTCGCGGGAGATCAAGACATCCGACGGCGGCAACATCAGCCTGCTGGCGCCCGGCGGAGAGCTGCTTCTCGGCTCCTACCCGATCAAGTCAACCTCTGCGCCCACCGGCAACTCGGCGGCGGACATGGGCATCCTCACCCAGCAAGGCGGCAACATCTCGATTTTCACCCATGGCAATGTGAACATCGGCCTCCAGCGCATCTTCACCTTGCGCGGTGGCGATGAAATCATCTGGTCCTCCGCAGGCAACATCGCGGCTGGCGCCTCTCCCAAGACCGTGCAATCTGCGCCTCCTACCCGCGTGCTCATTGATCCTCAAAGCGGCGATGTCAAAACCGACCTTGCTGGATTGTCCACTGGTGGTGGCATCGGGGTTCTGGAAACCGTGGCAGGCGTCCCACCCGGCAATGCGGATTTGATCGCCCCCACTGGCACCATTGACGCTGGCGACGCCGGGATCCGGGTATCGGGCAACCTCAATATTTCCGCCTCCGTCGTCTTGAACACTGGCAATATTCAAACCAGCGGCGCTTCCAGTGGAGTGCCCACTACGACCGTGGCAGCACCCAACATCAGCGGCCTAACGTCAGCAGCGAACACAACCGGGGCAGTCTCAAGCACCGTGCAGGACGCCGCCAGGCAGGCGCAAAGCCAGCAGGCGCAGGCACAGGATATGCCATCCCTTATTACCGTCGAAGTCATCGGTTACGGTGGCGGCGAAGATTAGGCGCAATGGCTTGGGTGGGAACCCGCGCTGTTTTCTCTGCAAAACAGCGGTGGAACCGCCAGAAATCGGGAAAATATGGCCCTTTTGCGTCCATTTCACAGGAATGTAACTTTGCCGTCTCGGGATTGCAATGCGCCTACCCTTGAATCCACTCATCACGCAGGGGAAAACAAACGCCTTTGCGTGATTCAACGTTAATACAAAAACAATCATTTCAAATGAACCTCAAAAAAGCATCTTTGCTGGCTCTGGCCAGTATCGCGATCGCAGGACAGTCTGCGAAAGCGGACACCACTACCTACACCGACGGAGATCTGCTGTTGACCTTCCGTCAGGCTGGCAACTCCTATGACTACCTGGTTGATCTCGGCCAGGCATCGGCTCTGCCCTCAAGCGGTTCGACAACCTTCAGCATCGGCAGCATCGCGACTGACCTCTCGGCAATCTTCGGAAGCAACTGGCGCACCGCGACCGGTTCTTCGACGGTTTACATGGGGATCATCGGCAGCGACGCCACCAATGGCAACGGCTACCTCTACGTGGGAAGTCCCACCTCAACCGCTTGGAATACCCTCAACGGGGGATTGACGAACACAGCGTTCTCCAACGTCTCGCAGGTTACCGGCGACTATAGCAACGGTTCCTCTACCGCCAACAGCGCGGTGGCTTTGAAGGAAGCGACTGCTGGCTCGTTTAGCTACGCCAGCTATCAAGGACCCAGCGGCACCAACTCCGGTGGCATCAGCTTTGCAGTTTGGAGCCCCAGCACGGAATCCGCTGCCAACTCCAGTGTCTATCTCAACACCTACGCTTTGGATTCGAACGGCGCTGGCAGCAGCGTGGCGGTCCCCGGATCGTTCAGCGTGGATAACTCGGGCGTCGTGACCTTCCAGGCTGTGCCGGAACCCTCGACCTTCGCTTTGGCGTTCATCGGCATGGGCCTCGCTGGCTACGTGGGGATGAAGCGTCGCAATATGGCCAATGCTTAATTGGCTGAAAGAAAAAATCAGTTCGGTAAAAAATCAAAAATTAAATAAAATGAAAATATCCAAGTTTATCATGCTGGGTATGCTCGCTCTGGGCATGACCACCATGGCTCAAGCCCAAACCGTCATTCACTACACCGGCTCCACCGCTTATCGTGGACAAACTCACAACGCCATTTTGCACGCCTTGACCTCGGGCAGCTATGGCTACGTGGGCACCTCCTTCAGCGGCGCCAGCCAGGCCATCTTCGTCGGCACCATCAATTCGACGTCCGTGATCATCAAGACCTCCTGGTCTGGATCTGAAGCGGGCATCCAGGCGGTGTCGCAACAAACTGGAGGTTCCATCACGGGTGTGGCAGTTAACTTTTTGCCCAACACCATCACCTCGGCAACCCTTCTCGATAAGAGCACAGGGGGAGCCCAAAACCTGACGGACACATTGGTCAGCGAATCGCCCGATGTGGCCATGTCGGACACAGCGCAAACCACCTCGCAGTTCAGCCCTTCCGCTTCCATCGTGATCAGCGGCACGGCGCGCACCTATGCGACGTTGGTGGATGCCATCTCGCATGGCAGCACGCGTGATATCGTGGGTGTTGTGCCCTTCAAGTGGGTCGCCAGCAATAACGGTGCCTACAGCACCAGCGGCACCATCACCAACATCACGCCTCAGCAGGCGAAGGCGTTGTTCTCGGTGAGTAAAGTGGGTTCAGGTGGCGCGTTGCAGCTTTCCGTGTTCACGGGCAACAACGCGGATAGCAGCTTCTGGGTGTATCCCACAGGCCGCAATCCTGACTCCGGCACCCGCCTCACGGCGTTTGCGGAAACGGGCATTGGCGCGACGAAAGTGGTCACCCAGTATCAACCCACTGGCGGCGCTTCTGCCGGTTCCACGGTGACCTCCATTGCACTCTGGCCTGTGGATACGGTCAACAGCGTTCCCGTTGTGAAAGCCAACAGTGGCTTCTCCAGCGGCGGTACGATGGCAAAAGCGCTTGGTTCCTATACGAACACCATGACGGCTCCCAAAGGCACGGGTGGTATTCTGATCTCCTACCTGAGCACCGGCGACGCTGCCACGGCGCTCACGAGCCCCGGCGTTGGCAAAGAACTCACCTACAACGGTGTGCTTTACAGCACCGCTGCTGTCCAAGAAGGTGCCTATACCTTCTGGGGATATGAGCACATGTATTATCCGACTGGCTACACGAACAGCACAATCGTGGACACCATCGCTGCCCAGCTCTATAGCACCGATGCGGCGGTTCTCCCGGCCAGCATGAACGTCTCCCGTGGCACCGATGGTGGCACTGTCACCCACAACTAATTGGAGTCAGGGTCTATGCTCTGGAAAGTAATTTCCTGAGCCATCGGCCTAAACCCATTAAAGTCTAGAGCCAGTGCGGGTGGAATACACCCGCACTGGTTTTTTGCTTGAACAAGCGCCTGCAACTTGGACACATAGAACCGATGCAAACCCGCCGTCTCCTTGGGATTTCAATGGCGCTGAACCTCCTGTTGCTCGGAGCCACCGGCTATTTGCTAACGCGCAAAACCGGCTCACCTCAACCGCAAGCGGACGCGCAAAGTCTTTCCCCGGCAGTTGCGCTGGCTCAAGCGATGCCAACTCCATCCCCCCTCTCGCCGCCTCCCTTTGCCTGGAGTCAGGTGGAGGCAGCGGATTACCCCACCTACATTTCCAACCTGCGCGCCATCCACTGTCCGGAACAGACTATCCGCGACATCATCGTTGCCGATGTGGAAAGCCTCTATCTCCACAAGCGCCAGGAACTCCAAGCCCAGCGTCCGCAATCCGGCGCTGACGCCGGTTTCCTACGTGAAGCCTTGGATAAATTGCGTCAGGAACAATCCAACCTCATCATCACCCTTTTTGGATTGAAGCCCGAGTCTGCGTCATCCATCGCACAGGACACTGCGCAGCCGACTGCGGATCCGAATAGCTCCAATGCGAGCGCCTCCACCGCAGCAGAACCGCTGGAGATTCCCGCAGTGCTGGCAGACCCAGCGCCTCTCAATTTGGACGAACAGCAGCAAGCCCAGATGGCAGCCCTTCGTCGCAGTTTTATAGAAGCCATCGGCGGGACCAGCCAGAACCCGGACGATCCCGGATATCTGCACCGCTGGCAAAAAGCGCAAGCGGTATTTGACGAGCGGTTTAGAGCGATATTTGGGCAGGATGCCTATTATCAGCAGCAGAAGCAGTCCGAACACCTCGCCCAGTCCATCGCCGCGCGAAAGCCCTAGTGTTTATCGGCTGCGCCTGCATTCGCTTTGGCCGCCCGGTAATCCTCAATGAGCTTTGTCCCCTGCGCGATCTGCTCGGGGGTTATTTCCGCTTGGTATTCGGTCAGATAATGGTCGGCGGTAACTTCTCCTTGATCTGCCGAAAGCGTCAACCATTGGTAAGCTCTCGCCTTGTCTTGTTTGACACCGGAACCCACGAAATACATACGTCCGAGATTGCTTTGCGCTTTCCTATCCCCTTGTTCCGCCGCTTTGCGATACCAGTTGCACGCCTCCGCTGGATTCATCGGGACGCCATAGCCGTTTTCATACATCACCCCCAGGATGTTTTGGGACCAGGCATCGCCTGCTCCGGCTGCCTTTGTGAGCCACTTGGCTGCTTCCGGGTAGTTCTTTTCACCGGTATCTCCGAAATAGTAAATTTCGCCCAGGTGAGCTTGGGCAGAGGAAAGACCCTGCTGTGCCGCCTTCTCATACCATTTTGCGGCTTCCTTGGTGTCCTTCGGCACACTCTGACCACGGGCCAGCATCCATCCCAGTTTATCTTGAGCCTTGGCATTGCCCTGCTCCGCTGCCTTGCGGTAGTATTCCACTGCTTTGGAATCGTCCTTCGGCACGCCTTCTCCTCTTCGATAAGCTCTGCCCACCAGGAACTGCGCTTCGGCATCGCCTTTGTCGGCTGCAGCTTTGGCTTTTTCCAAGTTAAACTCATCGGCTTGTAGGGGGGACCAACCGAAAAAAATGGTGAGAAGGGAAAGATAGAATGAGGAAGAGAATCTCTGCGTGACTCTTGATTTCATGCGGTAAATTTTACAGGAGTGGCGCATCTGGAAAAGTTACAATTTTGAAAAATATAGCCAGTGATTCGATCACGTGTTCTCGCTGAGGATATTCGGGCGTTACCAGAAAATCTGGTCACAGTCACCCATTTCAACTGCAGCTTTCTGCGCATCGCGGGTCGTTCTCCCACGGCTTACCGGGATTCGCTGCCCAAAAACAGGGGTGTTTTCAGGGAGAACGATTTGGCTTGCTGCGGATTGGGTGTCCAAGCAAGCATGCCGCATGACGAGACATCCCACGAAACTCTGTTGGCGCATCGCGAGCCTGCTTTGCGCCGCTATTTTGGTCGTACATGGAGCTACAGCGATGGATGAGACCGACTTCACTGCGGAGCGATTGGGGGAAGCGACGACAAAAAACTACTGGTCAGCACGAGTTTCTGCGCCTGAGGGATGTATGCTGGCCTATGTGTGCGCTGGCAAAACGCTCGGTTCCCAGATGGTTGTGTGCAATGCGCAGCCAGAGCCGGAATACGACTCGATTCTCGAAAGGATGCCAGTCTTTAGCGGTGATCTCAAGAAGATGGCGTATGCAGCTCGTAAAGAGGATCAGTGGTTCGTGGTAACCGGAGGGGTGAGTGGTCCCCAATGGGATGGGATTCTTGAAGACAGCCTCGCTTTAAGCGAGGACGCCTCTCACATGTTGTATGCGGCAAGAAAGGGCAGAGACTGGTTTGTGATAGTGGACGGGAAAAGCAGTCCTCCCTACGATCAAGTGATCAGCCTGCCGGTTTTCGGTGCGCACGGACAACGCGTGGCGTATGCAGCGGAAAAAGACAACAAACAGTTCGTGGTGGTGGATGGGAAGGCTGGTCCTCCCTACGACCAAATACTAAAGCAATCCTTGGTTTTCAGCGCGGACGGCAAACGCCTGGCGTATGCGATGCAGAGTGATGGCCAGCAATTTGTGGTGGTGGATGGGCAACCCGGCGAGGGTTACGGTGGAATCATCAAAGACACGATCCAGTTCAGCGCCGATGGCAATCATGTGGCCTATGCTGTGGAAAAGGGAGCAAAGCGTTTTGTGATGGTGGATGGGCAGAGCGGGCCGGAGCAGGAGGTAATCCTGCCGGGTTCTTTGAAATTAAGCGCTGACGGCAAGCGTGTCGCCTATGTGGTGAGAAAGGGAAATAAGTGGCTGCTTATGGATGACGACAAACTCGGCCCTGCCTACGACAAGGTGCAGCCCCCCGTATTAAGCGCCGATGGGAAGCGCCTGGCTTATGTAGCGGAGGAAAACGATCGGCAGTTTGTGGTGGTGGATGACAAACCCGATCCGGCATTTCAAAAGGTTATAGCCAGTTCCTTGGTATTCAGCGCGGATGGCAGCCACTTGGCCTATGGGGCGTATAAAGACAATAAATGGGTTGTGATGGTGGATGGCAAAGCGAGTGAGAAATATGAAGGAGTGGGCAATCCGGTTTTCAGCCCGGATGGCAAGCACGTAACCTATCGGGCGGGGGTGAATGGGCAACCGTTTGTAATAATGGACGGGAAGTCGGTGCCTAAATACACTGGCCTTGTGTGTGAGCCGGTTTTCCGCAAAGACGGCGTGCTGGAGTTTATGACCTTGGAAAAAGGGGTGCTTTATCGGGTTATTAGCAACAGGAATCTTTTTTCGGGTATCAATCGCTAGGAAATTGGGTTCGACGCCCCGTCCTAGACAAGCTTGGGGATACGGTCGTGCAGATCGATCTTGGCGAGGATAGGCAAGTTGACCGGTTTGGTTATCCAGCTATAATCAGCACCTAGAAGAAGGTTGGCTAAGTTCCCTGATATTTCGTGAAACAGGGAATAGGGAATTTTCTTCTCAAGCCCCCTAATGGCGGGCATTGAGAGCCATCGCTTTGGTTTAAAATGCCAAAAATCCCCGTTTTTGGCCCAAACTCCCTGTAAAAAGCTTGTATCAGCGAATACAGAGTGATCATTTTGGTTCGGCTTTACTGCACCGCCAGTCTGATTATCAACGATTTACACGGGCAGGGAAGGCCGAAGTAATGGTTGCGTGTGGAGCCCTGAAAGGGTTTGCTCAAACTTCATCCCCCCTCAATCACTGCAATTCCCGATACTACACGCCCCATGTTGTCCAGAACCGTCTCCCACTCTGATACGCCCTCGACGACCACCCCACTCTCGGACGCTCATGAAAAGTCGCGCTTCGCAGTGATTGACCCAGTCTATAACGCCAAAAAGCTGGTTCCTGAGCCAGATATCAAGGAGGACGCCGCATCCTGGCTCTATGGTCAGGCGGAGCTGGAATGTTGGCGGCTGCAAGTGTTACGCCAACGCAAAGATGCCGCAAAATTGAAGGTTGGCTATCCCGGAATGTTCCATGAAGCCTCTCCCAAAGGCTCCTTCCAAACCACGCTCGCCCCCGACCAACCGCTGCCAGGCGCGATTGATCTGCGCGCCGTCGGCGATGTGGTTGTCAGCTTGGGAGAGCGGGTTATTTATCGCGGGGCCGCAATGGAGAAATCGCACCGCATCGAATGCCCAAAGGATTTGCCTGCGACGGCTCAAACTTTGCGTGTGGATCTCTCATCCAGCGATGGTGCGCCCCCAGCGCTTTTGATTGAGAGCGGCCCTTTTTCCACCGATCTTGCCTCGTGGCGCTGGAGCGCCGATGGGAGCGACTTCACCGAGGCGAGCGCCTTTCCTCAAACCCGTTCCGGCGTGCCACCTCATCACTTGGAATTGCAGGAGGTCGTTCTCAAGCCGCTGAGCAGACAAGGGGATTTGTTTGACTTGGGCTGTGAACTGTTCGGACGCATCTCGTTTCAGTGTTCGGGCCAGCCGGCCCTTTTCGTAGGCGAATCCATTGCTGAAGCGCGGAATAGCGATCCCGATCACTTTGAGCAATCGCCCGCCATCAAACCCAATGGGGAGGGATGCTGGATTAGCGAACATCCGATGGCGTTGCGTTACCTCCGCATTACCGGTGGCGAACCGACCAATATAGAATGTCGCGCCTTATTCCACCCTGCACAGTATCGGGGCGCGTTTGCCTGCTCCGATGAAGGGCTTACGCGGATATGGATGAACAGCGCCTATACGCTGCGGCTCTGCCGGCAAGATTTTTTAATCGACGGGGTCAAACGCGATCGCCTGCCCTGGACTGGCGACCTGGTTATGAGCTTGATGGCCGATGCCTATGCTTTTGGCAACGGGGAAATCGTTCGTCGCAGTCTCACCGCGCTCGGAAGGGCGGGTATCGCGCAGGCTGATATCAACGGCATTGTTGACTACTCAATGTGGTGGGTCATTGCACAGGATCAGTATCAGAAATATTTCGGCGATGTGGCTCACTTGCGCAACGATTGGCCGAGGATTAAAGACACGCTCGACCGGTTGACGGCCCGCTGTGATGAGGACGGCCTCTTTCAGCCGACTCCCGAATGGTGGTTGTTCATAGACTGGGTCGAAGCCGACAAACTGACCTCCTTGGACATGCTCTGGTGGTGGGCTCAACGCAGCGGAGTGGAACTCGCAACTCGCATGGGCGATAAAGCCTCTGCGGCTCGGTGGAAGAAAAACGCGGATGCACTGAGCGAAGTGCTCTATGCCCGCGCTTGGAATGAGCAAGACTGCTACTGGCGCGGGAGTCCCGACAGCGCCTCGGGCCCTTCGCGCCATGCCAGTCTTCTGGCGGTGATCTCCGGGCTGGCCAATGCGGATCAAAGGGATGCTATTTGCGCCATGCTTTTGGGTCAGGAGGCCAACCCGGTGGGCACTCCCTACATGGCCGGATTTGAAAACATCGCCTTGGGGCATTTGGGAGCAATCGACTCCATGCTCGAGCGTGTGAATACGTATTGGGGCGCGATGCTCGACTGCGGAGCCACGACGTTCTGGGAAGCTTACGATGCGGCGCAAAAGGGCGATGAAGCTTACGCCTTTTATGGTCGGCCCTTTGCCAAAAGCCTTTGTCACGCCTGGAGCTCGGGCCCGGCGGCGTTTCTTCCTTCGGAGATATTGGGCTTGCGTCCGATCGCGGATGGCTGGGCACGCTTTACGGTGGAGCCCCGGCTCGGTTCCCTCCAATGGGCTTGCGCTACGGTGCCCACGCCGCATGGGGACATCGAGGTTTCCATCGAATCCCATCGCATGACGCTCCGCTTGCCCGCTGGCACCACGGCGCAGTGGCGCGAAAACACCTTCACCGGTCCCGGTTGGTTCACAAAAGACCTCTATTCCCAAGAGTTGAGTCCGTTCACAATTTCGTAAATTCCACGCTGGCTGGTTCTGCGTCCCCTTCTGTCTGGTCGCACTCAATCTTTACCGCATCCGTGTTGAATTCGCCGCGCGGTAGCGTGAAAACCTTTTCCCATTTGTGGGACGCCTCCGGTTTGATGCTTTCCACCTTGAGGTCGAGCGGCCTTTCCTTCTTCTTCGCGTCCACCACGTGGCCGCTCACATGCACATGGGTGAGTGGGTAGGGCGATTTGTTGGTCACAATCACATCGTCGGTGCCGAAGCCGATCCCGAGCGTCAGCGTGCGCCCGGTTTTCCAGCCGAGGTCAATACTCAGCGCGCAGTGGGGGCGGACCAGCGCGGTGTAGGGCTCGCAATGTGCGTCGCGCAGCGGCTGGAAGTCGGGGTCCTTCTTGATTTTGATGATGTCCTGGTAGGCATACTTGCCGAAAAGAAGTTTGAGGCTCGCGCTCGCATCCTCCAGGTTGCCAGACAGACTTTGGAATGCGGCCAGATTGAGGGTGAAAGCCGCGTTGCCTCCGCGTTTCCCCTGCACTGCCCGCGTTTGCGCAAGCGCTTCCTTGTAATGCCCGCAGGCGGCCAGCGCCCAGCCGCGCTGCTCCTCCATCTCGCCGGTGGGATCGCCGCGCGGGAAGAGCTTCAAGCAAGCATCCCAGAGCCCCACCGCTTGCGCGGCTGTGGCCGGGTCAGAGCAGGTACTCCAGCTTTCTCCATTGGCTGCCATCTTCTTGCGCACCGCTTCGGTGGTGAGCGTTGCTGCCGTGTAGAGGAGCTTGGCGCGGTAGCTGTCGTAAATGGAGGGGGTGGGGACCAGCGTTGCGGCGCGCCGGGCGTCGGCGGCACGAGCCAGCATTTCCTCGGGCGGACGCTCCTTGAGCAGCGGCAGAAATTCGAAATACCAGACGATGACGAGCGGGTCGTTGGGGCGCTGATCCTTGGCCTCCTCGGCGAATTGGGCGAGGGCGACCTGCGCCTCGCGCGGTTTGGCCGGATTGTAAAGGGCGACGATTTTCTGGAATGCCTCCCGATCCTCTTTCGGCGCGAGGCAACCCGCGGATCCCTTGGGCCAGTGGTATTTGTCGGTAAGCATGAAGGCTGCATTCTGGAGCGAGCCGATGAAGTTGGAGAGATTTTCATCCCGCTGGCGCAGGATGCCCGTGAGCGCCTTCTCTTTCTCCGCTGAGCGGGCCTCGCCGGGACGGAACGCGCCGGACGCTCCGCCCGTCACGTCGGAATAGCCGGTGAGCATGTCGCCCACGAGAAAAACCCGCGCCGCTCCGGCGGCGATGCCACCCACTCCCTGGGCGAAATCCCAGCCCCTCCCTTCGGTCGCCTTTTTGTTGATGAACTTGGCGTCATCGAGCGAATTGATATACGCGCGGACCATGGTCAGGAATTTGTCATACAGCGGCGCGAGCGGCTCCTCGAGTTTGCGCCCTTTGATGTTTTCGCTATGGAGGTAGCTCCGGGCGCGCAGGTCGCCGAGCTTGGTTTGAAGGCTTTTCCCTTGGTCAACCGTCTCAGGCCACTCCATGTAAAGCTCCTCGATCAGGCGGATCAAAAAGAGCGGTTCACTCGCTTCGGGCGCGGCGGCGAGCTCGACTTTCGGGATCTCGGCGGGAACCGCAGACGCATGAGGGGAAGGTGAACCGGCGTCGCTTGCCAAAAGCAGGGACCCGGAAACCGAAAAGCAAAACAGAAGAAACCCAGCAGCAAAAATGGGATGTTTCATGGACGCGTCAAACGCTGAGAACGATGCTATGGCAGCTTCACAGGGGCTCAAGTCAAAATTCGGGCGAACGCGTGAGCAGCGACAGCAGCCAACCGAAAAAATCCCCTTACGATTTTCGGCGGAAGGGATGATGTTTGCCACGACCGCCGTGCGCGGGCTCAACGGGTTCGGGGGCATCGGTCGCGGTCTTGTGCTCTGCCACGTAGATCACGTGGGCGTCGCGTTTCGCGTGTTCGTTGGCTTTCGACGGGACGGCTTCGGCTTTGAATCCGGCGTAGGAGAGGCTTTGGATGAAACCGGGCTCTTCGCAGGCGGACCAGAAAGCGACTTTGCCGCCGGGCTTGAGGGTCCGCGAGATGAGGCCGAAGCCGCGGCGGTCGTAGAGGCGTGAATTTTTCTCCTGCACGAAGGAGGTCGGGCCGTTATCGACATCCAGCAGGATGGCGTCGTAACAGGCATTCTTCGCGCGGCGGATGACGTCAAAGACGTCGCCCACGATGACCTTGACGCGCGGATCGTCCAGCAACGCGCCGTTCACCGCGCCCAGGAACTCGCGGTTCCAGGCGACGACCTCGGGCAGCAGTTCGGCGACTTCCACTGTGGCACTGGGGCAGACGAGTTCGAGCACCCGCCGGAGGCTGTAGCCCAGGCCGAGTCCGCCGATGAGCACGCGGGCGTGCGGGGTTTTTCCGAGCCATTTGCAGGGCAACTGCGCCAGCAGCAACTCCGAGGTGGTGGAGGTGGTGCTCATCAGTTGCCGTCCGTTGAGCTTCAGGAAATACTCGCCGTCGTGCTCGTGGAGCGAGAACTGCGAGCCGTCTGGGGTGCGGGTCTGGCCGAGATTGCGAAAAGGTTTCAAAGTGGCAAATCCCTACGCCCGGCGTTCTTTGGCGGCGGCGATGATGTCCGCGATGACTTCCGCGCGCGGCTTCGCGCCGAGGTTCCCCTGGCCGTGGACGCGCACGCTCACGTTCCCGGCTTCGAGGTCGCGGTTGCCGACGACGAGCATGGTGTGGACCTTCGCCGTTTCGGCTTGGAGCACCTTGCCCTTGATGTTGTTGCTGGTGGCGTCGATCTCGGCGCGGATGCCTGCGGCGCGCAGTTCGGCCTGGATGCCGCGCGCGTATTCCACGAGCGGTTCTTCGTCGCCCAGCGGCAGCACGCGCACTTGCACGGGCGCGAGCCAGAGCGGGAAGTTCCCGGCGTAATGCTCGATGAGGAAGCCGATGAAGCGCTCGTGCGTGCCGAGCGGCGCGCGGTGGATGCAGAGCGGCGTCTTTTCGGTGTTGTCCTTGTCTTTATAGACGAGGCCGAACCGGGCGGGCACGGCGAAATCGACCTGGTTGGTGGCGATCGTGAACTCGCGCCCGATGGCGCTCCAGACCTGCACGTCGATCTTCGGCCCGTAGAAGGCGGCTTCGTTGGGGACTTCGACGAAGTTGATGCCGCTCTTGATGAGGACGTTGCGCACCATGTCCTCGGTCTTCTTCCAAAGCTCCGGCTGGTCCACGAATTTCTGGCCGAGCTTGGCCGGATCGTGCGTGGAGAAGCGCATCAGATATTTGTCGATGCCGAAGATTTTGAAGTATTTCAAATACATCTCGTTGACGGCGTTGAACTCGCTCTCGAACTGCTCCTCGGTGCAGTAGAGATGGGCATCGTTCATCTGCATGGAGCGCACGCGCATGAGGCCGAACAGCTCGCCCGATTGCTCGTAGCGATAGCAGGTGCCGTATTCGGCGAGGCGCAACGGGAGATCGCGGTAACTGCGCGGCACGGCACCAAAAATCTTGTGGTGGTGCGGGCAGTTCATGGCTTTGAGGTAGTAGCGGTCAGGTTGGGTTGTGCCTACTCCAAAGACACTTATGGCTCCAAAATGAGCCAGATTTGCCATCACAGTCTGACTTTGATCTGGAGATAGAGTTCGTAAGTGGTCTTCAAATAACTCATCAAAAGATTTCCCTTTTGCGATATCTTCGTGAAGTTGATCACGATTAGGAAAAAGTTGTCCAAACCAAGCGGACGAGGTTTTTCTTAGGTTTTCGGTAGCTTGATTCAACTGAGTTCGCGCAGCGTTGTCTTCGATAAGTTCCATCGGTGGAAACATGCTCTCTGCGTAATACGGCAAATGCCCGCTGGTGAGGTACATGTTCTCGCGTGCCAAATGCGGAGTGCGCACGCGGTCATACCCTGCCGCAAACTCCGTCTCCTTCGCCAGCTTTTCGAGTTCCTCGATCAAGACCGTGCCGTTGGGCATCCAGAGCGGGAGGCCGGGGCCGACATCGTCGTCAAAGCAGAAAAGCTCCATCTCCTTGCCGAGCTTGCGGTGGTCGCGCTTTTTGGCCTCCTCCAGCATCGTGAAGTAGGCTTCCATCTCGGTCTTGTTCTTGAAAGCCGTGCCGTAGATGCGCTGGAGTTGCGGGTTGTTCTCGTCGCCCTTGTAGTAGGCGCTGGCGACATGGGTGAGCTTGAACGCGCCGATGTTCCCCGTGCGCATGACGTGCGGCCCGGCGCAGAGATCCACAAAGTCGCCGTTTTGGTAGAGGCTGATCTCCTCGCCTTCGGGGATTTCCTCCAGGTTGCCGATCTTGAACACCGACGGGGTGCCGCGCTCGGAGAGCGCGCCGAGGCGTCCCTGTTGGGCGAGTTCCAGCGCTTCCGCACGGCTCACGACCTTGCGCTCGAAGACGTGGTTGGCCTTGGTCTCCTTCTTCATCTCCGCCTCAATCTTCTCGAAATCCTCGGGTGTGATCCGGTGGGAGAGATCCACATCGTAATAGAAGCCGTTTTCCACGGCGGGCCCGGCGGCGAACTGGGCGTCGGGCCAGATGCGGAGGATGGCGGTGGCCAGCACATGCGCGGCGGAGTGGCGCAGCCGTTCGATGTCGGTCATTTGCTGGCGTTGATCCAGAGTTTTGCGTTCAGGTGCGTCGGCCATGGGAAAGTGGAGAGGTAAAAGTTGAAAGTTGAGAGAAGAAATTGAGGCGGGAATGCCAATGGATCAAGGGCAAAGAGAGCGAGGTGTTATCTCTGCGTCTCTCCCCTTTGCGCCTTTTTGCGGCGAAATTACTCCACCGGTTCCGCGCAGCAGCAGGCTTTCCCCGGCTTGGCCGTGAGTTTCAACACCACAAAGTAGAGCCCGGCCAGCGCGGCGGCACCGATGACAATCCAGTGGGACTGGTGTTTGATGAATTGCACCATCTCCTTGGAGTCGTTGATCAGGTTTGGGTTGGCTTTATAGGCCTCTGTGCCCAGCCAGGCGAGCACCACGCACCAGAGGAATGCGCCCACGGTGGTCATGAGCGAGAACATGCCGAAATTCATGCGAACAATCCCTGCGGGGATGGAAATGAGGTGGCGGATTACCGGCAGCAACCGGGCGAAGAAGATGCCCCCCGCCTCGTAGCGGTGCATCCAGTGTTCCGCCATTTCCAGCTTCTGTTCGCTGATGAAGAAGTATTTACCCCAGCGAATCACCACCGCGCGCCCCAGCCAGCGGGAAATCCAGTAGGTGATGGTGGAGCCGAGATACGAGCCGATGGTCCCCGCGAGCACGATGCCCCAGAAGCTCATCTCTCCCTTGCAGATATAGAAAGCAGCGGGAGGGATGACGACCTCGCTGGGCACGGGAAAGATGGAGCTTTCCATGGCCATCAAGAGAATGATCCCCCAGTAACCCCACTGATCAATGTGGTTGAACCAAAGGGCGAGGAAAGCGTGAAATTGGTCGAGGAAAGCGTGCATCGCCCTCATGTCAGCCGAGCGGCGAAAAAAGGCAAGCCTTGGCTGATCTTAAAACAGGGGGGAGAGGGAGTCTCATGTCTGCCTTCCCCGCGAAATGCCCTCCCATTAGGGTTTGGCTGGAAAGGAAAAAACTTTACCTACCGGGGAGGGAGCCGCTTGCGGCTTCGGAGTGGGACGGGGCAGGGTGTTCACGTTGGTGTCGTCCGGCGAGGGCGGATCCTCGGCTTCGTTCGACGAGTCCATCGCCGCCTCCTTCATGTCGCCTGTTTTGGGGGCCGGTTTATCCTCCGGGTAGTCGGCTTCGGCTTCCTTTTTGAGCTGTTCCAGCAAAGCGTCGGCGGCATTTGGCAGATCGGTTTCCAAGGTGAGATCGTCGAAATATATGCAGCCAGTGATGGCTCCCTTCTCCGCGCTCGAATCGCACCGGAAGCTGACCACCATGAATTTCGCCTTGGGCGGCGCGCCAAAATGGAGTCCCACGGGCTGCCATGACGTTGGAACGAAGGTGGACGCGTAGCCCTTGCCGCCGGGCAACGGCTGGAGCAAGTATTGGGTGTCCCCGGTTTCGGTCTTGCCTTCGTCCGTGAAGAAATCGATCTGCATTTTCAGGAAAAGCTGCGCCGCCGCGCGGATGAGCGGCTTTTTCGTGTCATTGCGTCCCCAGAGCGTGATCTTGTAGTATTTTCCGCCCTCGATGGGGAGGGGCCGGGTCGAAAAAAACGCCCCGATATAGGGAGCGCTCAATTGGGAGGCTTCGATAAAAAGCGACTGGCTTCCCGTTCGCGCCACCTCGTTCGTCACCCCGGCGATGATGCTGCCGCCTGTGGCCCCGATATTCGGCTGGTCACCGAAGTGCAGCCAAAACGGTTTTTCCTCCGGGTGGGCGGGATCAGCTTTGGAAATATCGCCCCCGGCAGCTTTCGGCGTCCGGGTCTTTACGGAAGGCGATTCAAAACTGTTTTGAAAAACCACATCGGCTCCGGCGAAGAGCGGAAAGGCCAGCGCAACCACAATAAAGACGGGAACCAGGGGTTTCATAGAAGTGGGAAGGTGGGGTAATTGAGCCCTGCTTTGGAGGAAATGCAACCCAAGAAATTCGATTGCGAGAGAGTGGAAGACCGCATATAATCAAGCACCCTCAGGCTGAACGCAAATACAAAGGAAACCCTTATGGCGAAGAAACCGATCACTCCAAAACCTGTGGAACTGGATGCCAAAACTGGCACCTCCAAACCTGTTAAAAAAGCCGCTGCGAAAAAGCCAGCCAAAGCCAAGGCTCCCGCAAAAGCTCCTGCTGCGCGCACCCGCGTGAAAGCCGCGCCTGTTACCAAAACCGGCTCTGCTGCCGTGAGCATCTCTCCTGCCGATATCGCCCTGCGCGCCTATTTCATTGCCGAAAAACGGTATAAGCTCGGCCTTCCCGGCGATTCCACCAGCGACTGGGTGGAAGCCGAGCGCCAGCTCAAGGCCGAAGCCAAAGCGAAAGCGTGAAGTCCTTCCGCAAGGAATTGTGGTTTGACATCGCCCGGCGGCGCGAGTTTCTCAACATCACCCCGCAGGTGAACGCCACCCTGCGCGAAAGCGGCATCCGCGAAGGGATCTGCCTGGTCAACGCCATGCACATCTCCGCCAGCGTCTTCATCAATGACGACGAAGCGGGGTTGCACCAGGATTTCGAGGCGTGGTTGGAAAAACTCGCGCCGGAAAAGCCGCATTCGCAATACCACCACAACGGCTACGAAGACAACGCCGACGCCCATCTCAAACGGACCATCATGGGCCGGGAAGTGGTCGTGGCGGTGACGGAGGGCCAGTTCGACTTCGGCCCGTGGGAACAGATTTTCTACGGGGAGTTCGACGGCAAACGGCGCAAGCGCGTGTTGGTGAAGATTATCGGGGAGTAGGTCCGTTTCCTACCGCCCGATCAATTTTTGCTCTCGTTCCCAAGCTCCAGCTTGGGAATGCGGGCAAAATCACTTTTTGTACAAAACATCCCATGCCTTCAAGGCTATGCTGGCCCAAAGACCTCCCCAAAACATCCAATAAACCCATTGTGGATAACGCTTGGGCTGTCCTGGTTCTGTCTGGATGGGCTTGATGTTGGCTCTCGCCCAACTCAAAACAAAACCCAATCCACCGATAAAAACTCCGCAAAATGCGGCGGCAATATACAAGCGCTGGTCATTCTCAAAATAACCAACTGCCACAACCCCAGCCGCTGCGAGAATGCCGTAAAAGATAATGTGCCAAATTGCCACTGGCTTGCGCGTATAAAAATCGCTCATTTGTCCTCGTTCCCAAGCTCCAGCTTCGCTACTGAACGCTCCGATTCATACTCACCCCTATCTCCCAATCAACTTCATAATCGCCGATTTATCCGCCTTCGCGGCGATGATGTCTTTGCACTGCTCTTTGGCGACGTCCGGGTCCTTGAGGCCGTGGCCGGTGACGGTGCAGACGATGCTGCTGCCGTCCGGGACGCGCCCGAAGTTGAAGGCCGGTTCCACGCCTTGCACACACTTCATCAATCCGGCAATGGAGGCGGCGCTGGCGGGCTCCACGAAGATGCCTTCTTTTGCGGCGAGCCAGGCTTGGGCGGCGAGGATGCGCTTGTCGTCCACAATATCAATCGCCCCGCCGGAGTCCTTGAGGGCGGCGTTGGCGAAATCCCAACTCGCCGGGTTGCCGATGCGGATGGCAGTGGCGATGGTCTCGGGATTTTCGATGACTTTGTTGTAAAAAATCGGCGCGCTCCCGGCAGCCTGGAAGCCAACCATCATCGGCAGGCGCGTGGCTTTGCCGAGGGCGTGAAATTCGCGGTAGCCTTTCCAGTAGGCGCTGATGTTTCCGGCGTTGCCGACGGGCAGGATGTGGACCTGCGGGGCGTCGCCGAGTTCCTCGATAATCTCAAACGAGGCAGTCTTCTGGCCTTCGATCCGGTGCGGATTGATGGAGTTGACGATGGTGATCGGTTCGGTCTCGCCGATCTCGCGGACGAGCCGCAAGGCTTCGTCGAAGTTCCCCTCGATGGCGACGACCTTGGCTCCATACATGAACGCCTGGGCGAGCTTGCCGAGCGCGATTTTTCCGGCGGGCAGTAGCACGATGCAGTCGATGTCTGCCCGAGCGGCATACGCGGCGGCGGCGGCGGAGGTGTTGCCGGTGGAGGCGCAGATGACGGCTTTCGAGCCTGCTTCCACTGCCTTGGAGATGGCGACGGTCATTCCGCGGTCTTTGAAGGAACCGGTCGGGTTGAGCCCTTCGTATTTGATGAAGACGTTGCAGCTGCGCCCCACCATCGTGCTCAATTTGGGCGAGTGGATGAGCGGCGTGTTGCCTTCGTTGAGGGAGATCGCCGGGGTCGCGTTCGTAACGGGCAGGTATTGGCGGTAACGGGCGATCAGGCCCCGGTCGTGGAGAGTCTTGAATGGGAGCATGGGAACAGGCGGTTGAAAGTTTGGAAAGGGTCAGGCAAAGGTTTCCACGCGGAGCACTTGCGGCGGGCGTTTCACGCAGTCTAGCGCGGCGATCTTCGCGATGGCGGCATTCATCTGGCTCTGTGCGGCATTATGGAGCATGAGCACGAGCGGCACGGTCTCCTCCTCGTGGGCCTCGGGTTGGATGACGGAGGAAATGCCGATCTTTTCCTCAGAAAGGATGCCGGAGATCAAGGCGAGCACGCCGGGCCGGTCAATGACGGAGAGGCGCAGGTAGTAGGGGGTGACGACTTCGCTGATTGGCTTGCATTTGCCGTAGAGGTTGTGCGGGGTGAAGCCGATGTTGGGGCGTGGGTTTTCCAGCGCCACCGCCGCTTCGGCAAGGTCGCTGATGACCGCGCTGGCCGTGGCGTCCTGGCCCGCACCGCGTCCGTAGAAGAGGGTTTCGCCGACAACATCGCCGTGGACCGCGATGGCATTAAAAACGCCGTTGACGGAGGCCAGCACGTGGGACTCCGGCACGAGCGTCGGGTGGACGCGCACTTCGACGGGGCAGTTTTCCACGCAGGTCTCGTTGGATTTGATGACAGCGAGAAGCTTGATTTTGTAGCCGAGCTTTTGGGCGAACTCGATGTCCGCCGCCGTGATGTTCTGGATGCCCTCAACGTGAATATCCTTGCCGTTGACCCAGAAGCCGTAGGCGAGCGAGGCGAGGATGATCGCTTTGTGCGCGGCGTCCCAGCCGTTGATGTCGAGCGTCGGGTCGGCCTCCGCATAACCGGCAGCCTGTGCTTCCTTGAGAGCTTCCTCAAAGCCGAGGCCCGCCTGGGTCATCCGGGTGAGGATGTAATTGCTCGTGCCGTTGATGATGCCGTGCATGGAGCGGATGTGGTTCACCACGAACGCTTCCTTGAGCGCCTTGATGATTGGCACACCTCCAGCAGCGGCGGCTTCAAAAAAGATCGGCACGCGCTTGGCGGCGGCAGCGGCGAAGATTTCTTTGCCGTGCTCGGCGAGCAGCGCCTTGTTGGCCGTGACGACGATCTTGCCTTTTTCTATGGCAGCCATGACGAACTTGTAGGGCACCTTGATGCCGCCCATCAACTCCACCACCACCTGCACTTGCGGATCGTCAATGAGATCCTGCCAATCCTTGGTAAAAAGCGACGGAGGCGGCATCGGGGTGCGTTGCCGTTCGATGTCCAGGTCTGCAATTTTTTTGACGGTCAACTCGAGGCCTAGCCGTTCGCTCAGCAGTCGGCGGTTGCCGACAAGATGCTTGTAAACGCCCACCCCGATGGTGCCGAATCCTGCAATGCCAATGCCAATTTGTCGCATAAAAAAGTATTTTGCGCCCTTCCGGGGCGCTTGGCAAGACGGCAACGCAGGAGAATGCCGGGAGCAGAACCGCTTTTCTATAACCGCTAATTAAACGTCAAATTTTTGACGCCTGAGGCTCCGGCGGCGTTGAGAACGTCCATAATCCGCTCGTGATGCGTATCGCGGGAAGGGCGGATGATCACAGGGTCTTGCTTTGTCGGGTCTTGGTTGCCGAAGGATTCAATCGCGGTTTTGAAAAAATCCCGCAAGGCAGGCAAGTCTTTGTCTGTGGCGGTTCCAAAAGGTTTGTTGTTCACCTGCACCTGTCCATCGGGGGCGATGTCCACCATCATTGGCGTGGGGGGAAGATCGGTCTGGGCGCCGCTGGGCGATTTGCCGCCGGGCAGGTTGATGTTCAGTTCGCGTTCGGCGACTTGCGACCCGGCGCTTGCCATGAAAAAGAGCATGAGCACGAAAACCACGTCCACCATGGGCGCGATCTGGAATCCGATATCGCCGTCTTCATTGCCGATAGATGCCATAGATAATTGAGAGTCTGGGGTTGGAGGCTTTCAGGGCTACCTATTTTTTGCCGCCCTCTTTGTCAACGACGGCGAAGGTAACGTTGGAAATCCCGGAGTCGCCGACGGCTTTCAGAATCTCCCGTTCATATTCCCAGCGGGCGTTGCGGTCCACGCGGACGAGCACGCGGGTCATCGGGTTTTTTTGGAGCTCGTTCTGGAGCTTGGGAATCAAGTCGCTCGCGGTGGCGTATTTCTGGCTGTCCACCTCGATGGAGCCCATATTATTCAAAGGCACCCACTTTACGTTGACGATGATTTGGCCGGGGTTCTTCTTGGGCTGCTTGGCGTCCTTGGCGACGGCAAGGGCGATTTCCCGGTTGCTTTGCAGAACTTCCGTGGAACTGATCGACATGAAGAAGACGAGCAGCACCAGCAGAATGTCGATCATCGGCGCGATCTGAAACTCCGGATCTTCTTCCGGAGGATTGCGCGTGGCGGCCGCAGCCGCCTTGCCTTTGCTTTTGTGATGCATGGCGAGGGGAGAGTGTCAGAAAAATCCGCCGTTTACTGCTGCCACTGCAAGGTTGCGCCGCAGTGCGGGCACGGGTTCTGCCCGGCGTTGATGGAACCGTTGCAGATGGGGCAGTTGGTGGTCAGCGCCACGGAGACTTTGCGGGAAGTGCTTGCTTCGGCCACGGTGGCTGTGTTGCCCACGCTGAAAGATTCGCCGATCTGGACTCCGGCAAGTTCTTCAAAAGGGAGATCGCGCACGAGGGAGTTCACCACGTCGTCGGCATGGACGATGGCCATCTGGGCTTTGTTGCGGAAGATGTAATAGAAGACGAATGCCGGAATGGCGATGAAGAGACCGCTCGCCGTGGCGAGCAAAACTTCACCGATCTTGCCGGAGAGAGCGCGCGGGTCCGAAATACCGGAACCGGCCAGAACGGCGAAGGCCCCGATCATCCCGATGACCGTTCCGAGCAGACCAATCATGGGCGAGACGACCCCGATCACCGAGAGGTAGCTGTTGCGGGTGCGGATGATGGTGGCTTCACGCAGACCGTGCTCGGCCAGGGAATCTTCGACAGCCTCCTTGCCGCGGCCCAAGCGGCCCAAGCCAGCCTTGAGGACGTTGGCCACGTAGTTGTTATTGGCATTGCAGGTTTCCCAAGCTTCCTGGTAATTGCCCGCGTTGATGGTCTCGCGCAGGGATTCTACCAAGGTGGGAGGCGCAAGCCGGGCGTTGCGGATTGTGAAGAAATTCTGGATGACGAACGTCACCATGGTGGCGGAGGTGCCCAGGATGACGAGCCAGATAATCATGATCAACGGGCCGCCGTTCTTGATGGTGTCAACAATGGTTTCCTGTTGCGGGGCGCCGCCTTCCTCTGCAAAACCGGTGGAAACGGCGAGGAGGAGCAGGCTGAGACCGAGAGCGAATGGGAGGAGTTTACGGGTTTTCATGAGTTGGGAGGGCAGGGGGAAATAAGGAGGGGGGACAGCTTAAAAAGCAAGCTCAGTGAGAAACTAGAAAATTCAAGGCAATACAATAAAAATCCGGCGGGGAATCAGGGAACAGTCAGGGTTGGGTTGTTTTTACGAAGAGCATCCGCTTTTTCCTGGGCGGCGGTCACCGCTCCATGGTCATCGGAGAAGATCGTTACGGTGCGCAGATAGTTTTCCAAGGCAATGGAGGGCTGTTGTTGGGCTTCCGCGATCTGGCCCAGTAAATAAAACGTCTGGCTGTAAATGGGACCCATCGCTGCGGAAGGGGTTTTGGTCTTCAACGCTTGCGCCGCGATCGGGTCCAGCTTCTGCTTGGCCTCATCGTAATTCTTGCGAGCCACGGAAATGCGGGCCATGCCGATCTCCGTCTGGATGCCGCCCGCGCCGGGGTAAAGTTTCTGGAAATCTTTATAGGCTGCCTCGGCTTCCGGCAGGTTACCCAAGGCCACTTGGATGTCGCCGACGAGGCTTGTGGCCTGTTTGGCCCAATCCACGGGGAGCCCCTTGTATTTCCCAGCCACGGCTTTCGCGAGAGGGAGCGCCTTGGCGTAGTCACCCGCGCTGCAAGCCTTATTGGCGGCGGCAAGTTCCGCCGGGGCGGCCATCGTTACGGAGGTGATGGTGGCCAGCGGAATGCCCACGCTGCCTGTGCCGACTTGAATTTGCACGTTGGGCCCGCTCACGCCGAGGATTTTGACATCCTGCGTTTTGCCGTCTTTGTGAATCAAACGGTCTTGGGCGAAGGCTTTTCCACCCCACCCTAAAAGCAGGAGAATGCAGAAAACCAACGCAAAAAGACGTTGCCGGGAGGAAAAGCTGTATCTTAGCTTCATTTTTTCAAAACAGATGTTAAGTAATTCCTTTCCTGAAATCAACCGCAACCCGTAAACATTTTTGCTTCTCATGGTCAACCTGCTCCGCAAACACCAACAACCGTTGATGATTGGCATCGCGTTTGTCGTCATTATTGCCTTCGTGTTTTTCTTCACCCCCGGCAACCGTTCCGCCCGTACCACGCTCGATCGCGGCTTTAGGATTTACGGGCATCACTACACCCGCGAGGAACTGGAAAGGAGGGGCCGTGGCTTCGGCGTGGCGATGTATGCCGGCCTTCAGGAACTGCTCGTCGGGCTGACCGGCAATCCGTATTCCGAACAGGCGGCCTCGGACTTCATTTTCAACAGCTTCATTCTCGACCACGAGGCCAAGCGGCTCGGCATCACCGTGAATGACAACGAAGTGGCGGACGCCATCGCCAAACTGCGCCCGTTCCAAACCAGCGGCGCGTATGATCCCTCCAAATATCAGGCCTTTGTGGAAAACGTCCTCAAGCCTCGGGGATTCACCGAGACCCGGCTTGAAGACTTGGTGCGCGATCAACTCCGCCTCAAAAAATTGGTCACGCTGGTGGGTAGCACCCTGGAAGTCACTCCCGGCGAACTGCGGGCCGCGTATGTCCAGAATAACCAGAAGATGAACACGTCGCTCCTCCGGTTCGACCTGGCGGATTTCAAAGCTGCCGTCCAGCCCGCGGACGCAGAAATCGAGAAGGTTTTCAAGGAGCGCGAGAAATCCTACACTACCCGCGAAAAACGGGTGGTCAGCTACGTGAAACTCGACTTGAGCGAAGCCGACAAAGCGCTCAAAGGCAAAGAACAGATGGAAGCCCGTCAGGCCCTTGCCAATCGCGCGAATGACTTCGGCCAGGATCTGCTGAAAGAAGGCGCGCAGTTCGCGGAAGTCGCCAAAAAATACAACCTGACCGTCAAAACCTCCCCGGAATTCACCGCTGAAAAAGCGCCGCAGGATCTGGCTACCGTCCCGAACGCCGCCGCTGCCGCGTTTATGCTGACCGAGAAAGACCCGATCAGCGACGCCCTTCCCTCCGGCGACGGTTATTGCATGCTCCATCTGGACAAAGTGATGCCCAACCGCCCATTGACGCTGGAAGAAGCCCGTCCCCAAGTGATTGAACAGATCAAGAGCGAACGCGGCAGCGCGGCGCTTACTTCCAAGGGGAACGAAAGCCGGACCCGGATTGCCGCCGCGATGAAAGCCGGGAAGTCGTTTGCCGATGCCGCGCAGGAAGCCGGGCTCAAAGTGGAGAGCTTCCCGGCCTTCTCGCTGGCCGAACCCGTGGAAGACAAACCGGACGCCCAGGCCATCCTCGCCAAATCCGTGGAACTGGCCGACGGCGAGATGAGCGATTTCGTGCCCGTCGAAGGTGGCGGACTCATCATCCACCTCGACAAACGCGACCCGATTGACGAGGCCCAATTCAAAAAAGAGGAGCCGACACTGATTACCCAGACCCGCTCCCAAAAAGAATTTGTGGCGTTCATCGAATGGCTGCAATCGCGCCGCAAGTTCGCCAACGTGGAAAGCATGATCCCGCAGCCACCGCAGCAGCAACAGCCACCGCAACAGCAGCAGCCTGCGGGGAAATAGGAAAGCGCCGCTTGCAAGAACCCCGCTTCGTCCAAAGCCTCTTCGGAGCCATCGCCCGCCGGTATGATCTGGCCAACCACCTCCTCAGCGGCGGGCTCGACTTCTTCTGGCGGAGACGGGTGGCGCGGATCGTCCGGAGTTGGAACCCAGAGCGTATTCTCGACCTGGCAACCGGCAGCGGCGACATGGCGTTGACGCTACGCGCCCATTGTCCGCAGGCGCAAATCGTGGGGGCGGATTTCTGCGTCCCGATGTTGCACGAAGCCCGGAGGAAAGGCGCGGGACCGGTCCTCGCCGCCGACGGGCTGGCGCTGCCATTCGCCGGGGAGGCGTTCGATGTGGTGACGGTCGCCTTCGGCCTGCGCAACATGGCATCCTGGGTGGGAGCGTTGCGCGAAATGCGTCGGGTGTTGAAGCCCGGCGGTCACCTGCTGGTCCTCGACTTTTCCGTGCCGCCGCCGCCGCTGCGGTGGATCTACCGCCCCTATCTGCACCGGGTTCTCCCGTGGATCGCCGGTCGGCTCACCGGGCAACGGGGCGCTTACGAATACCTCGGGGCATCAATCGAAAAATTCCCCTCCGGTGAAGCCATGCACCGTCTGCTGACCGAAGCCGGATTCGCCGAACCAAGCGTGCAACGCCTCAGCGGCGGCATCGTCTCGCTTTACACGGGCAAAAAGGCGAGGTGAGGCTTTTTGAGATGTGAGAGAGGGAAAAATTAACGACATTCCGCACTCAGATCCGCACGGGTTTGAGGGTTCAGCTCGAAATCATAAACCTTCCAAACCTGATTTCCTGCGCCGACCACGAAGCCATCGGAATCTCGGCGCGTTACCATGACATTCCTTAAAATCACCCCGCGCAGCGTTCAGATTTCCGAGAAGACTTTATATTCATAACGCACTGAGAAAACCGGAAGATTGTTAAAAGTCTGCCCGGTCGGAGCTGCAACCAATCTAATTCTTTTCCTAGGCTGCATTGAATCGGTAAGAGGAATGCCGACCAACAACACCGTTCCCCTCCCTTTATTTCGAGGCTGGAATCCCGTTGCGCATAACGCTCCATTTTTCAGTGCAAGCAACTCTCCATAGGCTTCAATAAATGCCTTTTGATCGGCATTGGCTGCCAGTTGAGCCATATTTTTAATTTCCGCGGCTCCCGCTGTAGCACCAGCATTGAAATTCATCCAAGGATTTGAAGGAGGTGTCCATTCTTCACACACAAAAACAATACCATCTCGCGTAATATTTGTAATCATTCCCTGAAAACTAACTAGGTCAGATGTTTTTATAATTGGAATGGGTGGCAAATAAGGAGTCGGATTTGGAAGAGGAATCGCTATTTTTTCTGGTCGCTCAGCAGTCATGATTTCCGGATGAAATCCATTTGGTTTTGCCCGGAGTAAAATCACCAGCGCTATCAGGGCAATGATCAATGCGAGCGTTTTCATGATGTCCTTTCGTCGAGATTATCGTTTTGAAAATTAGCGGCATTCCGCTGTCAGCGCCGCGCGGGTTTGAGGGTCAAGCTCAAAATCATAAACCTTCCACGACTGATTGCCCGCGCCGATCAAGAACCCATCGGGCTCCCGATGTTGCACCGCGACGTTCTTGAAAAAAGCTCCCCGAATCGTTCGGACTATCGGGAAAACTTTTGGGGGAATCGGAGTTGGCTCAGGGACTGACTGTTGAGTTGGCTCACTCGTTTTTTCAGTGTTTTTTGTTTCTAATTCGCTAACGCGGCGTTGAAACATCGCGAGTTCTTTTTGTTCTTTTTTTGTAAGAGGAAGGTTATGAGGTTTTTTCAAATAAAGCGCGACGAGTTCTTTATCAATAAGTTCAATTTTCCGAAGACCAACTCGGGCTTGAAGGGCGACTCGTGCAAAGTCCCCACTAGTTGTGGCCCATGCTGGATACAAACTTAAAGTCTCACCCTTATCAGTTATTTTTCCTACCTTTTCTAGAATGGCTTTTTCTTTTGCCCATTGTTTATCAATGGAGGCATTCCACACAGCAAGTTCCGGGTCCGGGAAAATCTGGTCCCAAAAAAACAGACCTAAAGCACAGGCGATGATTAGGATGACGGCTTTTTTCATGGATGACCTTTCATTTACGCGCAGGAGCCAGTGTTACGGGTTGGGCGTCCGCTTTTTCTTTGCGCCGGGATTCAAGTTCTTTTTGCCACATGAAACTTAAATAGAGAGCCAGCACAACCGCTAAGGCACAAACGGTTCTCCAGCCCGCATCAAAAAGCGCCAGAATCCAGCCGAGCGGGCCAAACAATAATCCAAGAGCAAGTCCTGCCCCTTTCCTGCCCTTGAAATTTCCAATTAAGCAACCGATACCTTAACGTGCATATACGCTTTACCTTCCTTTCCTGCCCTTGAAATTTCCAATTAAGCAACCGATGAAGCCGGAAACCAACCAGCCGCAGAACATAATCACTTCTGAGTCCATAGATGTCCTTTCGTTGAGATTATCGACGGTAAATTCTTTTTTGCTCTCCCACTGGGTAAATCCAAGCAAAATCGTCTTCGGTGAGGTCGAAGGGTGGATAGGCGGGGAATAGGGTCAGGCAACATGTCTTAACTGGAGGAGTCATGTGGAGAGAGCTTTCGGCAAGTGTTTTTGGGTGGCGCGGTAGCACCGGATTTGCTGGCTGGCGGTGGCGGGGCTGCGCAGCGAAAGGCAATCGGCTATCCCTTGCATGTTCATGGGGTGTTCTGCCAGATCGCCGCTGCGATGGCAACCTTCCTCTATTCCCTGTCCAGCGTTCAAGAATCAGGAAAATGTCACACGATTGTAACAATCCCGTCACGAGATTGTCACACGGGGAAAGTCAGCTTAATCCCGACGTTTCCAACGTGATTCCCCAAGCGGTAGAGTTGCTGCTTGCACCCATTCACGCGGAGGCGGCGACGAACAGGGGCAAAATGAAGCTCCCTAAGTGCGAAATTTAAAATATTTTCCCTTACCAACCATCCGCCCGGTATAAAAAAGATGCCGGGCTTTTTATATCCGTTGCAGAATGCCCGTTGAACCCATGAAAAACCCCAGCCGCTTTGACCGCAAACGCCTGCGCTTGGATCATTTCATCAAGGCGTTCTTCGGCTCCAATGCGCTATTGTCCATCGTCGTGCTTGGGCTGATTACCCTGTTTTTGTTTCGAGAAGGGGCGGGGTTCTTCCCGCAGAATCTACAAAACTTGCGCATCTATCGGCTGGCCGGGCTGGAGTATGTCGGGTTGATGCGCGATCAGGTTGAGGCTTACACGGTTCTCAACCGCAGCGTGCAGGACTTGCGGCTGCGGCAACTGAACGCGCTCCACAAGGCGGGCAAGAGCGAGGAGGAAATAGGCGTGGCGCTCGCCCAGTTCGACCAATTTGCCACGGCATTCGACGCCGCCCCGGAAGAATTGCGCGGCGTGGTGTCGGACCTGACTGACGCCGTTTCCGCGATCAAGGAGAAGGCGAAAATCCGTGAAGATGCGTTGGTGCAGCGTGAAATGCTTCTGCGCGAAGGCAAGCGGGAGCAGGCCGACGCGGTAAAGGTGCAATCGGTGGATTTTGCCGCCGAGCTCGCTCCTGTCAAAGCGACGTTCCCGCTTTATCAAAAGACCGCGTTGGAGTTCCGGGGCAAGATCGAGATGCTTTTGTTGCAGGCGCCTCCCCTTCCGGTGAAGGAGTTGCAGCCGCGTTTCGAGCAATTCCAAAAAGCGACCCGCGCCTACTTGAACGACTTTCCCGCCACGGCTTGCAGGCTCAAGGAATGGGATCAATTTGCGCCGATCCCCTGGACGCGGACGGTCACGACGTTTCTGTTTGGTACGGAGTGGATCACCAACAGTTTCTGGCAGGATTGGTATGGCGTCCTGCCGCTTGTGACGGGCTCAATACTGGTTTCCGTGATCGCACTGTTCATCGCCGTGCCGATGGGGGTTTGCGCGGCGATTTATGTCAGCGAACTGGCTCACTCCGTGGAGAGGGGGCTCATCAAGCCCTACATTGAATTCATCTCGGCGATCCCTTCCGTCGTGCTCGGCTTCTTCGGCATCGCTGTCCTGGGCGAGACGCTGCGGGCGGCGACCCACTGGTCCGCATTGAGTTGGATCAGTTTTTTTCCCATTGCTGAACGGTTAAACGCGTTCACCGCTGGCTGCCTGCTCGCCCTGATGGCCATCCCCACCATTTTTTCCCTTTCTGAAGACGCCCTCAACAGCGTGCCCCGCGCGTTTAAAGAGGCAAGCTATGCGCTTGGGGCCACCCGGCTTCAGACGGTCTTCCGCGTCATCGTGCCTGCTTCGCTTTCGGGGATCATCTCCGCCGTGCTGCTCGGGTTTGGGCGCGTGATCGGCGAGACGATGGTAGTACTCCTGTGCGCGGGCAATCGGATTGCCATTCCCGATTTCACCCAAGGGCTAGGAGCCGTTTTTCAGCCGGTGCATACCATGACGGGCATCGTGGCCCAGGAACTCGGTGAAGTCCCCAACGGCACCATCCAATACCGGGCGCTTTTCATGGTCGGGTTGCTCCTCTTCTTCCTCGCCCTCTTCATTAACTGGCTTGCCCAGGCCATCGTGCGCCGCTTTAAAATCTCTGCCGGGTAAGCCTTTTTTCCATGCACCAAACGCCCACCAACCCTTTTCAACACCGGAAATCGACCTCCCGCTCGATGGAGACGGGAGTGTGTTGGGCGATCCGTTTGGGCACCTACCTCGTCCTCCTTGCCGCTGCCTGCATTTTCCTCACGATTGGCATCAAAGGCTCCCAGACGGTTTTCACTTCCAAGTGGCCGTTTGTGAACACGGAGTTTTTCACGGAGAAACCGTCCACGCTCTATGTCTTTGAGTGGAAGGGGCAAAAGCTGGAAATGAACGATGATCGGTTTCGCGCCTTCAAAGCCGCGAACAAAACGGAGGATATCCAAGCGGAGAGCTACGCCCATTCCGCCGGGGGGATTCTCCCGTGCATTGTTGGTACCGTGTTGCTCGTCGCCGGCTCCATGAGCATCGCTTTGTTCCTGGGGGTATCCAGCGCGATTTACCTGAGCGAATACAGCCGCCCGTCGGTGGTGCTGCGGTTGATTCGGCTTGCCATCATGAATCTCGCGGGGGTTCCCTCCATCGTCTTCGGGCTCTTCGGCGCGGCGCTCTTTGTCTATTACTTTAAATGGAATGTGTCGCTGCTGGCTGGCTGGTTCACCCTGGCATTTATGGTGTTGCCGGTGGTCATCACCTCCTCCGAGGAAGCGCTCAAATCCGTGCCGCAAGGGTTCCGGGAAGGCGCGCTCGCCTTGGGTGCCACCAAATGGCAGACCATCCGCACCAACGTCCTGCCCTACGCGATCCCCGGCATCCTCACCTCGTCCATTCTCGGCATCGCTCGCGTGGCCGGGGAGACGGCCCCCATCCTTTTCACCGCCGCCTACGTTGTCCGCGACAACTACCCGTGGGAAGTTTCCAAGTGGACAGACTTCTTTTTCCAGCCCGTGCAGGCGCTCCCCTATCACATTTACGTCGTCAGCTCCAAGATTCCGCAGAATGCCTACACCGAGCGGATGCAGTATGGGACGGCGTTCGTTTTCCTGGCCATCGTCCTGGCCATTTCACTTGGCTCGGTGCTCCTGCGCCTGCGCCTTCGCAGCAAGCTCAAATGGTAACTTCAACATCTTTTTCACCGGAAGAGTCCATCATGGCAACCCCATCGCAAGCGGTTTCGCAAACGGCCGTCGAGGTCGAACACCTCGACTTCTTATACGGCGATTTCAAAGCCTTGCATGACGTGAACCTACACATCCCTCCGCACAAGGTGACGGCCTTCATTGGGCCGTCCGGATGCGGCAAGAGCACGCTCCTGCGCTGCTTCAACCGGATGAACGATCTCGTGCCGGAAGCCCGTATTGGCAAAGGCGCGATCCGCATCCACGGCACGGACATCAACGGGGCGAATGTCGATCCCATTGAACTGCGCAAGCGTGTCGGCATGGTTTTCCAGAAATCGAACCCATTCCCCAAGTCCATCTACGAGAACGTGATCTATGGCTTACGGATTCAGGGGCGGGCGAAGCGAGCCGAACTCGACGAAGTGGTGGAACGCTCCTTGCGGCAGGCCGCCTTGTGGGACGAGGTGAAGGATCGTCTGCAAGAAAGCGGGCTGAGCCTCTCCGGCGGCCAGCAGCAGCGGCTTTGCATCGCACGGGCCATCGCCGTGGAACCGGAGATCATCTTGATGGACGAGCCGTGTTCCGCGCTCGATCCAATCGCTACGTCCAAGGTCGAGGAGTTGATTTTTGAACTCAAAAAACATTTTACCATCGTCATCGTCACCCACAACATGCAGCAGGCCGGGCGATGCTCGGACCTGACGGCGTTCTTCTACCTCGGACGCCTGATCGAGATCGACCGCACTGAGAAGATTTTCACCAACCCCAGCCAAAAGCAGACGGAAGATTACATCACCGGGCGATTTGGTTAAAAAAAAGTTGAGAGTTGAAAGTGGAGAGTTGAGAGGTAAGAAAAGACATCTCAGAAATTCTCCCGCATAACTCTCAGATTCCCTTCCGTTCTCTCCACTCTCAATACCTTTCATTCTCAATATTTCCCATGAGCCATCCTTTTGAAAACCAGCTTGCCCACATCCGCGAAACGCTGTTACTGATGTCTTCCCTCACCGACCGCAGCCTGACGCTGGCGGTGCGAGCCGTTGCCGAACGGGATGACAGCTCAGCTGATCTCGTGGAGTCGTCCGATAGCGAGATTGATCATCTTGAAGTCACCGTGGACGATATGGTCGTTACTTATATGGCCACGCACGGCCCGATTGCGCGGGATTCACGCCTGATGCTCATTGCCTCGAAAATTTCGAGCAACCTGGAACGGATTGCCGACCAGGCGACAACCATCGCCCGCCGCGCCCGCGCGCTCAACAAGGAACCTCAACTGCTGATTGTGGAGGATATTCCACACATGGCAACGATGACACAGACGCTCTTGCACGATGTGATCGCCGCATTTGTGGAGGGGAAGTTCGAACTTGCCCAAGCGGTGATCCCCCGGGACAAGGAAATTGACGAACTCAACCGGCGCATCGCCCGAAAACTGATCGACCTCATGATCGCCAGCCCGGAGAACGTCACGCGCGCAGTGAACTTGATGGCCATCGCCAAAGCGATCGAGCGGGCGGCGGATCACGTTCAGAACATCGCCGAGGAAGTCTTCTACCTTTACAGCGGACAGGACATCCGCCACGAGCAGGGGCTGTAGGGCCGCACGTTCAAATTCCGCACATCTTGAGCAAGCGCAGTGTGGACCAGCCTAATAAGGCCGTGGTCGGAAGTGTGAGAACCCAAGCCCAGACGATACGGTGAACCACGCCCCATTTGACGGCGCTGAACCGTTTCGTAGCGCCCACACCCATGATGGAGGTGGAGATGACATGCGTTGTGGAGACAGGGATGCCTAAATGGCTGGCGATCTGAATGACAATACCGGCTGAGGTTTCCGCTGCAAAACCATGTACCGGCTGGAGTCTCACCATTTTGTGTCCCAACGTGCGAATGATCCGCCAGCCCCCCGATGCGGTGCCAGCTGCCATCGTCAATGCACAAGCAATGATTACCCATTTGTCGATGGTGAACGTGGGGGTTTTTAGAAAACCAAGGCAAGCTGGGAGATGATCGAAACTATGGGCGTTGGTGCCGGTGTAGAGGGCAAGCGCGATGATGCCCATCGTTTTTTGGGCATCGTTACTCCCGTGGCTCAAACCCATAAACGCAGCGCTGACGACTTGGGCTTTCCCAAAAATTTTCTGAATCAAATACGGCCGCATCGTTTTTAGCAGAGCTGTCAGCAACAGCATGATCAGGATGCCGATGAGGAACCCCGCCGTCGGCGAGGTGATCATGGGAATAACGACCTTTGGCCAAAGCCCTTCGTGAGCCATGCCGGTAGCTTTGGGGACGAGGACGGACCATTTCAACACAGTCCAATCGCCATTATTGGAAGCGACTGCCGCACCGCAAAGCCCACCGATGAGTGCATGGCTCGAACTGGATGGCAACCCCAGCCACCAAGTGAGAAGACCCCAGAGAATCGCCCCGATCAAAGCGGCGAGAACCGTTGGCATGGTAATGAAATCTTTATTTACAATTTCCGCACCGATGGTTTTAGCCACGGCCGTTCCCCAAAACGCCCCGATTAAATCACATCCTGCTGCCATGATGATGGCCTGCCGGGGTGTAAGCACCTTGGTGGAGATCACCGTGGCGATGGCATTGGCTGCATCGTGGAAGCCGTTGATATACTCGAAGACAAGCGCCGCGAGCAGGACAAGGAGGAAGAAAGTCATGAGAGTGCGAAGGTCGCAGGGAGAATCAAAACTAGGAGTATTTCAACACGACTTGGAAGACGATGTTGCCGGCATCGCGGCAGCGGTCGATGGCCTTTTCCAGCAGTTCATACATGTCCTTGAGAAACACGACATCCTTCGCTTCCGCCTGGCCGTGGAACAATTCCCGGAGCAAGGCGATCATGAAACGGTCAGCATCGCCTTCCAGTGCTTGCAGTTGGCCGTATTCGTCCTCGATTTCCTCCACATGCGGGCGTCTCCGCAAGGATTTCACCATCACGGCGACGGTTGCGCTGGCTTGTTCGAGCATGATCACCTGCTTGGTCATGCTTTCGGCGTGACTATTGAGCGGACAAATGAGCAGGCGTTCGCCGATCTTTTCCATCGTTTTTGGGACGCGCGAAAGGGCGTTGGAAAGCGCCTCAATGTCCTCGCGTTCCAGCGGCGTCACAAAGGTCCGGCAAAGCTGGGTGGTGATCTCCTGGCTGATCCGCTTGTGCTTGCGACGGCTCTGGGCGAGCAGTTCAAGGGTTTCCTGGACGGCTCGCTCATTGCCGAGTTTGGGTATCAAATCGCTGAGAATTTTGGCGCTGTGTTTGGCTTCATCCGCACTCGCCTCAAGCAAGTCGTAGAATTTATCGTCGCGCCCGAAAAGTCGTTTGAGAGGATTCATTGAGCCGATGAGTATTACCTGAGGGAGGGAAAACTGTAAATGGATCGTTGTGTTCAAAATAGAGTCAGAGCCAAAACATTCAGGGAATCAGGAACTTAAGAAGTGAAGAGGGCAAGGATCACACCCATCTCCGAGAACTTTTTCCTCACTTTTCTGGCTTCCGGATCAGTTTTAGATGCGGGAGCCTTGGTTACAGAAGCCTCGAATCTGGCTTTTCATATCGCCGTGGGTTTTCCTTGCTCCAAACGCTAATTTTGAGAAAGGCGCCTTTTTTATGGTAATTGTTACATGATCGTAACATTCCTGTCGTGTGATTGTCACATTATGACAGTCAGATTCCCCTGTCATTTCCAGCGCGGTTTCCCGTATTATCGGTTCGGGGGATGCGCCGGATTTACGCAACCCAAACAACAATCCATCACATGACAAAAACCACCCTTACGACGCTGGCCCTTGCGTGCGTCCTGATCCTCGGCGGTGCAGCAGCCGCTTGTGCCCAAGACAGTGGCGCTCTCCTCGACGCGCTGGTCCGCAAAAAAGTTCTCACCGACCAAGAGGCGGAGGACGTGCGAGCAGACCTGATTCGTGAAAACGCTGCGACGAGCGCTGGCAAGTTGCAGC